>Ga0209345_10005296_pt1 | contig 12037 bp, 9 predicted proteins | sample Cruoilmetagenom7_FD_187294 | JGI IMG/M metagenome (GOLD analysis project Ga0209345, IMG submission 187294) | Oil polluted marine microbial communities from Coal Oil Point, Santa Barbara, California, USA - Sample 7 (SPAdes) (version 2) | ecosystem: Environmental > Aquatic > Marine > Oil seeps ...
GACAAAGTTTTGGTAATACTAATTTTAAATTATTCAATAATTTTAATCGTTCTAGCTATTATCCAAACCAAAGACGCGATGCATTAAATTGGTTTGGGTTTTATTTTGGGAATAATCACAGGTACTTAAGTAGAAGTAAAAGACTTTCTTCGCCAGAAGCCGTGGCAATGGTTTCTGATTCTGCAGAACTTGAAGAAGTCGTAGCTGTTGGTTATGGAACAAAAGCTGATCCAGAATATCAATTCACTAGCAACAAAACAAAGATGGTTCCTGACTCTACTTCGATAGTAGGAGCAACACATATGGAAATACATGGATTACCAGAAGAAACCATCCAAATAAGAAAAAACATAAACGAAACCGCGTTCTTCTTTCCACAATTACAAACCGACAAAGATGGCAATGTAAGTTTCAACTTTAAAGCACCAGAAGCCTTAACCAAATGGAAGTTACAATTATTGGCACACACTAAAACTCTAGAAAGTGCCGTAACAAAATTAGAAACAGTGACGCAAAAAGAATTAATGGTGATACCTAACGCACCACGTTTTTTAAGAGAAGGAGATCAAATTACAATTAGTACTAAAATTGCAAATCTTACCGACAATGAATTATCTGGAATGGCTCAATTGATATTAACTGATGCTGTGACCGGGAAGTCCATTGATGCAGAACTTTCAAATTCTAGTAACTCCTCTCCTTTTGTAGTTGATGCCAAAGGCAATACGCAAGTTTCTTGGAATTTAGAGATTCCGGAAGGTATACAAGCAGTACAATATAAAATTATTGCTAAAGCTGGCGATTTTAGTGATGGTGAGCAAAATGCCTTACCTGTTTTATCTAACAGAATGCTAGTTACGGAAACGCTACCAATGTGGATACGTTCTAACGAAACAAAAACATTCACTTTAGATAAACTGAAAAATACTACCTCAACAACACTGAGTCATCATAAATTAACTTTAGAAATGACCTCAAATCCGGCTTGGTATGCTGTACAAGCGTTGCCTTATTTGATGGAATATCCTTATGAGTGTAACGAGCAGACATTCTCGCGTTACTATGCAAATGCATTAGCACAACACATTGTACAATCGAATCCAAAAATTGAAGCTGTTTTTAACCAATGGAAATCGACTGACGCATTACTTTCAAATTTAGAAAAGAACCAAGAATTGAAATCATTATTGATTGAAGAAACCCCTTGGTTACGTGATGCACAATCTGAAACCGAACAGAAGAAACGCATTGCCTTATTATTCGACCTAAATAAAATGAATAACGAATTGCAATCTGCCATGAGAAAACTAAAGAACAACCAACACAGTTCTGGCGCTTGGCCTTGGTTTAATGGTGGGCGTGATAATCGCTACATCACCCAACATATTATTGCTGGATTTGGGCATTTGAAACAATTAAATGTCAGCCTGAGCGCAGTCGAAGGCTCTATGATCGAAAACGCCATAGACTATTTAGATGCCCAATTCGTTCAAGAATATAAAGACATCAGAAAGTATAACAAGGATGCTGATTTAAGCAAGGATCATTTGTCGCATACCCAATTGCATTATTTATACACACGAAGTTTTTATTCTGAAATAACTCCTTCTAAAGAGGTTCAAAATATTATGGATTATTACCAAGGACAGATTCAGAAATATTGGTTATCGCGTTCATTATACGCGAAAGGCTTAATGGCTTTAACCATGCACAGAATGGATGACGAGAAAATTGCTGGTAAAATTATAAAGTCGTTAAAAGAAAACAGTATTACTTCAGAGGAATTAGGCATGTATTGGAAAACCAACACCAACTCATGGCACTGGTACCAAGCACCAGTTGAAACACAAGCCTTAATGGTGGAAGTGTTTTCGGAAATTGGTACAAGTATACAAAGCGAAGCAAAGAATCTCGAGGTTGTAGACAATCTAAAAATATGGTTACTTAAAAACAAGCAGACCAACAGTTGGAAAACGACTAAAGCAACAACCGAAGCCGTTTATGCATTATTATTACAAGGAAGTGATTGGCTTAGCGTTACAGAACAAGTAGACGTTAAAGTTGGTAATGAAACCATTTCACCTTCAACATTAGAAAACGTAAAAGTAGAAGCTGGCACAGGGTATTATAAAACCTCTTGGAATGGTTCTGAAATTAAACCAGAACAAGCCGATGTTACCATTACTAAAAAAGGTGAAGGCATTGCTTGGGGAGCTTTATATTGGCAATATTTTGAAGATTTAGACAAAATAACTTCAGCTGAAACTCCTTTAAAGTTAAGTAAAAAGTTGTTCTTAAAATCGAATACCGATAAAGGTGAAGAAATCACCGAAATCACCTCAGCAAGTCAATTAAAAGTAGGGGATTTAATTAGAGTTAGAATTGAATTGAGAACCGATCGCACTATGGAATTTGTACATCTTAAAGACATGCGCGCTGCTGGTTTAGAACCTGTAAATGTATTATCGCAGTACAAATGGCAAGATGGTTTGGGGTATTATGAAAGCACCAAAGATGCGGCCACCAATTTCTTTATGGACTATTTACCAAAGGGGGTTTATGTCTTTGAATATGATTTACGAGTGAGTAATGCTGGTAATATGAGTAATGGCATTAGCACCATTCAGAGTATGTATGCACCAGAGTTTAGTAGTCATAGTGAAGGCGTTAGAATTTCAGTAAACTAACAGTTAATATTCTAAATTAAAAAAAGAGGTTTCTAATTGAAACCTCTTTTTTTTTCTATCCTTTACTTGGAGGCGTGGTAGGCCTTACTTCTATTTTACTTGGTAGAGTTCTTGGATTCATTTTTAATAAATCAATGACCAATTCACCAATATCTTCACTTTGAATTTTCCAGGCTTGTTCATCGTTTGGCACATTACCATTAAAATGCGTCGATACAGAACCAGGCATGATTGTACTTACTTTAATTCCGTATTGTCTTAAATCTAGCATCACTGCCTGTGTAAATCCTGTTACACCAAATTTACTCGCATTGTATGCAGAACCACTAGCAAAGAAGTTAGCGCCAGCTAAACTTGAAATGGTAATATAATAACCTTTTGATTTTTTGAGTTCCTGAACACTAGCCTTAATAGAATTAAACACTCCAGTAAGATTTGTATCAATGGTGTCATTCCACTGTTTTGTTGTTAAATCCTCAATACTTGCAAAATGCCCCAAACCAGCATTAGCTATAACAATATCTAACTTGCCAAATTTTGACACTGCTTGTTGTACGGCTGCTTCCTGACTATCTAATCGTCTTACATCAGCTTCAACTCCTATTATAGCATCTAATTTATTTGTTTTTGCTGCCAATTCTTGAGCTGCACTTTCAGCTGAATTCTGATGCCTACTCGTAATAACTACTTTTACTCCTTTATTTAATAATGCTTCTGCAACACCATAACCGATACCTTTTGTACCACCTGTAATAAGTGCTACCTTTCCTTTTAATGCTTCCATTTCTTTTGAATTTCAGTTGACACCAAAATTACAAAACACTGAAACAACGTTGAAGTTAAAACTGTTATGAAAATGATAAAATTACTTTTCTAACTTAGGGGGATAGCTTGCAAAAATTTTTTCCACTAAAGCCTCAAACTGTGCCTCACGTTTCTCTGGTGTTGCATTAGGATTATAACTACTTTCACTCACGGCTTGCCAAAACATTCCTGTTTTAGAATCATCTACAAATTCAATAACAATTTCTCGCGTTTGCTTATTCATTCCTACAGGAATTCCTATAGCAACTCCACCTCCAACGTGTCCGCCACCTCCTCCAACACCAATACCAACATTACTTTGGTTTCGGCTTTGGATCTCTTGACTTTGTATATCGATATAAAAATCAGGGTAATCTGATTTTAATAACCCCATTGTTTTGAGCTTTTTATCCATAGCTCTGATTAAGCGTTTCGTATCTAATTCGCTTAAACCCGTTTTCATGTCATCAAAATAATTATAACTCTTGTAATTACTAAATTCTGTTGACTTTTCGTAATCGTAGTTGACTATTGTACCACATGAGGTGATAAAAAATACTATAAATAGAAACGTTAACTTTTTCATCTTTTTAGTTTAAAGATACTAAAAACGCATTACGCTTTTATCACAAGTTTTGTTAAACTCCCTTGCTTAGTCGTAATTTTAATAAAATAAACTCCCGATTGAAAAGCTGTTAAATCTAATTTATGCGTGTTTGTTTCTAAGATTTTTTCGCCAGTACTTGAATATATTTTTAAGCTTTCAAAATTCTCATTATTGAGACCATCAACAAACAGAATTCCAGATACGGGATTGGGATAAATTTTAAATAATTCCTCTTCAACTTCACCTAGAGATAAGCTTTCACACGCTATTTCAACTTCAGCATTTGAATTGCAACCCAAAGCATTATTCTCAATTAAAATAGCATTATTCTCAATTAAACTACACACCAAATCATTCTCACAAACCGCAAGTTGGGTATTATTAATAATCTCTGCCGTCAACGAATTATTCAATTGCGCTGTGTTCAATCTAGAAATATCAGATAGACTTGCGTGTTCTCTGATGTATAAAACAGGGTCTTGAACTAATCCACCAATAATATTTAGATTCTCATTTAAACCATTCAAGTCAGATAACAAATCGTTGTTTTCTAAATATAATGTGATAAACTCAGTTATATTCCCGGCTCCTTCCAAAGATGTTAAAGCAGACATATCTCTAACTAAAAACACCACAGGAACATTAACTGTGTAATTATTTAAAAATAATATGTCCTGAAACATTGGGTTGTTATCTATAACGATAAAAGCATCTTGTTCGCTCAAACCCGTAATTGTAATAGCGTCTAAGCCTTGCATATTACTAAGAGAAGTATCATTAATAAGAAGACTTCCTACGGCATTTATCTGAGACAATGGAGAGAGATCTACAATATCATTTCCTTGAATAATAAGAAATCCTTCAATAGCCTGACAATTTGGGTATTGAACTTCGAAATTATCTACAGCAGATTGTCCAAATAATACAACATCTCCTTCAGGACATTGTCCAAAACTAGCTGTAAAAAAGACTAGTGCTATAAGGTTTAAAAATGTTTTCATATCGAATAAGTCAAAAAGGTTTGTATTAATGTTTTAAGGCAACTATTTCTTCTCCTCGTTTGGTTCTACTGCTTTGGTTAGAGAAGACGAAATAATACCTGTTGGAATGGCTACAACTCCCAAACCAATTAACAGTATAAAAAAGGTAAAAATGCGACCACCAACAGTAATTGGATATACATCACCATAACCAACTGTTGTTAAGGTAACAATAGACCACCAAAGACTTGAAAACACAGAAGAAAAATGTTCTGGTTGGGCTTCGTTTTCAAAATAATAAATTCCAACTGCGGCAAAATAAATGAGCATTATAGTGATAATCATAAAGAGGATTATTTGCTCTTTAGCTAACTTCATGGCATTAGCAAAATGACGCATTGCTTTATTATAACGAACTAATTTGAATAATCTAAACAAGCGGAACATTCTCAATAGACGCAACGATCTTAAGTCAATTCCAAAAGACAAATAAAATGGTAAGATTGCTAGAAAATCAATAATTCCGAAAAAACTGAAAATAAATTTCAGCTTATTATCTGCAACATAAATACGTGCTAAATACTCAAAAGTAAAAACAATAACACAAAATGCTTCAATAGCATTTAAAACCACTTTAGTTTGTGGTTTTAAATCGGGCAAGGTTTCAATTGAAAAAGTAACTACCGAAAATATAATTAAAAACTGAATAAAATAAGCAAAGCGTTTACTCTTTTTAGTATCATTGAGCTCTACTAAATTTTTAAGATAGTTTTTCATCTTAATGCTCAAACATTAATCATTCAACAACTTCCAAAGTTTATCTTTTAACTCTGTTAATCCTTGGTGTGCTAAAGAAGAGATAAACATATATTCTGCTTTTAAGTCTTTATCTAGAATGGTCGATATTTCAGATTTCAACTCATCATCTAGCATATCAGATTTTGAGATTACAACGAGACGTTCTTTGTCTAGCATTTCAGGATTATAACGTCTTAATTCGTCTTCTAAAATTTCGTATTGTTCTACTATATCTTTGGCATCTGCAGGAATTAAAAACAATAGAATTGAATTTCGTTCAATATGTCTTAAAAAGTAGTATCCTAAACCTTTTCCTTCTGCTGCACCTTCTATAATACCAGGAATATCTGCCATTACAAAAGATTTAAAATCGCGATATTCTACAATACCTAAATTTGGTTTTAAGGTTGTAAACTCGTAATCGGCAATTTTAGGTTTTGCAGAAGTTAATACAGATAATAAGGTTGATTTCCCTGCATTAGGAAAACCTACTAACCCAACATCAGCTAAAACTTTAAGCTCTAAAGTAATATCTTTTTCTTCAAGTGGAATTCCGGGTTGTGCATAGCGTGGAGTTTGGTTTACTGAACTTTTAAAATGCCAGTTACCACGACCTCCCATACCTCCTTCAACGACTATTCTTTCTTCCCCATCTTCGGTAATTTCAAATAGAATCTCATCTGTTTCAGAATCACGTACAACCGTTCCTAAAGGCACTTCAACATAGACATCTTCTCCATCTGCACCTGTACTTCTACCAGAACTACCATGTGCACCATGACCAGCTCTAAAGTGCCTCTTAAATTTCAAGTGAATAAGTGTCCAAAGGTTAGAGTTTCCTCTTAAAATCACGTGACCTCCTCTACCGCCATCACCGCCATCTGGTCCACCTTTAGCAATATATTTTTCGCGATGTAAATGCGACGAGCCCTTGCCTCCATTTCCGGAAGTAACATGCATTTTTACGTAGTCAACAAAATTTCCTTCAGTCATATTCATTTCCCACCAAAGTGGGAATCTTTTTAGTTAGATTCCTATTTTAGTAGGAATGGTAATTTATAATTTATCTATTACAGTACTTAAACGCACTGTAATATCTTCAACACTACCAACACCATCAACACCAAAATATTTATTTTGATCAGTGTAGTAATCTTTTAAAACAGCCGTTTTAGTATAGTATTGTTTTATTCGGTTTCTTATGATACTCTCATCTGCATCATCAGTTCTTCCACTCGTTTCTCCACGTTTAAGTAAACGCTCTACTAAAACCTCATCATCAACCTCTAGAGCCACCATAGCGTCAATTTGAGAATCTTTATCTTCCATTAACGCATCTAAGGCTTTTGCTTGTGCATTGGTTCTTGGAAAACCATCAAATATAAAACCATTAGCACCTGCATTTTTCTCCACCTCTTTATTCAACATATCAATAGTAACCTGATCGGGCACTAATTCTCCTTTATCCATAAAAGACTTAGCTAACATTCCTAAAGCGGTTTCGTTTTTGATATTAAATCTAAAAACGTCACCTGTAGAGATGTGTATTAAATCGTATTTCTCTTTTAGAAAATTAGCTTGTGTTCCTTTACCTGCTCCCGGAGGGCCAAATAGTACTATGTTTGTCATATGTTGTGTTGTTTTTAATTGATATACATCTGGCAAATCTCTTCCTAATCCATTATAATCAAGTCCATAACCAACGATGAACTTATTAGGAATTTCCATACCGACGTAATGAAGTTTAAAGTCTTTATTATAGGCTTCGGGTTTGTAAAACAGCGTTGCAATAATCAATTGCTTTACATTTTCGTTTTCAAAAATACGATGCACTTCTTCCAAAGTGTTTCCTGAATCTATAATGTCTTCTAAAATAACAACTGTACGCCCTGTTAAATCTTGGGTTAATCCAATTAAGCGTTGAATATCTTCTGTAGACTTCACACCTTCATAAGAGGCCAGTTTAATAAAAGTAACTTCACATGGCTTTGGGTATTTTTTTACAAAATCGCTTACTAACATAAACGAGCCATTTAAAATCCCAATAAACACAGGTACTTCGTCGCCTAAATCCTCAGCAATACCATCTACCATTTTTTGGACAGCGGTATCTATTTCTTGTTCAGATATAAAAGGTTTGAAGTATAAATCGTGAAGCTTAATCACTTTCTTTTTATTTTAGAGTTGCAAAGATACATATTTGATTGCTTTTTAAGGGATTTTTGATTTAGGAATTTAGAGGGATGTATGATATTTAGCGTATTTTTGCTATAAATTAAGTTGAATCTTTTAAAATATTTCCACTTTCGTGGAAAGTGAACATGAACTATTTTTCTTCAAATTTTAAACTCGGAATTCTTGGTGGTGGCCAACTTGGCAAAATGATGTTATACGATACGCGTAAGTTTGATATTTACACTTGTGTCTTAGATCCTAGTCCTGATGCACCTTCACGACTGGCCTGCGACGAATTCACCGTTGGCGATTTATTAGACTACGACACCGTAATTAACTTCGGAAAACAGGTTGATGTATTAACTTTTGAAATAGAAAATGTTAATGTAGATGCTTTAGAAACACTTGAAAAACAAGGTGTAAAAGTGTTTCCTTCGTCTAAAACATTACGAACCATTCAAAATAAAGCGACTCAGAAATTATTTTATCGCGATCATAATATTCCGACAGCAGATTTCTCAAGATTTGCATATACGTCTGAAATTGATGAAGCTGTAGATCATGGAGGCTTAAATTATCCTTTTGTATGGAAAAGCGCTCGATTTGGTTATGATGGCACAGGTGTAAAAGTGGTTAGAAATCTTTCTGACTTAACGGATTTACCAAATGTGGAATGTATTACAGAACAGTTAATTCCATTTAAAAATGAATTAGCTGTAATTGTGGCTAGAAACGCACAAGGAGATGTTAAAACGTATCCGGTTGTTGAAATGGAATTTCATCCTGAAGCCAATCAAGTGGAATATGTGATTTGTCCAGCTAGAATTCCTGATGCTATTGCAAAGAAGGCAGAATCTGTTGCATTAAAAGTAGCAGCAGAATTTAAACATGTGGGTTTATTGGCTGTGGAAATGTTTCAAACTGAAACTGATGACATTTTAGTAAACGAAGTCGCACCAAGACCACATAATTCTGGTCATTATAGTATTGAAGCTAGTTATACCTCACAATTTGAACAACAGATCAGATGTATTTTAGGTTTACCACTTGGCAATACCGAAAGTAAAGTCGCTGGAGTGATGGTGAACCTTGTTGGTGCCGAAAATCATACCGGAAATGTAGTGTATAAAAACATTGAAAAAATTCTTGCAATGGATGGAGTAACACCACACATTTACGGAAAAAAACAAACCAGACCTTTCCGTAAAATGGGCCATGTAACTATTGTTAACAAAGAGATCTCTGTAGCTCGTAAAATAGCAGAACAAGTAAAACAAACAATCGAAGTAATTAGCGAATAAAAATGAGTAAAGTAGCCATAATAATGGGAAGTAAAAGCGACATGCCAGTAATGCAAGACGCTATAGATATATTAAACGGTTTTGATATTGAAATTGAAGTTGATATCGTTTCGGCACACAGAACCCCTGAAAAATTATTCGATTTTAGTAAAAATGCTCATAAAAGAGGCATCAAAGTAATTATAGCTGGCGCAGGTGGAGCAGCTCATTTACCAGGAATGGTAGCCTCCATGTCTCCGTTACCAGTTATTGGTGTTCCTGTAAAAAGCAGTAATTCTATAGATGGTTGGGATTCTGTATTATCCATTTTACAAATGCCAGGCGGAGTACCTGTAGCTACTGTAGCTTTAAACGGAGCCAAAAATGCAGGAATTTTAGCTGCTCAGATTTTAGGCAGCGCTGACCAATGTGTTTTAGACAAAATAATGGTTTATAAAGAAGGACTAAAATCTAAAGTTATAGACTCCGCAAAAAACCTATAAAAAAAGCCTCAATTTACATCAAGGCTTTTTTTTGCTATTAATCAATTCTTAGTAGTAAAATACATCACTAAAAAGATTTTACAAAAGTACAAACAACTTATGTAATCACCTTCTTAATTTTTAGTTAAAAAACAGATTATCAATTATTTAGTAAGAAAAATAACATAAAATGACAATTCTTAATAATTCATTCAATACTCCTTATAAAACAGCCCCTTTTTCTAAAATAAAAACAGAAGATTATCTATCGGCTTTTAATATTGCCATAGAAAAAGCAAAAGCCGAAATTGATGCCATAACAGCAAACACTGAAGCACCAACTTTTAAAAACACCATCGAAGCCTTAGATTATTCTGGTGAAGAGTTAGATCGTCTATCTAGTATTTTCTTTAATTTGAATTCTGCTGAAACTAATGACGAGATTCAGAAAATTGCACAAGAGGTTTCACCTTTACTTTCAGATTTCAGCAATGACATCACGTTGAATGAAGCCTTATTTAAACGCGTAAAAGCAGTTTACGATACTAAATCTAGTTTAGATTTAACTACAGAGCAAGACACGCTTCTCGATAAAAAATATAAAGGATTTTCTCGTAATGGAGCTAATTTACCTGAAGATAAAAAAGAAAAACTTCGTGCCATTGACAAAGAATTAAGTCAATTAAAATTAAAATTCGGAGAACATATTTTAGCGGAAACAAATAAATTTGAAATGCACCTTACAGATGAGTCTGACCTTTCAGGTTTACCAGAAGGAGCCAAAGAAGCCGCTAAACAATTGGCAGAAAGCAAAGACAAAGACGGTTGGTTAATCACCTTAGATTATCCAAGTTATATTCCGTTTATGACCTATGCAGACAACAGAGCTTTAAGAGAAAAATTATCTAAAGCCTTTGGAAGAAAAGGATTTCAAAACGATGAACTAGACAATCAAAACATTGTTCTTAAAATAGCGCAATTACGTTTTGAGCGTGCTCAACTTTTAGGCTACAAAACACATGCTCACTTTGTGTTGGAAGAGCGTATGGCAGAAACGCCAGAAAAAGTAACGTCATTTTTAAACGAATTATTAGAAAAAGCGAAACCAGCGGCTAATGCAGAATTTGAAGAATTAGAAGCTTTCGCAAAAGAATTAGATAACATCGATCAATTACAAAAATGGGATTCTGGTTATTATGCTGAAAAGTTGAAGCAAAAATTATTCGACTTGGATGATGAGCAATTAAAACCGTATTTCAAATTAGAAAATGTAATCAATGGTGCTTTTACAGTAGCTAATAAATTATTCGGTCTACAGTTTGAAGAAATTAATACCATTGACAAATATCACGAGGACGTTTTAACGTATAAAGTTACGGATAGTGAAGGAGAATTAGTTTCGATTTTCTATGCCGACTTTTTCCCAAGAGCCGGAAAACGAAATGGTGCTTGGATGACGTCTTTTAAACCACAGATGATAAAAGATGGTAAAAATGAAAGACCACATGTATCTATCGTATGTAACTTTACAAAGCCAACAAAAAGTAAACCTTCATTATTAACCTTTAATGAAGTCACAACGTTGTTTCATGAATTCGGTCACGCCTTACACGGTATGTTAGCCAATACCACGTATCCAAGTATATCTGGAACTAGCGTATATTGGGATTTTGTTGAATTGCCAAGTCAGATATTAGAAAATTGGTGCTACGAAAAAGAAGCTTTAGAGTTATTTGCAACACATTACGAAACAGGCGAAGTCATCCCAATGGAACTGGTTGAAAAAATAAAAGCTTCAGCAACGTTTCACGAAGGTATGCAAACCTTACGTCAATTGAGTTTTGGATTATTAGATATGTCTTGGCATGGTATTGATCCTTCTAATATTTCAAATGTGAAGTCTCATGAAGTTGAAGCCTTTGGAGATACAAGTTTATATCCAGATGTCGCAGAAAATTGTATGAGCACGTCGTTTTCGCATATTTTTCAAGGAGGCTATTCCTCTGGCTATTACAGTTACAAATGGGCGGAAGTTTTAGATGCAGATGCCTTTGAATATTTTAAAGAAGAAGGCATTTTTAATAAAACCGTGGCAGATAAGTTTAAAACCTTTGTATTATCGCAAGGAGGTACTGACAACCCAATGACTTTGTATAAAAAGTTTAGAGGACAAGAACCAAAACCTGAGGCCTTATTAAGACGTGCAGGCTTGTTGAAATAAAAC
>Ga0209345_10005298_pt1 | contig 12025 bp, 13 predicted proteins | sample Cruoilmetagenom7_FD_187294 | JGI IMG/M metagenome (GOLD analysis project Ga0209345, IMG submission 187294) | Oil polluted marine microbial communities from Coal Oil Point, Santa Barbara, California, USA - Sample 7 (SPAdes) (version 2) | ecosystem: Environmental > Aquatic > Marine > Oil seeps ...
GTCATAATGATTTGAGCCCCAAGATCGTCCGGTTTCACAATTACCAAGCTTGAAAACCGTCATTCCGCTAACGACCCAATTGCTGACCTTCAGTCCGTCAACGTTTTGTGCTTCTTCTGGGCGTCAATGCGTATCGCACTGAAGATCAGGCCAGATAATCTGGGTCAGCCAGAGACTTCGATTTGTGTCTATGGAGTTCAAGACTACGCTGTTGGCAACCTCGGCAGCGCTGCTGGGCTCGTTTGGAAAAACTACGAAACAATCCACCAGACCGACAAGGAAATGCAACAGGTCAGCTTGTCCTACTACGACGATTTTCAAGCCGAATGGATTGATCTGGTTCACTCCCATCGATTTGTACGGGGCAGTCGGGTCCTTCCCCCCATCGTGGGCATTCTTCAAAGTGATTGGCATTTAGCAGACGATAAAATCGGTTCTCTGGATGGAATAGAAGGATGGACAAGCCAGAAAGACACTGCCGACGTTTGTTCCCGGTCAGCACCTATGGCACAGATTAATCTGAAGGTCCGCGTCTGGGTCGTTAGCTGCCCTTCCGCATTGGCGACACCCGAGTAAACCACGCCTCGCATTGCAAAGTGTCGCTCTTGGCTACCGGAACGCCAGGGTCAACCTGTCGAAGACTTTAGTTGCACTCAGTCCGCTAACTCACAATCTGCAAGACGTTTTGATTCCCCGCAGCGTACCTATCCCAAGTCGCCAACAGAGCACGACGCTTCTCGACCATTTCAGCGCGATTGTATGCTGCTTCCACGTCGCTGGGTAACTTATGCCCAAGAGCTTTTTCAGCAAGTTCGCGCGGATAATTGGTCTCATCGGCTGCCCATGTCCGGAAGGTCGAACGGAACCCGTGGGCGACCGCGTTACGTCCGTTTTCATCTTTTGCCTCCATAACACGCAAGAGTTTGCAGAGCGTCGCATCGGAAAGCCCCTTGCCGCGCTTGAGGCCGGGAAAAACAAGGTCAGTATCGGCGGCCCGGTATGGGGCCGCTTTCTTCAGCACCGCCAATGCGGCTGGCGTAAGCGTCACGATATGGGGCTTTGGGTCCGCTTTCCGTCTCTCCGTTTTTACCCGCTCGCCCGGTATGGTCCAAAGCCTGTCATTAAGATCGATTTCAGCCCAAATCGCGCCGCGAACTTCCCCACTGCGCCGCGCAGTCATGATCAAGAATTCCAACGCCAGCCGCGAAATGTTTTGTGTCGATCGCAAATTTACCATGAATTCGGGCAATTCTGAATAAGGCAGCGCGGGCATATGCCGAACACCTTCTGGCTGACGCGGAAGCCCCTTACCGGCACTTGGCAACAAAACCCTGTCGGGCCGGTAACCTTCGGTATGTGCCCAATCTAGAACAGCGGCAATTCGCTGCCGCACGCGCCTAGCTGTTTCCGGCTTTTCCAGCCAAACCTCAAGCAGAACCTCTTTGGCGTCGGCTGGCGTAATTTCATCAACCGTTCGATCGCCAAGTTTCGGGAATGCGTAGGTTTCCAATGTGGAAAGCCATTGCGCGCCATGCTTGGCATTGCTCCAGCTGGATCGATTTTCATCAATCAAACGCACTGTAGCTGAGCGAAACGTGGGCACACCAGCCGACCGTCTACGTTCTGCGACCGGATCAACACCGGCGCGAACCTGAAGTCTCACAGATCGGCAGGCTTCACGCGCTTGAGCCAGTGTCACCATCGAAACTGAACCCAGTCCAATGTCGCGCTGGCGTCCGTTCCGTGTAACTCTGGCGACCCAACTTTTGGAACCTCCGGGCGATACAATCAGGAATAGACACTCGCCGTCGCCATACCGTCCCGGTTTCTTTGCTGCCTTAACTGCGGCTGGCGTCAATCGATTAGGCCTGGCCATTCCCAATTTCTTTCCCAAGTTTTAACTGCATTACCCGGATACATCGAGAGCTAGTCAGAAACAAGCAAGGAAAGAAAACTCAACAAATTCTGTGGGTTTTGGGGCATTAGGGGATCTCGGGGATTGCTGCGCTGGCGGAGAGACAGGGATTCGAACCCTGGGTACGGTTGCCCGCACAGTAGTTTTCGAGACTACCCCGTTCGACCACTCCGGCATCTCTCCGCAGGTGCATAGTTCTTGCAGGGGCAGGCCCCCTCCCAGGTCGATTTGGGAGCGCGGCGGTTAGCCGATGGTTTCCTGATTGCCAAGCCCCTACGAAGCAACAGGCAGGATTTGCCGCAAGCCATGCTGCCAAAATGGTGGAGACACCCTTCACTTCGCTTGTTTCGCAGGTGCGAAGGACTATACTGGGTTTAATGATAGAACGTACGCAGTTCTTTTCGCAGACAGCAGGCCGCACGATCGACGTGCCGCGTCATGCCCGTGCGCGCTTTGCCATTGGGGACGTTGTGCGCCACCGCTTGTTCGATTTTCGCGGGGTTATTTTCGATATCGACCCGGTATTTGCCAATAGCGAAGATTGGTACGAATCAATTCCGCAAGACATCAGGCCCAATCGCGAACAGCCATTTTACCACTTGCTCGCCGAAAACGAGGAAACTTCCTACGTCGCCTATGTCAGTCAGCAGAATTTACTGGGTGATCCGCAGGGCGGGCCAGTCGATCATCCCAGCGTATCACAATTGTTCAGCGAATTTGAAAATGGGCGCTATCATATGCAGCGCGCGCTGACCCATTAATCCTTTAGTTTCCAGCCCGATTTAAGAACCCGGTAGCTCACAAAGGCCAAAGTCAGGTTGAAAACACCCAGGCCAACTGCTGCCCCCAATACAGCTGAATTGGTGCTACCAATATCGCTTTGCCCCAAAAATCCGAAACGAAAGCCCGAAATCACGTAAAAGAACGGGTTCATCCGGCTGATCGACTGGAACAAGGGGGCAAGATTGTCGATCACGTAGAAAGTGCCCGACAGCAGCGATAGCGGCGCGATGACGAAATTTGTAACGGCCGCATTATGATCAAATTTTTCAGCCCAGATCGATGCAAGCAAACCAAACAGCGCCAGCATGATCGATCCCATCAGGCCAAACCAGACAATCGCCCAAGGGTGGGCCGCCGCCAGTGAAACACCGGGCCACAGCGCCATTGCCAAGGCAACGGCCATACCAACCAAAATAGCCCGCGTAATTGCAGCCATCAAAATGCCGGCCATCAATTCCCCTTCGGACAAGGGCGGCATCAGCAAATCAATAATGGTCCCCTGAAGTTTGCCTGAAAGCAGGGAAAAGCTGGAATTGGCGAAAGAATTTTGCATCATGGCCATCACAATCAGGCCCGGCGCGATGAAAGCGGCAAAAGGCACACCCAGCACAAGCCGCTCAGATCGGCCGCCAGCCCCGCCTAATGCAATGGTGAATATCACCAGAAACATCAGTGTTGTAACCGCAGGTGCCCAAATCGTCTGCGTCTGCACCTTGAGAAATCGCCGAACCTCCTTAATATAGAGGCTCCACAAACCGATGCGATTGATGCCATGAATGATCGGCACACCGCGCGGCGGGAACCGGCCACCTTCGTCGGTTGTGCCCCCATCCCCGATCGACGGGTTATGGGACACATCAGAGTTTTCTAGGGTGCGGGCTTGATCGGCCATGAGGGCGCGCCTAGGGCCAACTGCTTGCGCTGGCAAGTCCAGTAGCACCCTATATTGATATTGGATTCTTTTGAATGAGCTGGACTGACGAACGCATCGGCACTTTGCAAAAAATGTGGGAAGGCGGATCGACCGCTAGCCAAATCGCTGCAGAATTAGGCGGCGTGAGCCGTAACGCAGTTATTGGCAAGGCCCACCGCCTTGGTCTAAAATCGCGCCCATCGCCGGTGAAGGCCAATGACAAGAAGGCCGAAACGAAAAAAGCTGCCGCCAAACCTGCCGCGAAACCCGCGGCCAAGAAGTCAGCCGCAAAAACGCCAACCCGGCCTGTAATCCCCAGGCCAACCACGGCGCATACTGGCGGGCGCCCTCCGGTGCAGGTGGCATCGCATGCCACACCAGAAGGCAAAGACATCCCGTCCCAACCAATGCCGAACCCATCCAGCAGCTTGCCCAAGATCGTTTCGGTCGGGCCGGGCGGATTTTTACGGCAGGGCCCAGGTGATCAGCAGGCACCAATCCCGCCTGCCCCGCCGCGCCGGTTGGTACCAGCCAAGCCCAGCCCGGAAATTGCCGACAAGACCAGTCTTCTTGAACTCAGCGACAAGGTATGCCGTTGGCCGATGGGCCACCCCGGCGAAGCTGATTTCCATTTCTGCGGTACTGATGTGAATCCAGGCTTCCCTTATTGCGTGGAACATTGCGGCCGGGCATTCCAGGCACAATTGCCCCGCGGTGCCCGCCGCCCCCCTCCACCGCTGCCATTTGGCGGCCCCCGGGTTCGGTAACGCGCCCGGCGCGACTGTCAGAAAATTTTGATCCGGACCGGCCCGCTTATCCAAGCGGGCCGTTTCGTTTCCAGCCCTTGCGCGCCAGCGCTTCGTGCCTCATCGGTGACAGTCTAATGTACCGCCCCCTATCCAGATTTGCCCCGATAATAGCCCCGCGCTTGATCTGGCGCCTAATCCGGCGCTTGCACCTGCGCTGCGCCCCCTTATTGATGGTCTTGCTTGGGCTTTTAATTGTATCCGCCTGCACGGAAAAACCCACTGATCGGCAGGTTCCCGTGGTGCTGGCAGCATCAAGTTTGCAAGAGGCGCTAGAAGCCGTTGCCGATGCATGGGCCGCAAAGGGGCATGATCGGCCCATCCTTTCCTTTGCCGGCACCCCCACCCTTGCGCGGCAGGTTCAAAATGGCGCATCTGCCGACATCGCCTTGCTGGCAGACGAACAATGGATGGATGTGCTGGAGGAAAAGCAATTTTTGGCCCCTGGAACCCGGCGCGCCTTGCTTGGCAACCGGCTGGTATTTATTGCCCCAAATAAGGGGCAGCGAAATTCAGTCTTGGCCGATCCAACTGCCGTGATCGCCAAACTGGGCAGCGGGCGGCTGGCGATGGCCGATCCCGATGCAGTTCCCGCCGGGAGATATGGCCGCGCGGCACTGCAATCGCTGGGCATTTGGCAGGCGGCAAAAACCCGGATCGCCCCAACCCAGAATGTCCGCGCCGCCTTGGTTCTGGTAGAACGCGGCGCAGTGCCCTTGGGGCTGGTGTATCAAAGCGATCTGGCATCATCTTCAAAAGTGCATTTGGCCGCAATAATTCCTGAAACCGCCCAGCCGCCAATCCGTTATCCTGCCGCGCTGCTGGCAAATTCAACCGCGCGCGATGCCCATGCGTTCCTTGCCTTTCTAGCATCCTCAGAAGCGGAAAAAATCTTCGGTACATATCAATTAAACAGGCTGGCACAGCGATGATTACCGCTGCTGAATGGTCAATCATCACATTATCGCTCAGGGTAAGTATTGCGGCCACCTTATTCACCCTGCCGGCCGCATACGCTCTGGCGTGGTTACTGGCGCGCCGGCGTTTTGCGGGGCGGGCGCTGGTGGATGCTCTGGTCCATTTGCCGCTCGTGGTCCCGCCGGTGGTAACGGGCTGGCTGCTCCTGATTATGCTTGGCCCGGCAGGCCCGCTGGGCAGCATGCTGGATCGCTGGTTTGGGGTGACTTTTATGTTCCATTGGACCGGCGCCGCGCTGGCCGCTTCAGTCATGGCCTTGCCATTGATGGTCCGCGCCATCCGGCTTTCGATTGATGGGGTGGACCGGCGGCTGGTTGCAGCAGCGCGCACGCTGGGCGCCAGCAAATGGCACGCCTTTCGCACGATAACCCTGCCGCTGACCTTGCCGGGCATTCTGGCCGCCGCCATGCTCGGCTTTGCCCGCGCGCTGGGCGAATTTGGGGCAACGGTAACCTTCGTCTCCAACATTCCTGGCCAAACCAGAACCTTGCCTTTGGCAATTTACACAGGGTTGCAAATGCCGGGCGGCGAGGCTGCTGTGACCCGGCTTGCCATAATATCAATCCTGTTGTCGCTTGGCGCATTACTGGCAAGCGAATGGCTGATCCGGCGGGCAAATGGCGGCAATTCACATGGCGTTTAAAATCAGCCTTCGGCACCAGATCGGTGATTGCGCGCTGGCCGTGGATTTTTCCAGCAATGCTGGAATAACCGCGATCATCGGCCCCTCTGGGGCAGGAAAAAGCACCTTGCTAAACTGCATTGCGGGCCTGATCGCGCCTGATCAGGGGCGGATCGCCATTGCGGATGATGTGTTGTTCGATTCAGCCAAAGGCATTTGTGTCCCAATCCAGCATCGCCGCGCTGGATATGTTTTTCAGGATGCTCGGATATTCCCGCATCTAAACGTGGCCGCTAATCTGGCCTATGGCGAGAAGCTCAGCCCGCCTGCCGCTTACAAGATCGAGCGCAAGCTGATTATTGATGTGCTGGGGATTGCCCCGCTGATGGATCGTTGGCCTGCTACGCTGTCAGGCGGCGAGATGCGCCGCATTGCTATCGCCCGGGCGCTGCTGTCTGCCCCAAAATTCCTGTTACTGGATGAACCGCTGGCCTCGCTTGACAGGGCGCGCGGCGAAGAGATTTTGGCAATGATTGAACATTTGCACCGCACATTGGCGATACCCATGCTTTACGTTAGCCACCAGCCCCTTGAAGTTGAACGATTAACCGATAGTGTCATTGCATTGGGCAATCAGCCCTTGATGCACGCAGACCCGCCCTGCTAGACAGGCTGAACATAACAGAGGATCAAAAAACCATGGCTCTAACGCTTCATTCCGCCTTTATCCCCTCCGTACTGCAAATCATTGGTTCAGTGGCCAATATGGTCAATCAGGCTGAGGCATGGTGTGATGAAAACGGCCATGCCCATGATGAAATACTCAATGCGCGCCTGATCGAGGACATGCTGCCTTTCGCCAAACAAGTAGCAAGCTGCCGGAGCCATTCAATCCGCGCAATCGAGGGGCTTCGTACAGGCGTCTTTACACCGGATATGAGCCCCCCGCCCAGCAGCTTTGACGAGCTTCGCGAACTGCTGTCCAAAACGATTGCGGAACTGGGTGATGTGTCTTCAGACGATCTGGAAGAATGGGGCGCAAAGGATATGCAGTTCCAGGTTGGCGATCAGTTCAAGCTAGACTTTGTCGGGCAGGATTTCCTGCTCACCCTTAGCCAGCCGAACTTCTATTTTCACGCGACCACCGCTTATGACATTTTGCGGATGAAAGGCGTGCCCTTGGGCAAGCGCGATTATCTGGGCGCATTGCGGCTGAAAGTCTGACCGCCCCGCCCGGCCTGGTAGACGCATTCTAACGAGGTTTTGCAAACCAGATTGTGTGGCGCGGCCCCTTATTATTGGGCCGCGCCCGCACTTCGCGCACTTCCACATCGAAGCCGACCGATTCCAATTTGCGGGTGAATTTGTGATCCGGCGCGGCTGACCAAATCGCCAGAACCCCGCCTTTGGTCAAGGCGCGGCGCGCATAACGCAGCCCTTCGCGTGAATAGAGGCGGTTGTTGTCTTCTCGCACCAAGCCATCAGGGCCATTATCAACATCCAGCAGGATTGCATCAAATGGTGCGCCCCCTTCAGCCGTTTGTTCAATAATATCGCCCACATCGGCCATCCGCAGAGTCACCCGTGGGTCTTCCAGACAATCACCGGTCAACTCGGCCATCGGCCCGCGCGCCCATTCGATAATTTCCGGCACCAATTCCACAATTGTGGCATGGCCCTTTATCCCGATCCGCCCCAATGCCGCACGCAGGGTGAAACCCATTCCATAACCGCCGATCAACACATGCGGCGCAGAATTATTCAATCGGTCCAGCGTTAAATCTGACAATTGCTCTTCGGAAAACTGCATCCGGGTGCTCATCAATTCATTCCGGCCCAGCACGATGATGTAATCACGGCCATGGCTGAATAATTTTAATTCCTCGCCCCCGGGCACCTGAGCAGTGCCGATCAATTCGCGCGCAATCACGGGTCTCTCCTATTCACATGGGTTGGATCAGCCAGCCATTGAGTATGCGCAGCGGCCGGGCAAATGAAAAGGGCTGCGAGTTTACCCCGCAGCCCTTTCATTAGGTCAAAGGACTGACAATTAGTCGTCCTTGAGGAAGTCAGGCATATGAGCGGGGCCGCCCCCTTCGCTGGGCGCGCTGCGATCACCTCTTGGGCGATCACCGCCGCCTTCACGGCGCGGGCCACGATCACGGCCACCGCCGCCACTGCGGCGCGGGCCACGATCACCGCGAGGACCGCCGCCCTCACGCTTTTCGCGCGGTGGGCGGGTGTCTTCCAGCTCTTCTCCGGTTTCCTGGTCAACCACGCGCATCGACAGGCGGACTTTACCGCGCTGATCGATTTCGAGAACCTTGACCTTAACTTCCTGCCCTTCGGACACGACATCGCCCGGCTTTTCGACCCGTTCGTTCTTCATTTCGGATACATGGACCAGACCATCCTTGCCGCCCATGAAATTCACGAATGCGCCGAAATCAACGATGTTGACGACCTTGCCGTCATAGATCTTGCCGACTTCAGCTTCTTCCACGATGCCTGCGATCCATTTGCGGGCCGCTTCGATCTGGGACAGGTCCGAAGATGAAATCTTGATCAAGCCTTCATCGTCAATATCAACCTTGGCGCCTGTTTCCGCAACAATTTCACGAATAACTTTGCCGCCGGTGCCGATAATGTCGCGGATCTTCGATTTGTCGATCTGCAACGTTTCGATACGCGGTGCGTGGGCCGAAAGTTCCCCGCGCGAGGTACCCAGTGCCTTGGTCATCTCGCCCAGAATATGGGCGCGGCCTTCGCTGGCCTGCGACAATGCCTGGGTCATGATTTCCTTGGTGATCCCGGCAACTTTAATGTCCATCTGCAGGCTGGTAATCCCGGCCTCGGTGCCAGCAACCTTGAAATCCATATCGCCTAGATGATCTTCATCACCCAGAATATCGGACAGGACGGTGAATTCATCACCTTCCAGGATCAGGCCCATTGCGATGCCTGAAACCGGGCGTTCGATGGGAACGCCGGCATCCATCATCGACAGGCAGCCACCACAAATGGTCGCCATGGATGATGAACCATTGCTCTCTGTAATGTCGGACAGAACGCGGATCGTATAAGGGAAATCTTCCTTGGTCGGCAGCACCGCGCGCAGCGCGCGCCATGCCAGTTTGCCGTGCCCGATATCGCGGCGGCTAGGCGCCCCGAAACGGCCCACTTCACCAACCGAATATGGCGGGAAATTATAATGCAGCATGAAGTTTGTGTAAGTCAGGCCTTCCAGCCCGTCGATCATCTGCTCGCTTTCCTTAGTGCCCAGTGTGGTGGTGCAGATTGCCTGCGTTTCACCGCGGGTGAACAGGGAGGAACCATGCGCGCGCGGCAAGAAGCCGACGATGGATTCGATCGGGCGGACTTCGTTGGTCTTGCGACCATCGATGCGTTGGCCTTCTTTCAAGATGGCGCCGCGAACGATTTCAGCCTCAAGCTTCTTGACCACTTTGCCAGCCGCCATTTGCATCTGGCCATCTTCGCCTGCGAAGGCTTCCTTGGCCTTGGTGCGCACGGCATTGAGCGCATTTGAACGGGCTGATTTATCAGTCAGCTTGTAGGCTGCGGCAATATCATCGCCAACCACGCCCTTCAGCGTGTCTTTGATCGCTGAATTATCAGTGACCACAACTTCCCAAGGATCCTTGGCTGCCTGTTCGGCCAGATCGATGATCGCGCCCACAACCTTCTTGATCTCGTCATGCGCGAACATGATGCCGCCCAGCATGACTTCTTCAGAAAGCTCTTTCGCTTCGGATTCCACCATCATCACAGCATCGCCAGTGGCGGCCACGATCAGATCCAGCGCGCCTTCAGCAGCAACCGACTGGGCCGGGTTCAGCGTATATTCGCCATCCACATAACCGATGCGCGCAGCGCCAATTGGCCCCATGAAAGGAAGGCCGGAAACGGTCAGAGCAGCCGATGCTGCGATCAGTGCCACAATATCCGGCTCTGTTTCGCCATCATAGGACAAAACTTGCGCAATTACGTTGATTTCATTGTAGAAACCTTCGGGAAACAGCGGGCGGACCGGGCGGTCAATCAGACGGCTGGTCAGCGTTTCTTTTTCAGTCGCGCCGCGTTCGCGCTTAAAGAAGCCGCCGGGGATCCGGCCTGCTGCAGAGAATTTTTCCTGATAGTGAACGGTAAGCGGGAAGAAATCCTGCCCTTCCTTCACCGATTTGGCGGCGGTCACGGCGCACAGCACCACGGTTTCGCCATAGGTTGCCAGCACCGCGCCATCAGCTTGGCGGGCAATGCGGCCAGTTTCGAGGGTGAGGGTTTTGCCGCCCCACTCCAACGATACGGTTTTCGTGTCGAACATGTATTTTCCTTCTGAACCCGCCAGCCATATTGCTGCGCGGGGCCTTCTTGTTTCCGGGGATACCGGCCCGGACCGGTGCAGGGCTATTTTCGCCCCAAAGGCTCTCCGCCGGAATGCGGAGGACGCCCGATAAGCAAAGAGCGGCCCGAAACCGGGCCGCTCAATGTGTTCTTATTTCCGCAGACCCAATTTCTGGATCAGTGCATTGTAACGCTCGACATTTATCTTCTTGAGATAGGCGAGCAAGCTACGGCGCTTGTTTACCATCGTCAGCAAACCACGGCGGGAATGATTATCCTTGTGGTTGGCCTTGAAATGATCGGTCAAATTACGAATGCGTTCGGTAAGGATCGCGACCTGAACTTCCGGAGAACCGGTATCGCCCGTGGTCTGCGCATTATCCTTGATAACTTCTTGTTTTTTTTCAGCGGTAATCGTCATATATTTTACTCCGCGACATCGGGAAAATTAAATCCCCTGACGACCTTGGCCGTCCCTGCGAGTATTTCCATCAGCGCCACCGGCACCGTGCCGGATTTTGCCAAATAGAGCCCGTCAGCTTGGGGCAGCCCTGTGATGACGCGGCCCTGGCGGACCGCTTCTGCCGTGTCGGGCCTGAGGGAAAGAACCGGGATGTCGTCCAGCCCTGCCTCCAGCGGCAGAATTACGTCTTCTAGCGGGGCGCCCTTACCGATTTCGTTCAAACTGTCCAGCGAAATCGCCTGATTTTCAGTGAACGGCCCCGCTTTCAAACGGCGCAGATAGGTGACATGGCCCACAGTGCCCAGCGCATAGGCAATATCACGCGCCAAGGAACGGATATAGGTGCCCTTGCTGACATTTGCGATCAGCGTAACGCAATCGGCCAATTCCAGCGGTGCCGCGGGATTGTATGGATCGGGCCGGCCGCGGGAAATCGAAAAGGTGGAATCCGGCATTTCGTCCACTTCGTAGGTCGAAATCGGGGCGAGCGAATAAATGGTCACAGCCCTCGTCTTCAGCTCCACTTCCTCCCCCGCGCGGGCAAGATCATAGGCCCGCTTGCCATCCACCTTGATCGCTGAAAAGGCTGGCGGCGTTTGCTCTATGGGTCCGGTAAAATGGTCCAACACTGCAGCCACAGCAGCCATTGGCGGGCGCCTATCGCTGGTTGCCACCACTTTGCCTTCAGTATCCAGCGTGTCAGTCTCCTCGCCAAAATCCAACGTGAATTCATAGGTTTTGGCAGCATCAAGCATCCGCCCGGCCAATTTGGTCGCTTCGCCCAGCGCAATCGGCAACACGCCTTCTGCCAGCGGGTCCAGCGTGCCCCCATGCCCGACCTTGACCTTGCCATAGCCTGCCTCGCGCAGGTTTCGTTTCACTGCCGCCACAGCCTGCGTGGAACCCAATCCGCGCGGTTTATCCAGAATGATCCAGCCATGGGGGCGGGGTTTATTGATTTGGGAATGTGCCATCTTGCTGCTGCCTATGCGCGGGGCCGGCGGCGGGTCATCCGCCCGCCACCAGTCTGGCGAGATTAAAATAGTGCCCCATCGCCCATTCCACCGGCGGGCCAACCAGATTTTCAATCACCCCAAGGCCGGGCGCAAACCAGCTAAGCGCGACAATGCCGAAAAACAGCAGCATTCCCGCCGGACGGGCCTTTTCATATATCCTCGCCGCG
>Ga0209345_10005299_pt1 | contig 12025 bp, 10 predicted proteins | sample Cruoilmetagenom7_FD_187294 | JGI IMG/M metagenome (GOLD analysis project Ga0209345, IMG submission 187294) | Oil polluted marine microbial communities from Coal Oil Point, Santa Barbara, California, USA - Sample 7 (SPAdes) (version 2) | ecosystem: Environmental > Aquatic > Marine > Oil seeps ...
GCCCTGAACCAGTATATGCAATATGGTATAAGCAATGTACCTGAGGATTACCTAGAAAACTACGCCAAAGAGATGATGGCAAAGCCTGAGGAGTCCCGCAAATTTTATGAGCAGAAGGGTGAAGAGAAGCTGATTTCTTATATCAAATCTACGGTCAAATTGGACGAAAAAGAGGTCAGTTCAGAGAAGTTCCGTAAATTGTACGAGAAATAAATAAGTAATTCTATGAACCAGAACGACGATTTTAAGAAGTTTGCAACCAAGCATATGGGCATCAATAGCATGACGCTCCATCAGTTTAGCTCTTTGTACAATAGTTATATTTCACCTACGATTATAGAGGAGAGGCAGTTAAATGTGGCCTCCATGGATGTTTTTTCCAGGTTGATGATGGATCGCATCATTTTCCTGGGAGCACCCATAGACGACTATGTGGCCAATATCATTCAGGCCCAGCTACTCTATCTTGATTCTGCTGATCCCAACAAGGATATCCAGGTCTATTTCAATACTCCTGGAGGAGGAGTCCATGCCGGACTCGGGATCTATGATACCATGCAATATACTTCGTGCGATGTGGCCACCATCTGTACTGGAATGGCCGCCTCTATGGGAGCAGTTTTATTGGCTGCTGGAACCCCGGGGAAACGTTCCGCACTGAAACACAGCAGGGTGATGATACACCAGCCCATGGGAGGGGCACAGGGCCAGGCTTCTGATATTGAGATCACTACCCGTGAGATCCTTAAGATGAAGAAAGAACTCTATGCAATCATTGCAGATCACTCAGGTAAGAGTATTGATGAGGTAGAGAAAGACGGGGACCGGGATTTCTGGATGACTGCAAATGAGGCCAAGGAGTATGGAATGATTGATGAAGTTCTGTTAAGAACAAAAGATAAAAAATAATGGACCGTTGCTCTTTTTGCGGAAGAGAAAAGAAGGACACCAACCTTCTTATTGCCGGTATTTCGGGTCACATCTGTGATCGCTGTATCGAACAAGCCTATAGCATTGTCCAGGAGGAACTGGGTGCCCACGGTGAGTTTGATATGGGGCAGATTAAGCTTTTGAAACCGACTGAAATTAAGAGTTTCCTCGACCTGTATGTGATCGGGCAGGAGGAGGCTAAAAAATACATTTCGGTTGCGGTATACAACCACTACAAAAGGTTGATGCAGCAGGAGAGCAAGGATGATATTGAAATTGAGAAATCCAACATCGTCCTGGTTGGAGAGACAGGTACTGGGAAGACATTGCTGGCCAGGACCATAGCCAGGATGCTACATGTGCCTTTTACTATTGTGGATGCTACGGTGCTTACAGAAGCCGGGTATGTGGGGGAGGATATCGAGAGTGTGCTGACCCGCTTGCTGCAGGTGGCCGACTACAATGTGGAAGCTGCTGAGAAGGGGATCGTTTTCATTGATGAAATCGATAAGATTGCTCGCAAGAGTGATAACCCATCCATAACCAGGGATGTCTCCGGGGAAGGTGTTCAGCAGGGTCTCTTGAAATTGCTGGAGGGATCCATAATCAATGTACCTCCACAGGGTGGCAGGAAGCATCCCGATCAGAAGATGATCCCGGTCAATACCAAGAATATCCTCTTTATTTGTGGTGGAGCATTTGATGGAATCGAGAACAAGATTGCCAATCGCATGAACACCCAGGTAGTAGGGTACAATGCAGCCAAAAAGGTAGACCGGGTCGACAAGGACAACCTGCTCCAGTATGTGGCTCCCCAGGATCTGAAGTCCTTTGGAATGATTCCTGAGATCATCGGTCGTTTGCCGGTACTTACCTATCTCAATCCACTCAGTGAGAAGGCACTTCGCAGAATCCTCACAGAGCCAAAAAATGCCATCATCAAGCAGTATGAAAAATTGTTTGAAATGGATGGGATTAATTTATCCTGGGACGAGAAAGTACTGGATTACATTGTACAAAAGGCCATTGAATTTAAGCTGGGTGCCAGGGGATTGCGTTCCATCTGCGAGGCTATTATGATGGATGCCATGTTCGAGTTGCCCTCCAAGGAGAATCCGGGTGATATAAATATCGGAATCAAGTATGCCCGGGAGAAGCTGGAAAAGGCAAACCTGAAGCGCCTGAGGGCAGCCTGATGGGCAAATCCAGGGCAGGGGTTATTTTTCTGGTCATCCTGGGGATGATTTTCTGGGGATTTTCTTTTGTTGCCTTCAAGTTTGCCAATGTCTCCTTCAGGCCTATCACCATAGTAAGTTTCCGGCTCACCGTCTCCATTTTCTTCCTCTTTGGTTTTGCACTACTCTTCAAGAGACTGAACCGGATCAAAAGAAAGGATCAGAAGTGGTTCCTGTTGATGGCCCTTGTAGAACCCTTCTTCTACTTCCTGGGGGAGGCATATGGACTCACCAGGGTTACCGCTACAGTTGGGGCCATCATGATTTCCACCATCCCTCTGATCGTTCCTTTTGCAGCCTACTACCTGTTCAGGGAGAAACTGACTCCCATGAACTACCTGGGGCTGGTGATCTCCTTTGGAGGGGTGCTGCTAGTCGTGCTTACAAAAAGTGGTGGCCTGGTAGCTGACTGGAAGGGGATCCTGCTGATGTTCGTAGCGGTACTTTCGGCAGTGAGCTATACCATGGTAGTGAAAATCCTGGCAGACGATTATACTCCAATTACCATCACCGCTTACCAGAATCTTTATGGATTGCTTATGTTTATCCCGCTCTTCCTTATCATGGAGATTCCGCACCTGGACTTCAGCCAGGTAAGCACCAATAGTCTCCTGGCAGTAGGATATCTTGGAGTGTTCGGATCAGGAATCTGTTTCATCATTATGACCATTGGGATCAGGGAGCTGGGGGCAGCAAAATCCAATATATTTGCCAACCTGATTCCTGTGGTAACTGCGATCCTCTCATTTTATCTTCTAAAAGAATCCATGCCTTTGCTAAAGATACTGGGTATCTTTGTAGTCATTTTGGGACTCTTCCTTTCGCAGATCAGCAGCCTCAGGGTGAAACCCAATTCGGGCAAAGAGTCGCTTACTCATATCCCAAACGCCTGAAAATGGCCAGATGTCTCTTTATTGTTCAGGGAGAGGGGAAGGGACATATGTCCCAGGCCATCGCCTTAAAGGAGTATCTCCATGAGGCAGGCCATACGGTCGAGGCGGTATTACTGGGAAGTGGCACTCCCGATCTGGTTCCGGACTATTTCAGAGAAAACTTTCCCAATAAGTTGCAGATATACCGTAGCCCCTGGTTCCTGCGCACCCCCAATAAGAAAGGGATCTATGTGGGTCGCACCATCCTGTTTAATCTCTTACACTCCTTTGCATATTTCAGATCCATTGCCCGGATCAGAAGGGAAATTGTAGCTATCCAACCAGATGTGGTTTTTAATTTTTATGAGTTACTGGGGGCTCTTGCCATGCGAAAAATTGCTCCGCCTGTCAAAAAAATTGGCCTGGGACACCATTTTTACCTTCACCTGAATCGAGCCCAATTTAAATTGGGACCAGTCTGGCACAGGATCCTGCTCAGCTTTCATTCCAGATTGATTACCAGGTCCTGCGACCAGGTGCTGGCGCTCTCCTATAAACAGGAGCAGGGGAGCGGCACCATTCAGGTGCTTCCTCCGCTGGTACGAAGAGAGTTCCGGGAAATGAAGCACAAGGCAGGAGAACGTTACCTGGTATACCTGTTACAAGAGGGCTTTTTCTATGATCTGTTAAGGCTGGCCCGGAATATGCCTGGTTTCCAGGCTGATCTGTTCACTTCCCTGAACCCGGCCATAGAAATACCCGAAGGAATCAGGCTGCATCCCTTCGATGCAAAAAAATTCAGTATTTTAATGTCCTCTTGCAAGGGATTGATTACCACCGCAGGATTTGATGCGGTAGCCGAAGCTGCTTTTCACGGGATTCCTCTGGCCGTTATCCCCACCCAGAATCATTTTGAGCAGAGGTGTAACGCAGCTGATATCCAGGCGAAAGGGTTTGGGATGGCCGTATCAAAGATAGACAGGGAAATCCTGGACGAGATGCACTCGGTTGATCCCCGGGAATTCAGGGAGTGGGTGAATCTGGCAGGAGGGCAGATTATTAAGTGTATGGAGAAATAATATCGCCTGGCGATTGGCGTTTAAATGAATATGATTCGTGCTTTAGTTATCACCGTGTTGTTGTGGCTGTTTAGCCAGGCTGGAATGGCTCAGAAGGGGGGAGAATCAACCTACAGTTTTCTCGGTCTCACCAATTCAGCAAGGGTAGCAGCACTTGGGGGAGAGGTGGTATCCCTTGCAGACGACGACATCAATCTGGTATTTCATAACCCTGCGCTGCTTTCGCCAGGGATGCACAGCAATCTGAGTCTGAACTACGTGGATTATTTTGCGGGGGTGAACTATGGATATGCCTCCTACGGCCATTCTGCAGGAACCCTTGGGAATTTTGCCGCGGGTATGCATTATGTAAATTATGGCATCTTCGACCGGACCGATGAACTGGGTGTGTCCCAGGGGACTTTCCGGGCTTCTGAATACGCCCTGAACCTGATCTACTCCAGGACTTTTTTGGATTCGGCGTTTACGGCCGGCGTAAATTTAAAACCTATTTTCTCTTCCCTCGAACAGTATACCTCCTTTGGTCTGGCCATGGACCTGGGAGTCACTTATTACCTTTCCAGCTTCCTCACCACCTTTGGCCTGGTACTGAAGAATATGGGTGTACAGCTCACCTCCTATTCAGGCAGAAGAGAAGCACTTCCTTTTGAAATACAGGCAGGCGTAACTCAGGCACTGGCTCATGCACCTTTTCGCTTTACCCTTACCTTCCAGCACCTGGAGAGATGGAACCTGAGCTACACCCTCGAGGATGAGGAGCTCTCTTTTGCAGGGAGTGATAATCAGAAGAGTGGATTTGATACTTTTGCTGACAACCTGATGCGTCACGTGGTACTGGGCACCGAGTTCCTGCTGGGGAAAAATTTTCATATAGATGTGGGCTACAATTATAAACGGAGAAAGGAGATGAAGGTAAATTCCCATCCCGGTATGGTGGGTTTCTCCATGGGCTTTGGATTCCGGGTTTCCAAATTTCATATTGCCTTTGGACGTTCCTCCTATCACCTTGCGGGCGGGACCAACCATTTCTCTCTAACTACCAATCTTTCTGAATTTTACAGAAAACAAATTGAAAAATAGCATTGTGGAAGAACAAAAAATCATTATAGCACTGGACGGCAATTCCTCCTGCGGGAAGAGCACGTATGCGAAGCTGATCGCTGCCGAGTTGGGATATGCATACATTGATTCTGGAGCCATGTACCGGGCAGTAACCCTGGCCGCCATGGACGCGGGATTGTTCGATGATACTGGAGCTCCACCGGTGGAGAAGATAGAAGCTTTACTCCCGCAAATCCAGCTGAAATTGAAGCACAATCAGGAGAAACAGCGAACAGAGATATTCCTGAATGGCCGGATGGTGGAAGATTTGATACGCCAAATGGATGTCTCCGCTCATGTCAGCTATATTGCTGCCATCTCCGCAGTACGAAGGAAAATGGTCGAGTATCAACGTTCGCTGGGTAAAGAGAAAGGGGTAGTGATGGATGGCCGGGATATTGGCACCGTGGTCTTTCCGGAAGCAGCCATAAAGATATTTCTCACCGCATCGTTGGAAGTACGTGCGGAAAGACGCTATAAGGAGTTGATAGATAAAGGAATGCCAGCTGAATACAGCGATGTTCAGGAGAACCTGGAAAAGCGGGATCGGATCGATTCCAACCGGGAGGACAGTCCACTGATGCAGGCGGAGGATGCCATTTTGCTTGACAATAGCGAGATGACTCTGGAGCAGCAGATGATCTGGTTCAGAGAGCTGTATCAACAAGTGATTTCAGAGCTATGAAGAAGATTGAGATAGATCCCGGAGCCGGCTTTTGTTTCGGTGTGGAAGAGGTGATAAAGACCGCAGAAATGCGTCTTCGCGAGGGGGAAACCCTTTTTGGATTGGGAGATATGGTCCATAATGCAGAAGAGGTAAAAAGGCTGCAAAAGTTAGGGATGAAGACCATAGACCATCAGCAGCTGACCAAGCTCCCTCCCGGTAAAGTATTATTCCGGGCCCATGGCGAACCTCCTTTGACTTATAAAACAGCCAGGCAACATGGGGTAGAGGTAATCGATGGAACCTGTCCCATTGTAGCCAGATTGCAGAGAAAGCTGAAGAAGGCCTATGATACCATGGATCGCAGTAAGGAACAGATGGTGATTTTTGGAAAACCGGATCACCCTGAAACCATTGGTTTGCTTGGTCAGGTAAGTGGTGATGCACTTGTGGTAAGTTCGGCGGATGAAGTGAGTGCCATCGATCCTCATAAAAAGGTGCTGCTTTTCTCTCAGACCACCATGGATCCTGAGAGCTTTAAGGAGGTGGAGCAAGCCCTGGAGAAACATCTGCAGAAAAACACCGGGGATAACTCCCTGGTTCATTTCCGGTCTGACTGTACCATCTGTGGACAGATGAAAAAGAGGAAACCCGGTCTCTCTGCTTTTGCACGCAAGTATGATGTAATGCTTTTCGTAAGTGGAAAGAACTCGTCCAACGGGAAGATGTTGTATGAATACTGCAAGTCCCTCAATCCTGTCACCTATTGGATCAGCAGGTGGGAAGATGTTGAAAAAGTATGGTTTGAGGACTGTAACAGCATAGGGATCAGTGGGGCCACATCTACTTCACGTGCACAGCTGGAGTCGGTCCAGGAACAGGTAAAAAAGTTAACTGCCCCTTAACACAATTTTCGTACTTTTGCGGTGTTTTAAGGACCTGCAATCATGGGAAAACTCAAAAGAATTGGTGTGCTTACCTCCGGAGGAGATGCTCCTGGAATGAATGCTGCCATCAGGGGCGTAACCCGCACAGCTCTGTACTATGGACTGGAAGTCATTGGAATCCGCTATGGGTATCATGGGATGATCCACAAGGATTTTGTTGAATTAGAGGCACATAGCGTGAGCGATATACTGGCCAGAGGCGGTACTATTTTGAAGACGGCCAGGAGCAAAGAGTTTATGGAAGCCGAAGGGCGCAAACTAGCCTATGAAAACCTGAAATCCGCCAATATCGATGCCGTTGTGGTCATAGGAGGGGATGGTTCTCTGACAGGAGCCCGTGTATTTTGTGACGAATATTATGACATTCCCTTTGTAGGTCTTCCCGGAACCATAGACAATGATATTTATGGTACCGATTATACCATTGGGTATGATACCGCATTAAATACCGTAGTGGAGGCGGTGGACAAGATCAGGGATACTGCCGGATCTCACAACAGGCTATTTTTTGTAGAAGTGATGGGCAGGGATGCAGGTTTTATTGCTTTAAGCAGCGGGATAGCCTGTGGAGCTGAAGCTATTCTGATCCCGGAGGTTCAGGATGATACCCGCAACCTGAAGGAATATCTGCAGAAAAGTTTTAAAAGAAGAAAGACCAGTAATATCATCATTGTTGCCGAGGGGGATGAATCGGGAGGTGCCTTTGCCATTGCTGAGAATGTGAAAGATGATTTCAAGGATTACGATGTCCGGGTTTCGGTACTCGGGCACATTCAGCGGGGTGGTACTCCTTCGGCCCACGACCGTGTAACAGCCAGCAAGCTGGGTTACGCAGCAGTTGAAGCACTTATGGATGATCAGAAAAGTGTGATGGTTGGCTATCATAACAATGAGATTGACCAGGTTCCTTTCCGAAAAGTGATTAAACTCAAGAAGAAGGTGGATCCCGAAAAGATGCAAATGGTGGAGATCCTATCTGTCTAGAGCCTTCTCTTTTTTTGTACATTACCATCTATGTCCAGACTGGATAACTATGCCCGGGTAATATTGCCACTGGCTGTGGAAGGGTTCTATACCTACCAGGTCCCGGCAGCGCTGCGTGCTAACGTGGTGCCGGGAAGCAGAGTGCTTGTCTCTTTTGGGAAAAAACGTATCTATACGGCCATAGTCCACTCCATTCAGGCCGAAGCTCCAAAAGGATTTCAAGCCAAACAAATACTGGATTTGTTGGATGAGTATCCACTGGTAAGCAAATATCAGCTTGCTCTCTGGGATTGGATATCCGCCTATTACATGTGCACTCCCGGTGAGGTGATGCGGGCAGCCCTGCCTTCTGGCCTCAGGCCTGAAAGTGAATCGAGGGTCCGTTATAATTACCGCTACAAGGATGATACAGTTCTGGATCAGCATGAGCGACTCTTACTGGAGGTGGTAAAGGACCAGGGCGAAGTGACCATAGGGGATCTTCAACTGGCCGAGCTTAGCAAAAATCCGGTAAATCTCCTGAAGCAACTGGTGGAAAAAGGGGCCGTAGAGATCGATGAGTTTGTACGCTCCAATGTTCCTCAAAAGGCAGTGGCATATCTTAAGTTTTCAGATAACTATAGAACGGAAGAGGCACTCCACTCACTGCTGGATCAACTAAAAAAAGCACCCAGGCAGAAAGAGTTAGTTGAGCGAATGCTTAGTCACTCCGGTTTTGGAGAAATGGAACTCGCGGCTGGTCTTGTGAAAAGCAATCTTGTGAAGGAGGCAGGAGCCACCGGAGCAGCCACTTCGCTTATTAAAAAGGGGATACTGGAACAATTTGAGAAGGAGGAACAGCGACAGACTCAGGAGCTATCAGCCAGTACGGGAAAGGCTAAGCATCTAAATAAGGAGCAGCACGCAGCCCTGGAATTGATCCGTGATCAATTTACCACTCATCAGGCGGTACTATTGCATGGTGTTACTTCCAGCGGGAAAACAGAACTCTATATCCAGCTGATTTCGGATATGCTGGACCAGGATAAGCAGGTGCTCTATATGCTGCCTGAGATTGCACTCACCACCCAGATAATTCAGCGCATTCGGAAGGTATTTGGCCACAGGGTCGGGATTTTCCATTCCAGGTACAGCGATTCGGACCGGGTGCATGTGTACCGGAACCTGATGGGGCTGACTGATGAAGAGCCCTATGGAGTAGTAATTGGGGTTCGGTCAGCCATCTTCCTTCCATTCAGGGAACTTGGACTGGTTATCATTGATGAGGAGCATGAAAACTCTTACAAACAACACGATCCGGCTCCAAGGTATCATGCACGCGATTCGGTTCAGGTACTGGCCCTTCACCACAATGCCAGGGTATTGATGGGAACGGCCACCCCCTCGTTCGAGACGCTGTATAACGCCCGTACCAATAAATATGGTTATGTAGAACTTTCGTCCCGTTTCGGTGAAGTGGAATCGCCCGAAGTCGTGCTGGCCGATATTAAGGTGGCCACCAAACGAAAACAGATGGTCTCCCATTTTAGCCCCCAGTTGATGGAAGCGATCAAAGAGACCCTTGCAGCTGAGGAGCAGGTGATCCTCTTTCAGAACAGGCGAGGATTTTCTCACTACATTGTTTGTAATGACTGCGATCATATTCCGAAATGCAGACGTTGCGATGTGAGCCTGACCTACCATCGGTACAGCGGTAAACTGGAGTGCCACTATTGCGGGCATAAGGAAAACATGCCACTGGCCTGCCCATCCTGTGGAGGTACCAACATGAGCATGAAGGGATTCGGTACCGAAAAGATTGAGGATGAACTTCCACTTATTTTTGAAGGAATCCGGGTAGGGCGCCTGGATACTGATACAGCCCGTTCGGTGAACCGGACCAGGAATATGCTTAACCAGTTTGCAGAAGGGAAGCTGGATTTGCTGATTGGCACCCAGATGCTTTCCAAGGGGCTGGATTTTAATAAGGTAACCCTCGTGGGAGTGCTTGATGCGGATCAGATGCTTCACTTTCCCGATTTCAGGGCTTTTGAGCGAAGCTTCCAGCTGATCCATCAAGTCAGTGGGAGAGCTGGCAGAAGAAAGAAGCGGGGGAGAGTGATTGTTCAAACCATGGACCCCACACATCCAGTTATTCAATTTATCAACCAGGGGGATTTCGAGGGTCTTTACGCTGACCAGATGGAAGAGCGGGAGCTCTTTGGCTATCCACCCTTCCGGAGAATGATCCGGATCACTTTCCGGCACAAGATCCCTTCCATCCTGGATGGAGCTACTGACCTGGTGGCTAAGGAGTTGAAGGCTATCTTCTCCACCCGGGTGCTGGGACCACAGTACCCGCCTGTAAGGAAAACCCACAACTCCTTCCACAAACAGATTATTTTGAAAATTGAAAAGGAAGCCTCTTATGAGCGGGCCAAAGAGTTGTTAAAAGAGGTCCTGAACAGGCTCACAGTAAATGAAGTGTATCGAAGCATCCGAATCTCTGTGGATGTGGATCCCCATTGAGTATAAAAGTTTATCTTTGCGCAGATTTAGAAAAGGCTATGTTTGAGTCCACTGATTTTGAGCACGTATTTAAGCAATTTGCTAACAAGAAGATATTGATCATTGGGGATGTTATGATCGATACCTACCTCTGGGGTAGTGTGGGTCGCGTATCCCCTGAAGCTCCTGTACCCGTTGTGGCAGGGGTGATCGAGGAGAACCGTCTTGGGGGAGCAGCCAATGTGGCCCTGAATATCAAAGCCCTGGGAGCGGTGCCTATTCTTTGCTCCGTTATAGGTGATGACGATCGAGGCAAGCTGATACTGGAGTTGATGGAGGAGCAACTACTTTCCGATATTGGCCTGGTGGTGGACAGCCACAGGGTGACCACCCAGAAAACCAGGATCATCAGCCGGAACCAGCAGTTGCTTCGGGTAGATGAAGAGATGGATGTTTTCCTGACCAAAAGGGTACAGGAGGAGTTCCTGGAGCTGATATCGAGTCTGCTCGAGAGCGGAGGAATCGATGCCATTATTATGCAGGATTATGACAAGGGTGTATTGACCCCCAGGGTGATCTCGGAAGTGATCAGTGCTTCTGAAAGGGTAGCCGTTCCAGTCCTGGTCGATCCCAAATTCAGGAGCTTTAATCTCTATAAGAAGGTGAAGCTTTTCAAGCCCAATTTCAAGGAGCTGGTGAAAGGATTGGACCTGGATATAAAAAAGACAGAGATAACGAAACTGGCGACTGCAATTGGGAAATTCCAGAAGAAACAACAGATCGATAATCTGCTTGTAACCCTTAGTGATGCGGGAATCCTGACCTCCAGTGACGGGAAGCATGAGCACATCCCGGCCATAGAAAGAGAAATTGCAGATGTTTCCGGCGCCGGCGATACGGTGATCGCAGTGGCATCTCTCTTCCTGATCGCAGGACTACCACCTGCTGAAGTGGCTGCCGTTTCCAATCTGGCCGGTGGACTGGTGTGTGAAAAGGCAGGAGTGGTTCCTGTCAGTTCAAAGAACTTGCTGGATGAGTGCAACGAGCACTTTAAAAGTCTGTAAAGTTTATTAATTTTAGCATCTTAATCGGGGTATAGCGCAGCCCGGTAGCGCGCGTCGTTCGGGACGACGAGGTCGTGGGTTCAAATCCCGCTACCCCGACAAAAGAAAATCGCAATCAACACATATGCAGTTGGTTGCGATTTCATTTTTAATAATCTTCCCCACCATTTCCCCGTATTTTGACTATTCATGCCAAATTGTACAATTCCAGTTCATCTATGAGATGTACCCAAATTCACGCTCTTTGGGCGGTTAAATAGCATGATATTTGTATCTTATTGGTTGGAAACAACCGGGAATGGATATACTGAGACAGCTTCTGATTATTGCTTTTATTGCGATATGTTCCAAGCATGGCGTATGTGCTGCTTACCAGTTTGTAAAAGAATAACATACTTATACTGCAATTTTGAAAAGAAAGAAATTAAGTAGTCCCTATTCAACAGGGATGTTAGGAGCACATTTTGAGGCTCATGTACAATCATCTTATGTGGCTCTTATGCTTAGTGGTGGTCATGCGCCTTGCTTACCTTGCTGGCCCATAACAGAAATTAATCTCCAAGGTAAAGTTGATGGCTATGAAACAGACGATTTAATTGTCATAGTTGAAAAAGGGGCCGAAAAGCGCAAACTTCTTGGTCAGGTAAAACACTCGATAGCAA
>Ga0209345_10005300_pt1 | contig 12025 bp, 8 predicted proteins | sample Cruoilmetagenom7_FD_187294 | JGI IMG/M metagenome (GOLD analysis project Ga0209345, IMG submission 187294) | Oil polluted marine microbial communities from Coal Oil Point, Santa Barbara, California, USA - Sample 7 (SPAdes) (version 2) | ecosystem: Environmental > Aquatic > Marine > Oil seeps ...
AATTATCCAAACAACCCTACAGGTCAATTAGCACCTAAAAAATTCTTTAATAAGGTCGTGTCCTTCGCAAAAGAAAACAATATTGCAGTTATTCAGGATGCTGCATATATTGAACTGACATACGGGGAGAAACAGGAGTCATTTCTATCAGTACCAGGAGCTAAAGATGTAGGTGTTGAAATACATTCACTTTCAAAATCATTTAATATGACAGGATGGCGAATAGCTTTTGTGTGCGGCAATGAGTTAATAATAAAAGCCTTTGCAACTGTTAAAGACAATAATGACTCTGGACAGTTTGTCCCTATACAAAAAGCTGCTGTTTACGCTTTAAAACACCCAGAATTAATTGATGCTACAAGGAAAAAATATAACAGAAGATTAATTGCGCTAACAAACATATTAACTGGGTTAGGTTTTAGCGTAACTGGTTCTAAAGGCACATTTTTCTTATATTTTGAAATACCGAAAGGCACTTCAAATGGAAGACATTTTAATAATGCAGGAGATTTTTGTGATTTTCTCATCAGAGAAAAACTTATTTCATCTGTACCGTGGGATGACGCTGGACATTTTTTACGATTTAGCGCAACATTTGAAGCAGAAAATGAACAGGAAGAAACAAACATCTTGAAAGAGATAGAAAATAGACTCTCAGAAGAAAACTTTATATTTGAATAATTTATGAAAATAATTTTTTTTGGAACTCCAAAAATTGCAATACCAACCCTTAGAGCATTATTGGAATATAAAAATATTGAAGTTAGCCTTGTTGTATGTCAGCCTGATAAACAGTCAGGAAGAGGTAAAAAAATACAAACTGCTCCTATAAAAGAATTTGCTCAAAAACACAATATTGATGTTTATCAACCAAACAAACTAAAGGACAATATAGATGCTTACAATAAAATTAAGGAATTAAATCCTGATTATTTAGTGGTAGTAGCTTATGGAAAAATATTGCCGGAAACAATTTTAAATATCCCTGTACATGCGCCTATTAATGTCCATTTTTCCCTCTTACCAAAGTATAGAGGTGCTGCTCCAGTCAACTGGTCTATTGTAAAAGGAGAAGAGTTGACCGGAGTTACAACGATGGTAATGGACAAGGGGCTGGACACTGGAGATATCTTGCTCTCAGAAAAAATAGTGATAAATAATAAAGACTCCATAAATTTACTAGAGGAATTATCTATAGTAGGCGCCAGATTGCTCATTGATACAGTAAATAATTTCAAGAATATTAAACCCTTACCGCAAAACCATAATGAAAGCACATTTGCTCCTATGCTGAAGAAAGAAGATGGTCTTATTAACTGGTCTAAAGATGCAGCTGAGATTGAAAGATTGGTAAGAGGGCTTAAACCATGGCCTGGAGCTTTTTCTTACTATAAAAATAAGAGTGTAAAATTCTTTTCCGTCGAAGTTATGTATGATCATAATAAAGAGATGTTTCCCGGAACGGTTTCGGAGATAAAAAAAGATTCTTTTCAAATACAATGCGGCATGAATGCAATAAAGGTAAATGAACTGCAAATTGAGGGTAAAAGACGCATAAAAGCCAAAGACTTTCTTTCTGGATACAGTTTGAAAGAGGGTGAACAATTCCATCATAAAATAATTTGAACTAAAACCATTGAAAAATATCTAGGTATAGTACATATTATACAATGTAATTTATGCGTGGAGGCATTATGGGTGCAAATACATTAAAAACTGCATTATTTTTAACTGTTTTAACACTATTATTTATGACAGTAGGAGGTTTGCTTGGAGGAAGTAGTGGTATGATGCTTGCGTTTGTATTGGCTTTTGGTATGAATATGTTTTCATACTGGTTTAGTGATAAAATAGTACTTAAAATGTATAAAGCTAAAGAGATAAGTGAAACAGAAGCGCCAGAACTATACAATATCGTTAAAAGACTAACAATTAAGGGTGACTTACCCATGCCTAAAGTATATGTTATACAAAGCCCCAATCCAAACGCATTTGCAACTGGGAGAAATCCTGAACATGCTGCAGTAGCAGTGACCACAGGGATTCTAAAACTATTGGACAACAGCGAATTAGAAGGAGTTTTGGGACACGAACTCGCCCATGTAAAAGGAAGAGATATACTTATAGGAACAATAGCCGCTACATTCGCCGGAGCCATCATGATGCTGGCAAATATGGCCAAATGGGCTATGATATTTGGCGGTTTTCGCGATAATGACAATAGAAATCCTCTTGGTATGATAGGGGTGATAGTTGCAATGGTCCTTGCTCCCATAGCGGCAATGCTTGTTCAGATGGCCATCTCAAGATCGAGAGAATATATAGCAGACCAGAGAGGTGCAACTCTATCTGGTAATCCTCTGGCTCTTGCTAGTGCTTTAGAAAAAATTTCTTACGGTGTAAAAAAAGCTCCTTTGAATGCAAATCAGGCTACAGCTCATATGTTTATCATGAACCCGTTAAGTGGTAAAAAAAATATGGCAAATCTATTCTCTACACATCCCCCCGTTGAAGAAAGGATTAGAAGACTGAACAAACAGGCAAAAGGGCTTTAAATATTACACGTTTACCAAAAACCAGTTTATCTGCAAATTACCTGCAAATAGTTCCTATTTATTCATAGTTAATTTTTTCTATTCTACCTTCTATATCCATAAAAATAGGCTTTACCAAGGTGTCTAAATAGCTGATAAGCGCATCCAGATCGACAGGACCAGCTTTACGGTCTGTCCCATTTTTTAATATAGTAAAATTATCACCTCCATCAGCTAAAAACTGATTAGCAGCAACCGTATATATCTTGGTTTTATCAACTTCAGCGCCATCATCCTTAAAAACCTGTATTATTTTTTCCCCATATGGTTTTGATGCATCCCATATGTATTTTAATCCTGATATCTGAAGCATTCTAATATGTGATAAATCCTGCCATTGCTGATTGAGAAGTTCATATATCTGATGACCGTATAAACTCATCTCTATAAGGACATTACCAAACGGCTGAATTGTGTACAGTATCCCATATGTGATATCTCCCTCCTCTATGTTACTCCTTATCCCTCCTGGATTCATAAAAGCAAAATCTGTTTTCATAGCCCACCTGTGAGCATCAGAGATTAAATTTCCTAGTGCAGATTCACCTGCTGCATTTTGTTCTTTTGTTATCTCTGTTTTTGCATTGGAGATATACTCATTGACAATAGGCTCAACCATTTTTTTAGCTGATTGTACCATATTTTCTATTGCTTTGTCAGGAGTAAGACCGGGTCCGTCATCTGCAAACGCTGTGATAATAGATGCTGACTTTGAAATCACATCTTTAGACTTTTTATCAATGGTTAATTCAACATCTGCATATGCTGTCCCTAAGGAAAATGCCTGTGTTACAAGAATTGGGGTTTTATTTTTATTCTCTATCAAGGTGTTTAGATATGAATGACTATGACCTGTCAGAACCACATCTATTTCATCATCAAGATTATACACAATATCATGTATAGGGCCTGTAACAGCGCCATTTTTATCCTGCCTGCCACCTTCATGGATAACAACAATTATAGTTTCAATCCCTTTAGCTTTTAATTCAGGGATATAACTATTAATTGCTTCAGCTTCTCCAATAAAGGTTAATCCTTCTACCCCAGATGCGATTACTATGGAAGAAACGTCTTTTAATACCGCTCCTATAAAAGCAATATTAACTCCTGCAACATCTTTTATTATATAAGGGTTTATAAATGTAGACTTATCATTCTCATATAAAATATTAGCAGAAATATATGGAAATATAGCACCCTTATAAGGATTTTCAAGAAAAGGGCCAGAAGGATGGTTCCCTCCATAAATAAGTCGCAGCAACTCTTCTTCTCCCTCATCAAATTCATGATTACCAATTGTTCCTAGAAGGTTGCAAAGCGGATTTTCCAGAAACGTATAATCACAGTCATCGTTTGCAAGCATATTAAAAAAAAGTATAGACGGTTCGTCTTGCAACAATGCTGACTCAGGTTGAGATGCTCCCACCTGGTCTCCTACATGAGCAATAATAGTATTTTCAGGCATTTCATCTCTTTCAGCCTTCAGGTAAGCTCCAAGAACCGAAGCACCCCCCACCGGTCTCCCATCTACTTTTTTAATTTGCATAATATTCCCATGGAAATCGTTTATTGCTAATATTTTGGCCTTTACTGTATTTTCTCCAGAAAAAAGCATTTTATCCCAGTAAACATCTTTTGAGGCATTCTCCCTTAAGAGTAGGCTATCATTATAAGCCACCTCACGCTCAAAAGCGTTACTATTAATACAGAGAAATGATAATAAAATTATAAAAATTGCAATAGTAAGTGTACATCTTGAGTGTTTTTTCTTCATCTGTATTTTCCCCATTTTATTTCTTATATATATAACCATATAATATAATAGTGACAAAATATTTGTAATATCATTGTAAATTGTACACTTTATACAACAAACTTGCATTAATGTAGGAAAATCAAAAAAGCAGCCTTTGAAAGTAACTATTTAATAAAAATTATCAAAAACTACAGTTACCCATGCATTTTCTAAAAAACCTAAACCCAATTTTTCAGCAGCTTCAAATGTTAAATCTATTCCGGCAGCGTTAAGCACCTGTCTGCCAAATTGGTCCAAACCATTATTATAATTTTTTTCAAAAGCCGCTCTTGCTTCCGGCATACAAAGGCTTAATTCATCAAACATTCTTCGGTAAGGGGGAAACCCCTCACTGAACCATTCAGCATAATTCCAGTAATTGTCATCTTCATTCCATGGTCCCACATCCATAACAGGAGCATCCAGGATATATTCATCTCTTATGACAGTCACATAATAACTAGAATTTTGATACCAATCTCCATAATAGTCAAGGATAGGCCAATTCAAATTGGCAAACTTAATATATTTATCAGGGAGAGCAACAGCAACCGATGGCAGATCAAATTGGGTTGCAAAAACATAACAGGTAATCTCCAGCGCAGGGCCTATTTGCATTAACACCTTTCTTTTTTTACCACGAAATTGAATCTCTTTCTTCCACCAGTTTCTTGTCCATTTACGAAATTTAGCATATTTATCTTCCAATATATCTTCTACAGATTCATCAATCTCACTCTGAAAATCAACCAATTTTTTATTGATATTTGTACTATGTATCTCTTTTTTATTATTAGAGCTTCCCTTATTTTTATCCCTCCATTCATAGTCTTTCTTTTTAATTTCATATATAAACTTTGCTTCATACAGCCCAAGCTCTTTTAATTTGTTCTGCTCTTCACTATTCAAATCAAGATTGTTAAAGAGTATCTGCAAGTCATTTTTTATCTTATCATCTGCAGTCGTAAAAAGGTATGACAAAACTCCCCCTTTAATCCATGGGTCAAACATCTCTTCACTGTCTGCGCTATCAAATATTTTACTGCATACTGCGCCGCTAGAACATGAAAAAAAAGCTAGAATAGTAAATGTAATATACAACCAGTGATCTGTTTTTAACCTAAACGTTATCTCCATCTCCTTGCAACAATATTTACCTCAAACACCCAGATGATATACAGTTAAAACTGCATATCATCGTCACAATCACTTTTTCATAAGCTATCACAAGGTCAAGAAAATATCAACACAGGACCTAGTTATCTAAAAACTACAGCACTAAATTTGGATCATGGAAGCTCTTTTAGCTTAACATAAATGTGGCAAAAATAATAAAATTAGGAAATTTTTTCCACCAAGAGAGAGTAGATATGGAAAAACAGATCAATTTTTTTAAGAAAGCCTCCACCAAATTTATGATGGCCTCCACTGTCCCAGTAATAGTTCTCGTTTTTATTTTAAGTGTAGTTCTATTTAATGAACTTAAAAATAAAGCATTTACTACATATAGTATATTTGCTGGAAGTATTGCAAATGGGATTTCAACAAATATAATAGCTTGGGTAGAAAAAGTAGTTCAATTTGAAGGAGTGTTAGCTGAAAGCGATGTAGTTAAAAAAGCGCTGCTTAATCCAGAAAATAGTGAAGCTTTAAATGATCTGAGAATTCTTTTGAAATCACATGTAAACGATGATCCCTCGTTTGTTGACATGGCCGTTGTTCTGTTAAACTCAGCTACAAACTTAGATGGCACATATATAGTATCAGCTATAGATAATAATTTAATAGGGCAAGATGCGTCAGGCTTTGACTTCATTAAAGAGATATTAAATGGTAAAAAATACTATATAGGAGGGGCTTTTCATTCAGATGTGGCTAATACATCAATAATGCCTGTATGCAGTCCGATCTATTATGAGAAGGAACTTATTGGAGCTGTTGTTATTAACGTCAATGTACCCTACTTTGCAGCTACACAGATTGAAGGGTTTGATATGGGAGAAACTGTACACATTTTTATCACTGATGAAAGAGGGAGAGTTCTAACTCATCGTGATAAGAGCCTTATCTTAAATAAAAATATTGGTGATGAATCGGAAAATATAGTGGAAAATATTATTAGTGGGGAGAAACATTTTATCCATAATTTCCGCGGAGTTAAAACCCACTATTTCACAGGCACAAATCTAGCTAAGCTAGAATTTGATAGAGACAGTTGGTATATAACAGTGGTTACTCCAGAGAAAGCTATTAACAATTCAGCGTACAGTTCTTTAAAACTTTTGATAGTTTCATGTGCTATTTTGGTTATCATAATCATTATTGGATTTAATTATCTATTCAAGATTATCATCCGAAATCCTCTAAATAAGATAACCTCCTCTCTACAGAATATTACGTCTGGTGAAGGAGATCTAACTCAGAGACTTTCTGTTAAATCAGAAGATGAATTCTACATACTAACATACCACTATAATAAATTTGTGGAGGAAATTGCAAATATTGTAATCAGGGTCAAGGATATAGCTGAGTCCGTATCATCAGCATCTTCGCAAATAGCCTCATCTATGGAAGAAACAAACAAGACTGTTGAGGAGCAGACAGGCCAGATTATGAGTATTGCTTCATCTGTCGAACAATTATCTGTTTCTGGCAGCGCAGAAAAAGATATAGTATTTGAAGCGAAAGAAAAGGCAACAATCGGCAGAGATAAAACCTATGAAGGGGGAAAAAAATTAGAGACAGTAATAAAAATGGTTGATATTGTTGAAGAAAATAGTAGTGACCTTTCTAGGACCATTAACGGTCTGACAAACTCTACTTCAAAGATTGACTCTATACTAAATGTCATAAATGATATCTCAGACCAGACAAATCTTTTAGCTCTCAATGCTGCAATTGAGGCAGCGCGCGCGGGAGAAGCTGGCCGTGGTTTTGCAGTTGTAGCGGACGAGATAAAAAAATTAGCAGAGCGCACAACTAAATCTACAACGGAAATTTCAGATATAATAGATAATATTGAAGATGAGGTACGAGTAGTTGATACACATATGAAAGAAACTTCTACTTCCGTAAATGAATCTAAAAGTACAGTTGGTGACACCGGGCTAATATTCAAAGATATTGTTGCCATTGTGGATTCTGTATATGAAATAGCAAGCCAGATAGAAGTGACTGCGACTGAACAGATGGATTCACTAAACAGAACAAATGACAATATTCAAGTTATCTCTTCAGCCTCTGAAGAAACTAGCAGAGGGGTTTTTGAGGTAACAAATACTATAAATAGTTTACAAAAAGAGATTGAAGAATTAAAAGTGGTAGTTGATAAGTTTAAAGTATAGACATGAGAACCCTTGTTCTTTCATCTACACTGAAGCATAGTGAGAAATATGATTACGGCGTTGATTATTTTCTCAATTGACTATAATGTGCAGGAACTGCTAGATTATCTGAATGATACACCCCGCCAGATAATACCTTTGGTTAAAAATAAAGATTCTAAAAATATTTCCTTGGAGATTTTGAATGGAAAAAGGTACAAATGTATATCGTAAACTTCAGAAACATCTTGATAATATGCCCGTGGGATTTCCTGAAAGCAAAACAGGGCTGGATATAAAACTACTAAAACATCTATTTACACAGGAAGAAGCTGCAATAGCTCTGTATTTGAACGCCTTCCCTGAACCATTAGCGAAAATTTATAAACGTAATAATGACAAGGCTATTCCCATAGCTCATTTTGAAAAGATGTTAGATAACCTGGTCAAAAAAGGAGCTATTATGGGTGGCAAGATGTTTTCTGATAGTAAAGAAAACAAACATTACAGCAAGGCACAGCTTGCAATAGGGATATTTGAGTTTCAGGTGGATAAAATCACAAAGGAGTTTGCTGAAGATTTTTATAAATATGGTGACGAAGTATTCGCAAAAGAGTTCATAACTAAAAAAACTACGCAAATGCGTACTGTCCCTGTTAACAAAAGCATTAACGCTGAATACTGTGTTGGCTCTTATGATGATATAAATGCATTGGTTAATAACACCAAAGGTCCTATTGCTGTTATAAATTGTGTTTGCAGACAAGCCAAGGATAAAATGGAGGATCCGTGCAAAAAAACTGATATTAGAGAAACATGTTTTATTTTTGATAAACCTGCAGAATATTTTATAAGAAATAAACAAGGCAGAAAAATCAGTAAAGAAGAAGCCCTGGAACTATTTGAAAAAGCAGAGAAAACAGGTCTTGTTTTGCAACCAGAAAACACACAAAAACCTAAATTTATATGCTGCTGTTGTGGATGCTGCTGTGCAGTACTCACTGCAGCTAAAAAATTTCCAAAACCAGCAACATTTCTGCATACTAACTATTATGTTGAGATTGATGTAGAAAAATGCACTGGGTGTAAAATATGTGAGAAAAGATGCAATATGCAAGCCATTGAACTAGCAGAAAGTCTGGCCGTTGTTGATTTAGATAGATGTATAGGATGTGGTCTCTGCATATCATCATGCAAAACAAATGCTATAAGCCTGAAGAAAAAAATAAAAAAGACCATACCCCCAAAAAATCAATTTTCCTTGTATAATAAAATTACACATGAAAAATTTGGGCCTCTTGGTACTATGAAAATTATTGGGAAGAAGGTTATGGGGAAAAAAATCTAATATCAGCATTCAACACAATTTCAAAGATGTATATATTTATTTAAAGAAAAATAACCGGAGGACGTGCGTGGTTATAACAAACAAATGCAACAAAAATCAAAAAAGAGTTGGATGGATGGTTTCTATTATGGCAATTACGGGTAAATGATGAAAAACTTAAAAGGGACATTTCTACTTTGGTTTGACACATTTTTATTTTAGGTTGACATAGTAAAATTATAATTGCATGTACAATAGAATGCAGTGTTATTTATAACTGCACATGAATATTATTAAAAAAATGGGTAGGGGTGGTTATGAGTTTCTCTAAAATTTATAGAAATTTTATGAGAGTAAATTCAACTATTGATTTGTCTGATAGAGAAAAATTGTCAAGGGAATTTTTTGAAGAACTTAATTGTTATTCTTATCCCAAATATGTTAATTGGGCTCATGAGATTTTTGAAGGCATCCATGTACGTGAAAGGGGAGATGATGTTGCACTTCTCTGGGTTGATATTGATATTGGGATAGAAAAAACGTTTACTTATAAAGAGGTGGCAAAGAAAGGAAACCAAATTTTGAATTTTCTAAGATATAACCATATAGATAAAGGAAACAATATTTATCTTATCACTCCTTCTATCCCTGAGGTTTGGTTTTTATTTTTTGCGGGGATCAAAGGTGGTATGGTCACGATTCCCACCCCAACTAATATGACTCAGTGGGAATTAGAGTATCGTTTTAAAACATCTCCTCCGCATGTTGTTGTGGCAGATGAAAGCAACTCTTCTGTTATTGATAAAACGTTAATGTCAATGAATATTAAACCTAAAGCAAAAATAATTATAGGAGAAAAAAAAGGATGGTTTAAATTTGACAAAATAGCAGAAATGTCTGGTAAAGCGGTGCCAGAAAAAACAAAACCTGATGATATTATATTTTGTTTTTTTACATCTGCAACAACAGGAATGCCAAAAAGAGTAGCTCATAGCGCTATATCGTACCCTGTAGGTCACATGTCAACAGCAAATTTAATTGGTCTTGATACGGGGGATGTTCATAACAATTTAAGTGCTCCAGGTTGGGCAAAATGGGCATGGAGTTCCCTATTTGTCCCTTTTATTGTAGGAGCAACTACTACATCTTTTTATACTTCAAAAAAATTTAGTCCTGAAAAATATTTGAAGGCCCTTGTAAAATATAATGTAAATACTTTTTGTGCTCCTCCTACAGCCTATAGACAATTTGTTCTTTTTGATTTAAAAAAAGTCAATTTTTCGTTCTTAAGGGAATCCATTAGTGCTGGTGAACCTTTAAATCCAGAAGTTATTCGAAAATGGAAAAAATCCACTAATACAACCATAAGAGATATTTACGGTCAAACTGAATCTACAGCCATGATAGGTAATCCGCCATGGTTTAAAGACAAGGTTATAGCAGGTTCCTTTGGTAAACCTCATTATATGTATGATATAATTTTAGCAGACGATAAAGGTAAAGAGATTGATAATAAAAATGTAGAGGGTAATATAGCGGTGAGGTTAAGTAAGTGGAAAGCAGTTGGATTGTTTTGTGAATATATTAAAGACCAACCAAATATGAAAGAGGCCTTTAAACATAATCTTTATTACACCGGAGATAGGGCTTATTTTGATGGAGATGGTTATTGGTGGTTTGTAGGAAGGGGAGATGATATAATTAAATCTTCTGACTACAGGATTGGTCCCTTTGAAGTAGAAAGCGCTCTAGCAGAACATGAGGCAGTGGTAGAATCGGCAATTGTTGGAAGCCCTGATTCAGAGAGATGGCAAATAGTAAAAGCCTTTGTTATTTTGAAGTCAGACTTTGCAGGATCTAAGGAGATAGCTCAAAGTATTTTTAAAAAGACGTTGGAGATTTTGCCAAAATATGAAATTCCAAGAATAATAGAATTTGTAGATGAATTGCCAAGAACTATTAGTGGTAAGATTAAACGAAAAGAATTAAAAGAGCTCGAGGTAGAAAAGAAAAATAAAGGTTTGATAGGTAAAAATGAATATTTCTATTCAGATGTTATGTAAGGGGTATTAATTTAGTAATTTGAAAGAATATAAGAAGTCAATAGGCTTCTGTTTTCATTGCCACTGCAAAGTTTTATTTTTTATTTTATATACTACTTCACAGTAAATTGTAAATATGTATATTAACTCAAGTTTTCACAAAACATTGTAAAGTGGTGTTTGGGTGGTAGAATGGAACTTGGAATGCTAAAGATGCAGATGCTGTCAAACGAATACTTTCTAAAGCAGGAATAATGTAGGATTTTATCGCAGAAGCAAAAGCCGTTTCTTCAGAAGATTTTAGGGTAGTCCAGGAAAAAATGACACTTTAACCTCTCCAGTTCAACATCTAAAAAGAACTTTGAACAATTTTAGTTTTTATCAAAAGGTTCTTATTCTTTGTAATTTTTGTCATAGTTTTACAATTTATTCATAAAATTTATAACCTTAACCATCTATATTAACCTTCTCGTGACCTGTTTCTCCGTTTTCGGCAATATATTCTCATTGTAGAACTCTTTATATAACCGTCCCAGTTGCTTTATTTAAGTTGTAAGCTTTTGCTTTCTAACTAAAACTCCATATTGACTTTCTCTAATCCTCGGATACCAGCATCTGTAAAATTATAATGCCTCTTTAACATCCCAAACAGTTGCTCAACGATATAGCGTACTTTACTAATACTTTTTTCCATCTTCATCTTCCCTGTCTTCTGGTATGTTTTTAATATATTTCTTCGGTCTATTAGACGATTCTATAACTACCCTCTCAACTACAGCAGCTGACCTCTCCCTTACTATAAATCCCTTTTTCACTAATTGCCTATTTATCTCATCAAATAATTTGTCATACATTTTAAGTCCCAATAAACGACTTCTAAATCTACTTATGGTACTATAATCAGGTGTGTCACTCATTACACTGAAACCTACAAACCTTAT
>Ga0209345_10005301_pt1 | contig 12024 bp, 16 predicted proteins | sample Cruoilmetagenom7_FD_187294 | JGI IMG/M metagenome (GOLD analysis project Ga0209345, IMG submission 187294) | Oil polluted marine microbial communities from Coal Oil Point, Santa Barbara, California, USA - Sample 7 (SPAdes) (version 2) | ecosystem: Environmental > Aquatic > Marine > Oil seeps ...
GTCAGGGGGATGTTGCCGCTTACTACGATCTTGGCATCGCTTTCTCGACCGGCAGCCACGGCACCGAATGTGACCTTGTCGAGGCTCACAAATGGTTCAACCTTGCTACTGTCGCCGGGCACGAGGAATCGCAGATGTGCCGGACGGACATTTCCGACGAAATGACGGCACGCGAAATTGCAGAGGCACAGCGCCGCGCACGCCAGTGGCTTTCAGATTCCAGTCGTAAGGCGGCCTGAGACTTTCGATACCTGATGCTGCAAGTCAGAACGGAGTTCTGGCCTGACTGGCAACTCTTTTACTCCAGGTCCCTGAATGGCGTTCGTTTGCCGAGCCAAAGTTCATCCTGGGCCACGCCTTTTCGTTCTTGCTCAAGGAAATGGGCAATCGCTGCCCGAAACCCGTCATCGGGAATGTAATGCGCAGAAACCGTGCGCACCGGCTCGTAACCGCGAGCAAGTTTGTGCCCGCCTTGAGCGCCTGCTTCGACCCGACCTAGCCCCAGTTCGATTGCCATATCGATGGCCTGATAATAGCACAGCTCAAAATGCAGGAACGGCTTGTCGATCACGGCACCCCAATATCGGCCATAGAGCGTATCTGAACCGATGAAATTCAGCGCCCCTGCAACAGGCTCGTCGTTGATGAAGGCCATGACCAGCATGATCTTGTCGGCCATGCGCTCTCCCAACAGCGAAAATGCAGCGCGCGTCAGATAGGGCTGGCCCCATTTGCGCATTCCCGTGTCGATGTAGAATTGCCAGAACGCATCCCAGTGCTGGGCTTTGATATCCGCGCCAGTCAGTGCCTGTATCTCAAGGCCATCCTGCGCCCGGGCGCGCTCTTTCCGGATGTCCTTGCGCTTGCGCGATGATAGTGCAGCAAGAAAATCGGAAAAGCTGTCATAGCCCCGGTTTTCCCAGTGAAACTGGATATCGTTTCGCAGCAACCAGCCCGCCTGCTCGAACAGCGGCACTTGCGCCTCTTCCAGGAATGTCGCGTGGGCAGAGGAGAGGTTGTGCGTGTTGCACAACTGCTGGGCGGCGGCCAGCAAGGGGATGGCCAACATCTCATCTCGCGCAAGAATACGCGGCCCCGTCGCCGGCGTGAATGGCACGGAAATCTGCAGCTTGGGATAATACTTTCCGCCAGCGCGATGCCAGGCATCGGCCCAGGCATGGTCGAATACGAATTCGCCTTGGCTGTGTTCTTTCAGGTAGGCAGGCATTGCCGCGTTGAGGTTGCCCGCGTTGTCTTCCATGACAATCGGCACGGGAAGCCAGCCGCTGGTACCGCCAACACTTTCCGATTCCTCAAGGGCGCTCAGGAATGCGTGGCAAGTGAACGGATTTTCATCAGTATTGAGTGCGTCCCATTGGTCAGCCGGGAGACTGGAGACCGAATCCGCTATCCGCGCGACTGGATCAGCTTCGCTCATCGGGGTGGCCCTGCCCCTGCCCCTTCCGCAATCGGTGCATCTGCATATTCGCGTGCCAGCACCCGTTGCTCGGCTGAGCGCACCGTCCATGTCGCGACCGGCAAGCCGCGGGCTCTTTGCGTAGCGGCGAACCGGCTGGGCAGGTCGCTAATATCATAGGCAAGGAAATCAGGCCGGGCATGCCACAGCGCCAAGCGCCTTCGTGCACTACCGGAAAGCGTTCTTGCACCTTCTTCGGTCATCACCAGTCCGCGTACGATCTGCGGGGCATTGTCGCAAAACCATCGCGATACACGCGGATCGAAACTCATCACCGCATGGGATCCGCGATAGCCTTCAAGGGCCCGGCGCACGGCAAGGCACAATGCCGAAATCCTCATTTTATCGTGCGACTTGATTTCGATGAGTAGCGGAACGCGGCCCGCGACTGCCTCAAGCAAATTGCGCAAGGTGGGTATCCGATCTTGAGAGCCAGCAAGCTCAATTTGTGCCAATTCTGCTGCGCTACGCTGGGCCACCGCACCGGACTCATTGGTCAGGCGATCCAGCTCCCAGTCATGAAATACCATGGCCTGCCCGTCGCTCGATCGCTGGATGTCGCACTCGATCCCAAGCCCGTTCGAAATGGCTTGCGAAAAAGCCGTGGGCGAATTCTCGGGTGTTCCGGCACTGTGTAACCCGCGATGTGCAAATTCATGCTCACCGATCCAGGCGACCTTGCCCGGCAGCGGCGCCGGCGCACGCCAGCGATCAATTGGCCCGAACAGCGACAATCGCATCGACCTCCACTGCGGCGCCAAGCGGCAGGACCGGAACGCCCACTGCACTGCGTGCATGACGTCCCGCCTCGCCAAGCACGGCGGCCATCAATTCGGACGCGCCATTGGCGACCTGGGGTTGGTCGGTAAAATCGACCGTAGAGCTGACGAAGGCACCGAGTTTGACGATCCGATCCACTCTGGCAAGCGATCCCAGCGCGGCTTTCAATTGTGCAAGGATCATCACACCGCATGCCTGGGCCGCGACAATACCTTGCTCGAGCGACACATCCTCGCCCAGCCGACCAGTGACGATTTCGCCTTCGACAAACGGTAGCTGGCCGGACACATGCGCCATGCCGCCCGTCACAATGACGGGGACGTAAGAAGCAACGGGCGCAGCAGGCTCTGGCAAGACGAGACCAAGCACTGCCAGCCGTTGATCAATTTCCGCTTCAGTCATGGCTTTCCTTCAAATCTGCATCGTCAGCTCCAAGTCTTTCAAGCAGCCACGGCAAAGCAGTCTTCCAATCATCGATCCGGGCATGGGCATGGCCCGCTTCGTGTGCACAATCGATGTACCGGGCTACCATCGGTTCCGCGCAGAGGTGCAAGCGATCGACATGCGGAGCATCGCGCGAAACCGAATCGTGATGCTGCGCAATATCATCAATGAAGATCGCACGGGCAGGCGCATACTCTTCGACGATTGTTTTCAACGCTGGTCCCTTCGGCCCCTGATTGGTATAAACTTTCAGGTCGATGCCATGATCGGCCAACTGCTGTGTGCGTGCCTCGCGCCGAAAATCCTTGAGATTGGTCAGCACGACGACATCGGCATGCTGCGTTAGCTCTGAAATTGCCTCCACCGCTCCCTCGACCGGCGTCTGGCGATGCATCTGCCCATCGAAGAACCGGTTCAGCATCAACCACATTTCCTTTTCTTTCAGCGGTTCGCCGGAAATGCGATGGTGCATTGCATCTGCGAAGCTCCCGCGTGCCATGTCGAAATCGATGTCCTCATCTTCCGCCAGCCAGTCGCGAAAATGCGAGATCATGTAGAGCAGGACCTCGTCGCAATCGGTAACGATCAGCGGGCGGCTCATGATGCAAGCCCTTCTCTCGCGTCGGCAAGCGCGGCAGGCTCAACCCCCAGCGCTTCGGCTGCTGCCACCAGGTCCGGCTCATGCGCGCACAGGAAATCCAGCACGGCGGAAAGGATGGCGCGATTGCCTAATCCAGCGCGCAATGCGTCAGGCGTCAGGCCGGTCAAATCCAGCAGCCGACTGGCGCGCTGTTCGTCCGCAAGCACCCAGCCAAGCACGGCCAGCGCCAGTGCTTCCGGATCGGCGGCGGGGGATGGCGATTGCTTGAGAATTGTCAGCCTCGATTCCAGAGCATAGAGCGGTTTGCACCACACAGATGGGGTGTAATTGGCGCATGGCAAAGCGAATCCTCGTTGTCGAGGACAACGATCTCAACCGGAGACTGTTCTGCGACGTCCTGAAGAGCCAGGGCTATGCCGTCGAGCCTGTCGCTGACGGCGAAGTCGCGCTCGACAAAGCGCGCAGTTTTGTGCCCAACCTGATCATCATGGATATCCAGTTGCCCAATGTTTCAGGGCTTGACCTGATCGAGGCTGCCAAGGCCGACAATGTCCTTCGCTCAATCCCCGTGCTTGCAGTGACTGCCTATGCAGGCAAGGGCGACGAAGAGCGCATTCGCGACGCCGGTGCCGACAACTACCTGTCAAAGCCTGTTTCAATCGGACCGTTCATGGCCGCTGTGAAGGGACTGATCGAATAGCCCGGCAAGTGATACAAGGCTTGCCGGGCTGAATCGGGCCGGCACATACGCACTTCACTTGACTTCCCGCGCGCGCGCCGCTTTTGCGCCGCAATCTCGCCCTAGGAGCGCACCATGGACAGAACCGAAGTCGATACCCGCATTCGTACGCTGATCGAACCCTTCAACAAGAAAGGGACGGACATCGCCGAAGACACGAAATTCACTGACGACCTTGAATTCGACAGCCTGACTGTCATGGATTTCGTCGCGGCTATCGAAGACGAGTTCGACATCATCATCAGCATGAACCAGCAAGCCGAGATTGAAAACTACGGCCAGCTTGTCGATGCGGTGGTGAAATTGCAGAATTGAGGGCCTGCGGATGAAAGAATCGATTGAGCAGCCGGACCTGCTCTCAAAATTCGACGAAATCATCGCGATGCGCGAAGGATTGCTCGCATCTGGGGTAGAAGACCCGTTCAACCTGGTTATGGAGAAGGTGATTTCGCCAACTGTTGCGGTGTGCAACGGGCGCGAGACGATCCTGCTCGGCACATACAACTACATGGGCATGACCTTCGACCCCGATGTGATCGAAGCCGGCAAGGACGCGCTTGACAATTTCGGGTCTGGAACCACCGGCAGCCGCGTCCTGAACGGCACTTACATTGGCCACAAGGAAGTAGAGGCCGCCTTGCGCGAGTTCTATGCCATGGATCACGCGATGGTGTTCTCCACCGGTTACCAGGCCAACCTTGGCATCATCAGCACGATCGCCGGCAAAGGCGACTACATCGTACTCGACATCGACAGCCACGCCTCGATCTGGGACGGCTGCAAACTGGGCAATGCCGAAGTCGTGCCGTTCAAGCACAATGACCTTGATGCCATGGAGAAGCGTCTCAAACGCATTCCCGAAGGCGCAGGCAAACTGGTTATCCTCGAAGGTGTCTATTCGATGCTGGGCGACATCGCCCCGCTCAAGGAAATGATCCGCATTGCCAAGGATAACGGCGCGATGGTGCTGGTCGACGAAGCCCATTCGATGGGTTTCATCGGCCCAAACGGGCGCGGCGTCGCCGAAGACCAGGGCGTAATGGACGATGTCGATTTCATCATCGGCACATTTTCAAAAAGCGTTGGCACGGTCGGGGGTTTCTGCGTCTCCAACCACCCGAAGTTCGAGATCATGCGCCTCGTTTGCCGGCCTTACGTGTTCACTGCCAGCTTGCCGCCCAGCGTCGTTGCCACAGCAGCGACTTCGATCCGCAAGCTCATGCATGGATCGGACAAGCGAGAGCACTTGTGGGAAAATTCCAAGACGCTGCACAAGGCACTTCAGGATCGCGGGTTCGAGCTTGGCACCGATGAACCGCAAAGCGCGATCATTGCGGTTATCATGCCAGACCTTGAGCGCGGCGCGGCCATGTGGGAAGCGCTGCTCAAAGAGGGGCTCTACGTGAATCTTGCAAGGCCGCCGGCAACGCCTGCCAACATGACACTGCTGCGCTGCTCGCTATGCGCAGAGCATTCGGCCGAGCAGGTCCAGACGATCATCGGCATGTTCGAACGCGCCGGAAAGACGGCGGGCATTATCTGACAAGTTCAGGCCGCGCTGGCTGTTTGGTGTTGTGAGGACACGGTGACGCTTACGCAGGTTTCGCTGGTATCGTCCGCACCGTTTCCTGTGAATGCGATGGCGACAAAGCCGATGATAACCAGCGCGACAAACCCCACTGTCACCATGCCCAGATACTTGTCGATGAATGCCTTGATCGGAGCGCCAAAGAGGCGAAACAACACACCAACGATCAGGAAGCTGATGCTACGCGAAATTATGCTTGCGCCAATGAATATCGGCAGTGACATCCCGATAAAGCCCGCGGTGATCGTCAGAAGCTTGAACGGGATCGGCGTTGCACCTTTGACGATGATGATTTCGGCCCCGTATTCGCGCAAGTAGCAGGCTGCTTGCGGGAAACTTTTGGCGAGCCCCAATGCGCGCAGCATGGCATCGCCCACCGCTTCGTAGACGAAATACCCGATGGCATAGCCAAGCAGACCACCTGCCACTGAGGCAAGCGTAGCGATCACCGCAAAGCGAATGGCTTTTTTCGGTTCGGCCAAACACATCAAGCCAAGCAAGGGGTGCGGCGGCACCGGGAAAAAGCTGGCTTCGATGAAGGAAAACGCTGCAAGCCACCAGCTCGCTCGCGGATGCGCAGCCTTGGCCAAGGTCCAGTCGTACAGGCGGCGCAGCATCTTGGAAAACTCCGAGATTTCTCTAGCAGACCGCTTAGGGACGAGGGATCAGGCCAGCAAGGCTTTGGCCACTTATGCCCACAACTTCGATCCTCGAGGCAAACCTATTTGGTTATTTCGGTTGACATCGTCACGCTGTTTGGGTACATACAGAGAACATCGCGATTTACCGATTCGAACCGGCGGCCTCTCGCGACATCCCAATCAATTCGCACGGACAATAAATTACATGGCGGACGACAAAAAGTCCGGCCCACGCGCTCGGCCAGCCGGGACGCGCAGGCCGCCCTTTGCCAAGTGGAGCGTCAAATTCCTTGGGAACCGGCGCTGGCGCCTAAGTTGCCTGCTACGCGGGCGTGGCGGGACAGAAGCGATAGTTGGCGCGCACCAGATTGGCGAAACCTTCGTGCTGCTTGATGGTCGGCACAAGAGGCTGGATCCCGCGCAGGTTACAAGCACGCCGGGAACAGAGATCGTTGCATTGGGGCGCGGCGATAGCGACCCGGTCGTAGCGCAATTGGCGATGCAGGGCATAACCCTGCGCCCCCTTTCACCTGTTCATCCGCAAGTTGCATTGCTTGCTGACGGATCGTTGCGCCTGGCATGGACGCGCCGTGCACGAGGCGCTTGGCGTTGGCTCGACGGTGTCGACACTCCGCTGCACGAGGAAACGGAATTGTACCGCGTTACATATGGTCCTCCCGCTGCGCCAATTGCGGAGTGGTCAGCGAGCATACCGGAATTGACAGTGCCTGCCACGACCCTGGCTGATCTTCAATTAGCCCTGTCTCCGGGCTCTTTCCATGTCAGCCAACAAGGCAGCTACGCCCTCTCAGATCCCCTTCACCTTACAGACTTGCCCTGACCCCTAGCCAAAAGTGGAATTCAAGATGAGCGATCCGTTTGTATTCGATAACACAAGCCCGCGCTTTGGCCTTCCCCTGCTTTTTGCAGGCCAGTCGCAGAAAGAGACGTTCGTGAACGAGGCACATGCCCTTGCCGATGCACTGTTGCACTGCGCCATCGAAGGAACCCAATCGGACCCTCCTGCTACACCCGCCGACGGCAACAACTGGACCGTTGGAGCCACCGATTCAGGCGCATGGCAGGGACAAGAAGGCACTATCGCATGCAGGCAATCCGGCAACTGGTTGTTCGTTTCGCCTATAAGCGGGATGCAGATATTTGATCGTTCGACAGGCCAGATTGCACTCTTTGACGACACCTGGCGGGCGCCAGCAGCGCCAGCAGCGCCAACTGGCGGAACGGCAGTCGACACCGAGGCCCGCACCGCAATTGGCGAGCTTATCTCCGCACTGAAGACTTCAGGTGTATTTCCAGACACTTGAGCGAGAATCCCTGCACCAAGGCATTTCCCGCCGCTCCCCGCGGGGTTGACCAACAACAATTCTCAACAAACAACGGAATTTGCGCCATTTTTGCAACAGTTGGTGCCAAAGTGCGCTTGCACCGAGAATAAGGAAACGGTAAAGACACTGTGCACTCGGTAGCTCCAAATCTATTGATAGGGGAAATAAAATGCGGAAACTCGTCTTAGGGATGGCGCTGGCTTCAACAGCACTCGCCATGCCCGCTCAGGCGCGAGATGATTCATGGTACGTCGAACTCGACTTCGGCGCTATGATTCTAGAAGATGCCGATTTTGATATTGGCGCGACTCAAGGTGCTGGCGCTCTTGAGTCAGAGTACGGCGCTGACGCTGGTCTCGCGATCGGCTATGACTTCGGCGCGTTCCGCCTCGAAGCGGAAGGCAGCTATCGCACCGCCGATAATGACACCTTCTCCACGCTGAACGGTGCATCCGTACCGGTTGGTCCGAATAGCAGACTCACATCGGCAAATTTTGCAAATGTGCGCGGCGATTCAAGCGCGCTTTCGTTCATGTTGAACGGCCTGCTCGACTTCGGCGATGATGATGGCATTCAGGCCTCCGTCGGTGGCGGTGTCGGCATTTCGCGCGTCGATTATGATGTTGCGTTGAATTCGGTTGGCGTAGGATTCCTTGACGGATCGGACTCAGGTTTCGCTTGGCAGGTGCTCGCAGGCGTGCGTGCGCCTTTGACGGACCACTGGGACGTCGGCATCAAGTATCGCTTCCACAATGTGGACGACATCTCGCTCGTCGATACGCTTGGTCGCGAAGTAAATACCAACTGGCACTCACACAGTGCCATGGGTAGCTTCATCTATAACTTTGGTTCGCCGGAAGCTCCACCGCCTCCGCCGCCACCACCGCCTCCGCCACCTCCGCCGCCACCGCCACCTCCGCCGGTAGTGGTGTGCAACAAGGGTCCGTACATCGTCTTCTTCGAGTGGGATAAGTCTGACATCACTCCAGAAGCCGCAACGATCCTTGACAGCGCGGTCAGTGCTTATGGCAACTGCGACAACGTGCCGATCATGCTGGCCGGTCACGCTGACCGTTCCGGCGGCGTCACCTACAACCAGGGCCTGTCTGAGCGTCGCAACGCCTCGACCCGGTCCTACCTCACGGCACGTGGCATCCCTGATGCCAACATCGCCAGCCAGGGCTTTGGCGAATCGCAAAACCGCGTTCCCACTGCCGACGGCGTTCGTGAGTTGCAGAACCGCCGCGTTGAAATCACTTACGGTCCGGGTTCGGGCATGTAAGCGTTTGCAACACGCAAATACGAAACGGGGGCCGGAGAAATCCGGCCCCTTTTTCTTTGCACGGGACTGAGCGAGGCGATGAACCGGGCAAGACAGTACAAGTTGTTCCATGCGGTTGCCGGACTTCACATTGACTGGCTGCACGCTTCTTCAACTAACTGAGCAAGTCAGCTACCTTTGCGACCAATTCATGCTTCTTTGGGCAGCGATCCCTTGATGCCAGCGATATTGAATGCACCGCGAACGGGCTCACGCAGGGTCGCAGCCCAACCCGCCATTGGGACACCCGGGATACCGACAGACAGGAAAGCAATTTACCAACCGGCAAGACCAAGCGGCGCACCACCGCCTGGCAACGCGTCGTTCCAAAGCGTATAATGCTGCGACCCGCGAACAACGGAACCCCTGCCCCAAGGCAAACGTCGGCAAAATTGACGCCAAGCCCTGTCGCGCGCGGGAAAAATAGTCGCTGACCAGCGAATACGTGCTGGGGCTCAATGTTGCCTAGCCTATTCCCACCCCGATCCGGACGGGTGCAATGTTACGCGAAAGGCCGGACTGCGCCGTCATCAACGACCAAAGCGCAAGTCCGAACGCAAGCAATCGAACCCGCTGCCAACGGTCGGCGGGTTTATTCAGCAGCAATCCAAACAACCCACAAAACACGCCGAATGCCGAGCCATATGGGAATCTGAAATCACTATCGTCGATACCAAGGTCACGCTTCAATACGAGCGCGAGTATTGTGAGCAGCTGGTGATCGACGAAATTGAAAGCGTAGGCAGCCATGAGATGCCCAGCAAATATCAGGCATATGGTTTGACGTCTTCGTCAACCGGCACAGCATCGCCGAACGTATCAGGCAGCATATTCTGTCCCGTCCTTCAGACCAGCCCGCTCAAACCCGGACTTACGCAGCCGACAGCTCTCACATAGCCCGCATGCACGGCCGTCTGGCACTGGGTCATAGCACGACCAGCTCAATGCGGGATCGAGTTCCAGTCGCGCAGACTCGGTTGCGATTTGAGCTTTCGAAAGATGCTGAAGCGGAGCATGAATCGTGAATTTGTCTCCCTCGGCCCCCGCCTTGGTCGCCAAGTTGCCGATATTTTCGAACGCTGCAATAAAGTCCGGCCTGCAATCGGGATAGCCGGAATAATCCAGTGCATTCACGCCGATGAAGATATCCCTTGCCTGGAGCGCTTCAGCCCAAGCGAGCGTCAAGGAAAGGAAGACGAGATTGCGCGCGGGCACATACGTGACAGGGATGTCATTGCCGAGCCCGTCTTTCGGAACGTCAATGTCCGCCGTCAATGCAGATCCGCCGAACGTCCTCAGGTCAAGCGGGAGGACGATGTGTTTTTCGACCCGCAGCCGGTGCGCAATAACCTTCGCGGCATCTATCTCACGGCGGTGGCGCTGTTTGTAGTCGATGGTAAGGGCATTGAGACTATAGCCCGCTTCCCGGGCCAGCCCGGCCACAACCATCGAATCAAGTCCCCCTGAGAGGAGGACAACCGCGTTTCGACCTTCACCACTGGAGAGTTGAGGCATTCGATGGCGCTAGCCTTCACCGACGGACCTGGCAACTTCGATCAGCGTCGGCAATCGCCCACCCTGCGAGCCTCTGCTGCGAAAGCAAATGGCAGTCCATTGGCAATACCCTGACTGTCAATCTGAACGAGAGTTCCAGATTCACGGCGAATCTGCGTACGTCCATATCCGCGGCCCGGGCAGGTATACTGCACGGTAACCTCGCTGGCACTATCCTCCACGACAACCCTGCGGCACTTCTGGCCTTGATGACGCAGCTGAATCAAAGCGCGACCACTATCAAGGCACATCCGCTGCACACCGCCATCGCTGCCGCGAACCCGCATTTCCCAATTGCCGCGATCAATCCGATCAAGCATTGCGAGGGCCGCGCCCTGTCCGATCGCAGGCGCGGCGAAAACCGCAGTCAAACCTGCGAAAATCAGCGTTGCTGCAATACCCTGCTTCACGGCCCGTTTCCTATACCTTCACGTATTAGATAGGGTCACATTGCCGTTTTCACTGCATAGCCACCCATTTCATCACCTCATGCACGGCCAAATGTTACATATCAGCGATGAATGGATCGTTTACGCGGCAATCCTAAATATTCTTGAACAAAATGCACAATCGACTGGAATGGCGCCATCGTCATCGCGCATTTCAGCACGTTCGCTCTCGGGAAAGCGCGACAGGACCGACGCATAATGTTCGGCTGTGCACCGACACCCTCGAGTCAGATCTGCCAATGGTTCTATTCGTACTTCGGCTTCTTCGTGGAATAGCCGCCAGACCAGTTGCTCAAGCGTAAGTCCGTCATTCACAAGCTCGTCATGCCGGGTGCTTCCAGCAAGCACAGCCACGTGCTCCCAATGTGGTTCCGGCTCGCTTGACTTGATGTGCAACCTCTCCCCACCTTCCTCACCATCGGGAAAGTACTGAACCAATAGTCCGCCAGCAACGCAGCATTCGCCAGTGGTCCTTACGCCAACGCGCACCAGCGTTGGAATTTGTTCGGACCTCTGGAAATAGGCCTCGCACGCCTCAGAAAGCGATCCGCCCTCAAGAGGCACGATGCCTTGGTAGCGGCCCTCGCTTGCAGCAAGGTCAAATGTGATCGCAAGATATCCTTCACCAAATATTGCTTCCAGTGATGCGCTTGATCCGATCTCCTCTATTCGGTCCTGGTTGCAATCGACATAACCGCGCAATTCGCCGTGTCGATAGTCGCAGACCAGCAAGTCAACGATCCCGCCATCGGCCTGCGCCTGGACGGTGAGCTGGCCCTCTTCGTCTTTCAACAAAGATCCCAGCATTGCTGTCAGCACAAGGGCCTCGGCCAGCAAGTGCTTGATAGGTGAAGGATAATCATGGGCAGACAGCACTGAGTCCACCACAGGTCCGAGGCGCACCACCCGGCCACGGACGTTTCTTTCAGGAACAGTGAAAGCCAACACCCGGTCAAATCCGATTTGACCCTCGGAAACCTTCGCGAATTCGCTCACAACTGGCCGTGTACCCAGCGCAGGATTGATTTCTGCGCGTGCACGCGGTTTTCCGCCTCATCGAAAACAGCTGACTGTGCGCTGTCGA
>Ga0209345_10005302_pt1 | contig 12023 bp, 11 predicted proteins | sample Cruoilmetagenom7_FD_187294 | JGI IMG/M metagenome (GOLD analysis project Ga0209345, IMG submission 187294) | Oil polluted marine microbial communities from Coal Oil Point, Santa Barbara, California, USA - Sample 7 (SPAdes) (version 2) | ecosystem: Environmental > Aquatic > Marine > Oil seeps ...
GAATAATGAATACGGAAGTTATTTGTTGAGGTTGGTTAAGGATGAAGGGTGAAAGAAGGCTTAATATTAAAATAGCTTATCATCTTTAAACTTTTCAATAAAGAAAAAATAGAATTCTACAAAACTATATATTTTGAGCCAATTAAAAAAAGGTGCATTACTTTCCTATATAACTATATTTTTAACCAATATAATTGGATTATTATTAACACCCTTTATTATTAAAAGTTTAGGGGATGCTGAATATGGATTATATACCCTTATTGGGGCATTTGTTGGTTATATTAGTGTGCTAGACTTTGGTTTAAACAATACTATTGTACGCTTTGTAGCCAAGTATAGAGCAGAGAAAGATAAAAAAGGAGAAGAAAATTTTTTAGCCATTACCATGGGTATCTACGGAGTAATATCTTTGATAATAGTAATAGTTGGAGTTATTTTATATTTTAATTTAGACTCAATTTTTTCCAATTCATTAACTATAGAAGAATTAAGTAAGGCTAAAGTAATGTTTGTTATTTTAATATTTAATTTGGCAATTACGTTACCTGGTGGCGCATTTACGGCAATTTGTTCTGGTTACGAGCATTTTGTATTTCCAAGAACTATAAATATTGTTAGGTATTTGGTACGCTCTTTAATGGTAGTTGGGTTATTATTGCTAGGTGGTGATGCTATAGGGTTGGTTATTTTAGATACTGTAATGAATATATTAGTAATTATACTAAACAGTTATTATGTACTAAATAAATTAAAAGTAGTATTTAAGTTACATTATTTTGAGATTCCTTTAGTAAAAGAAATTTTTTCTTATTCTGTTTGGATTTTTATTTTTGCACTAGTTGGTCAATTTCAATGGAAAGCAGGGCAAATAATTTTAGGTACATTAACAAACACCACTACTGTTGCTATTTATGCAGTAGGTATAATGCTGGGAACATATTATGGTGCTTTTTCAACGGCTATTTCTGGAGTGTTTTTGCCACGGGCAACAAAAATGGCAGTAGATAATGTCTCTGGAGAAGAATTGACTACCATGATGATAAAAATAGGACGAATATCTTTCCTTGTATTATTGATGATTTTAGGAGGTTTTTTTTTATTTGGAAAACAGTTTATCCTTTTATGGGTTGGAGAAACGTATATAGAAGCTTGGTTTATAGCACTAATTATTATGATTGCATATACAACACCATTGGTACAAGCGTTTGGAAATTTAATTTTGGTAGCTAAAAGTAAATTTTCATTTAAAGCAATTGTTTATATTACATTAATCAGCCTTGGAACTTTAACGGGGGCATTACTAGTGCCTACTTATGGTATAAAAGGAATGATAATGGGGACAACAGTAGGTTGGTTAATTAGCCAAGTTATTATGAATTTTTATTACCAAAAGGTTATTAAGTTATCCATTTTATCTTTTTTTAAACAGTTAATTGATTCAATTTTATTCTCATTTATAATAATTATGATTGGAGGTTATTTTATAAATAAACTACCTGGAACTAATTGGATTAATTTATCAATTAAGGCCATTAGTTTTACTATTTTATATTGGTTAATTATGTATATTTTTGGGATGCAAAATAGTGAAAGAGAAATATTAAAAAATGCAATACCATTTTTAAAAAGAAAATAATGTTAAAGGTTGAAAAAATAGTTTATAATGATTCTGGAAATAAAATTTTGTATAACTATAGTTATGATAAAAGTATTTCAAAATATTTTAATCCTAAAGAATCATTTTTTGTTTCTTATAATGTTAATGTTCAGGAAGCTCCAGAAAGTATTGCAGTTATTCCTTTTTTAGCAAATATAGCTCCGATAGCTTGGTTTGCTGGTTTTTCTATTGAATTAAATGAGGCAGATAAAGATTTTATTGAAGCATTAGAAGTAATTAAAAATGAATTTAGTGTTGAGTACCCTAACATAGATTTTAGTTGTAGTAAAATACAAGTTAAAAAGTTGATTAAAAACAATTATGTTGCAACACGTTCTTCAATGTTATTTAGTGGTGGAGTAGATGCATATGCAACTTATTTTAGGCATTATAAGGAAAACCTAGATTTAATAACTATTCATGGGGCCGATATTGAGATTGAAGATGTTAATCAATGGAATAGAGTGGTTGAATTAAATAAAGAAGAAGAACTTTTAAAGAAAAATTCAAAACATTATATTAAAAGTAATTTAAGAACTTTTTACACACATCATGTAGATTTATTATTGCAAGATTTGAGCTGGTGGGGAAAAGTACAACATGGGTTAGCCTTAAATGCTGTGATAGCTCCACTTTCAGTAATAAATGGTTATAAAACAAATTATATAGCTTCAACATATACAAAAAACATTGCTATTTCATGGGGTTCTACTCCTGAAATAGATAATTCGATTAAATGGGGAAATACAAATATAATTCACGATGGTTATGAATTAAAAAGGCAAGATAAAGTTGATTTAATTATTAACAATACAAGAGAGTTTAATCATCAATTAAATCTTAGAGTATGTTATTCTTTATTAAATGTATCAGTCAATTGTTCTAAATGCGAAAAATGTTATCGAACTATGATTGGAATTATATTAGCAAATGCTAACCCGAATGATTATGGATTTATAATTTCATATTCAATTTATGATAAACTTTTAGATAAATTTAAAAAAGGTTTTGCTACTAAAGGATTTCAATACTTTTGGAGTGAAATTCTAAAAAAAATAAAAGAAGATAAGCCAATATTTATTTTTAAGAATAAAGATGAAGAAGAGGAAAAGATGTTACAGTTGCGAAATTTGATTCAGTTAAACCTAGATAATGGACTTAAGAAAAAATCGAAACTGGCAATAATTAAGTTTAAAATTCAAAATACATTTCCAAAACTATTTAATTTTTATTTAAAAATAAGACAAAGAAACTTATGATTTATGGATTATTAAAATATGAGGAGAATAAGAAATCATTTAATGTAGGGGATAACATTCAAAGCTTAGCAGCACAGCAATTTTTACCAAAAGTTGATAAATACCTAAGTAGAGAAAAATTGGCTAATTACAAAGGAGAAAAAATAAAACTAATTATGAATGGTTGGTTTACACATAATATTCATAATTGGATACCGTCTGTGGATATAATTCCTTTATTTGTTTCTTTTCATATTAATAATACTGCTGCTTCTGCTATGTTAACTAAAGAAGGTATTACATATTTAAAAAAACATGAGCCCATTGGTTGTAGAGATCAATTTACAGTTGAGATACTACAAGAAAAAGGTATTGAGGCTTATTTCACAGGCTGTTTAACACTAACACTAGATTCTTATAAAGTAGAGAAAATTGAAAGAGGTCAAGATATTTATATAGTTGATCCACTATATGGATATACAACTTATAAAAAAGTGACGTATGATTATAAACGGTTTTTAAGAAGTATTCAAAGGGGAACTATATTTGATATTGGCAAGAGAAAAAGACATTTAAACCAAATTCTTGATGCTAATCTACTTAAACAAGCAACTTACATTGAGCAAGAACCACCTGCCGGACAATATTCAACTGAAGAAAAATTTGAAATGGCTGAAGATTTACTACGTAAATATGCCAATGCTAAATTAGTAATTACATCTAGAATTCATTGTGCCTTACCCTGTTTAGCATTGGAGACTCCTGTAATTTTCATAAATGGATTTGACAATTTTGTGGACTCGTGTAGGTTTGAAGGTATTTTAGATTTGTTTAATAGAATAGATATTGATAGTAAAACAGGTAAATGGAAAGCTAATTTTTCTTTAAATAGCAAAATTGATAAAAATACTATTATTAAAAATTTAGAAAAACATCATACATTAGCTGAGTCATTAAAAAATACTTGCAATAATTTTATTAAGAAATTATGAAACTACTATACATCACAAACGGTATCAATGAAGCAGGGGGGCTAGAACGTGTATTGGCAGTTAAAGCTAGTTATTTAACAGATATTCTCAACTATGAAATACATATACTTACACTAAATAATAGTTATCAAAACCCTTTCTATAATTTTAGTACAAAGATTAACTTTCATGATATAAAGGTAAATGGCAACTTAGTAAAGTATTTTTTAAACTATAAAAAAGGAATTCAAAAAGTAATTAAAACTATTCAACCTAATGTAATTTCAGTATGTGATGATGGATTAAAAGGTATATTATTTCCCATTATATTTGGTAAAAATATTCCGGTGATATATGAGCGTCATGTTTCTAAGCAAATTGAAATAAAAAACGACAATAGCTCATTATTTGAAAAGGTAAAGTCTAGAATTATTTTTAAATTAATGAACATTGGCGGTAATCGTTTTGATAAATTTGTAGTATTAACAAATGGGAATTTAAAAGAATGGGAACAATTAAATAACTTGAGGGTAATTCCAAATCCATTACCCTTTAACAATAATGAAAAATCATTTTTAACAAATAAAAAAGTGTTAGTAGTTGGTAGACAATCATATCAAAAAGGGTATGATTCTTTATTGAAAGTTTGGAAAATTGTGAATCAAAAACAACCTGGCTGGCAATTAGAAGTTTATGGCAAAATAGATTCAAGTATGAATTTGAATACTAAAGCAAACGAATTAGGGATATCTTCTTCTATAAAATTCATTGCTCCAATAAAAAACATAGAAGAAAAATATAAAGAAGCATCACTGTATTTAATGACCTCTCGTTTTGAAGGATTTGGCATGGTGTTAATTGAGGCTATGAGTTATGGAGTACCTTGTATTTCATTTGATTGCCCACACGGGCCAGCAGATATTATAAAGGAAGGAGAGGATGGTTTTTTAATTAAAAATGGGAATATTGAAGATTTTGCTAATAAAATAATACAGCTAATTGAAAACGAAAATCTTAGAAAAGAGATAGGTTCAAAGGCAAAAGTAAATGTCACACGATTTTTGCCCGAAATGGTTGTAAAACAATGGGATGAATTGTTTAAAAGTTTAAGTCGATGAAAATTTTATATGTTACAAATCAATTCTATTTGCATGGAGGTATTGAAAAAATACTGGCTCATAAAATTAATTATTGGTTAGCAAACTATAATTACCAAGTGATACTTTGTACCTCAGAACATAACTCAAATAAATTTGTTTATAATTTAGACAGTAGAGTCAGGCATATAGATTTAGGTATAAACTATCATAAAAAATTAAGTTATTTCCATCCTAAAAATTTAATTAAAAGTATCTCTCATTTTTTTAAATTGAAAGAATTGATAAAAAATGAACAACCTCACATTGTCATTTCAGTTAACAATACCCCAGAGCAATATTTTTTACCTTTTATAAAAACTCATATTCCAAAAATTAAAGAATTTCATTCTTCAGGAGCTACTCTAATAAAACCAAAAAGTTTATTTGAGAAATTTAAATATAAATTGTTTGTATTATTTAAAAAATACCACAAAATTGTTGTTTTAAATAATGATGAAAAAAGATATTATCCCTTTTCAAATTTGACTGTAATCCCTAATTTCATCAAACAAAAAATAACTATAAATCCAATTAAAAGAGAAAAAACTATTATAGCAGCGGGTCGTATAGCAGAAGTAAAACAGTTTAATCATTTAATACATGTATGGAGTTTATTGGAAAGGGAATTTCCAGAATGGAATGTAAAAATATTTGGTGATGATAATGAACATTTAACAAATGAATTAAATAATCTAATAACTGAATTACAACTTTCAAATATTAAGTTGATGGGAGCTACTACCCAATTAGAAAATGAGATGAAAGTTGCATCCATTTATGCAATGACTTCGGCTACCGAATGTTTTCCAATGGTGTTATTAGAGTCCTTAGCTTGTGGTTTACCAATAATTTCGTATGATTGCCCTCATGGGCCTAGAAATATTATCACTAATGGTAAAGATGGTATATTAGTTAAACATAATAATATTGAGGATTTTTCAAATAAATTAGCTGAATTAATGAAAGATGAAAAATTAAGAAGCAAAATGGAAACAAATTCTTTGAATACTATAAAACGATTTGAAGAAGAAAAAATAATGTTACAATGGTTAAATTTGTTTAAAAATATATAAAGTTGATTTTTAATTCTATTATACCTCTTCCTTATTATACACCCGTATTTTATAATACCTTGCTAATTCTAGTATTGTTTGTATTTATAAAACTTCAAACAAAAGGCTATATAATATACAATCCTAAAAAAAAGGAATATGCTTCATTGGTATTGTTGTTAGTAATAACGTTATATATGGGGTTAAGACCTATAAGTTTTTATTTTGCTGATATGGGCATGTATAATATTGAGTTTGAACATTATGCGAAAGGAGGAAAAATATATAAGTCAAGAGATTTAGTATGGAATGTTTTTATGAAGTTATGTAGTGGTATTATGACTGCAAAAATATTTTTTTTGCTATGTGCTACTTTGTATATTTTACCATTATATATAGCTTCAAAAAAATGGTTGGGTGTTGATCGGTATTTTTTATTTTTGATGCTAATAGCCTCTTTTTCTTTTTGGGCAGCAGGTACAAATGGTATTAGAAATGGAATAGCAACATCTTTATTTATACTTGGCATCTCGTTTATTCATAATAAATACTTACAATATTTAATAATTGCATTATCTTATTTTATACATGGAAGCATGATAATACCAGTTGCTGCATTTGTATTAACTGTATTTTATAAAAACTCAAAGCACTATTTAGCAGGTTGGTTTGTAGCAATTTTTTTATCTCTTTTGCTGGGTGGGTACTGGGAAACTTTATTTTCATCTCTTGGCTTTGGAGGAGCAAGGCTTCAATATTTAACTATGGATCAATTTGATGACCAGTTTTCATCAACAGGTTTTCGTTTGGATTTTCTGTTATATAGTTCATCAGCAATATTTGCAGGGTATTATTTTATCATTAAGAAAAAATTTAAAGATCCAAATTACATTCAATTATTCAATATTTATGTGACAGCTAATGCCTTTTGGATCCTAGTAATTCGTGCAAGTTTTTCAAATAGATTTGCTTATTTGTCTTGGTTTTTAATGGCAATTATTATTTTTTACCCATTTTTTAAGAAACAATTTTTTAAAAAGCAGCAAAAAGTATTGGCTTATAGTATATTGATATATTTTGGGTTTACCTATTTCATGTTTCTAATAAAATAATAAAATGAAAACAATAACCGTTTTTACTCCAACCTACAATAGAGCCTATTGTTTACATCGCTTATATGAAAGTTTACTAAGGCAAACTTCACAAGGTTTTGAATGGCTAATAATAGATGATGGCTCTACAGATAATACAAAAGCATTGGTTTCTAAATGGGTAACAGAAAAAAAGATTGACATTAAATATGTTTATCAAGAAAATGGTGGGATGCATACAGGGCATAATAAGGCATATAGTTTAATAGAAACCGAATTAAATGTTTGTATTGATTCCGATGATTATATGCCTGACAATGCTATAGCAATTATTATTCAAAAATGGAAGACAGAAGGAAATGAAAAATTCGCAGGTCTATTAGGGTTAGATATAGATAAACAAGGAAAAGTGATAGGAACTAAATTCCCTAATAATATTTATAGTTGTAAATATTCTGAATTAAAAAGGAAATTTGGAGTAGTTGGGGATATTAAATTTGTTTATAGAACAGAAGTTATTAAAAAACAGATGCCATACCCAGTTTTTAAAGGTGAAAAATTTGTGCCATTAGGCTATGCTTATGGACTAGTTGATAAAGAATATGATATGTTATGTTCAAATGAAGTCTATTGTATTGTAGACTATATGCCTGATGGTTCAACAAAAAATATAATTAAACAATACTTTCTTAACCCTAAAGGGTTTGCACATGAACGCAAAGTTAAAATGATTATAAGCCCTTATTTTATAGATCGTTACAAATATGCCATGCATTATATTTCAAGTAGTATAATAATAAGGAATTCAAGATTTATTAGCGAATCTCCAAATAAATTATTAACTTTTTTTGCTATAATTCCTGGTGTTTTATTATATATGTATATCCTATATAAGTATAAAAAAAAGAGTTCTAATGAGTAGTTCAAGAGATAAGTTTTACAAATACAAAAAGATTATTAATCTTTTAATTAAAATTGATGCCTTTTTACCAAATGTGATTAATCGTAGATTACTGATTCTATTTAGAGGTAAATCTGGTCTTATTGGTGTTGGTATTAGATATGTACTTTTAAAAAACTTAGCTAAGAGTTGTGGTGATAATGTTGCTATACTAGAAGATGTTATTTTTGATGCAGTACACCTTATGACTTTTGGGAATAACGTTAGTATTAACCCATATTGTTATATAGCAGGTGAAATTAATTTTGGAAATGATATCTCAATAGCTAATCACACATCATTTCATAGTTTTAATCATACATATTTAAATAAAGAGATACCAATCAAAAATCAACCTACAATAAATAACCCAATTGAAGTTAATGATAACGTTTGGGTAGGCAGTGGTTGTCGAATTTTATCTGGAGTGAAAATTGGTAAAAGAGCAATAATTGCCGCAGGCGCTGTAGTTCATAAATCTGTACTTTCTAATACAATAGTTGCAGGTGTGCCAGCTAAATCAATAAAAAAAATATAAAATATGATTAATATACTGGAATTAAACTTAAAAACAATTAAGTCTTTTAAAGAATGTTTTGATGTAAATGGTAGCCCAAAACAATTAGAAAATATTGAATGGCAATTCATTGAAAATCCAGAGAAGAAATGTTTTGTAGATATTGCATTTGATAGTGAAAATAAAAAGACAGCCGGTATTTATGCAGTTTCCTGTGTTAAATTTAAAATTGCCAATTCAATTTATGTTGGCGCTCAATCTTTAGATACTATCACAGATATTAATTATAGAGGGCAAGGTCTCTTCACTAAACTAGCAAATGATGTTTATTTAAAAGCTAAAGATTTTGGGATAGCATTGGTATATGGTTTCCCAAATGGAAGTTCAATACATGGCTTTGAAAAAAAGTTGGAATGGCAAGTGTTAGATCCATTACCCTTTTTAATAAAACCAATAAAGTCTAAATATTTTACCGATAAAATTAGAGCATTAAAATTTCTTCCTAATATTAATTTATCCTTTTCAAAATTTAAAGTAAACAAAAAATATACTTTAAATGAAGTTGCCATTTTCCCTGTGGAAGTGAATGAGTTATGGAAACAATTTTCAGAAAAAATTAAAGTGGCTGTTGTAAGAGATAAAGCATATCTAGATTGGAGATATATTCAAAAACCAAATGAAGATTATAAGATTGTACATTGTTATGATAAAGACGAAGTATATTTAGGGTTTGTTATTTACTCAGTAAAGGAGAAACACAATGGTAAAATCGGATATATTATGGAGCTCATATATAATTTAGATAACCCTGAAGTAGGTAAGACCTTATTAAAATTTGCTATTAATAAAATAAAACAAAATAATGCTGATTGTATTTTAGCTTGGTGTTTTAGACATTCCCCAAATTATAATATTTATAAAAATATGTTTTTTATAAATATGCCAGAAAAATTGAGACCTATAGAACTTCATTTTGGAGTAAGGTCTTTAAAGGATAACATAAAGGGTATTACTAATAATAGAGAAAATTGGTTTATTAGTTATTCAGATTCAGATACAGTATAAAATGGGTAATGGTAAGTTAATAATATCGCTCGATTTTGAATTACATTGGGGAGCAGTTGAAAAAGTAGAACTTGAGGCAAAGAAAAACTATTTTGATGTTTCAAGAGAGAGTATACCAGTTGTTTTAAGACTTTTTGAAAAATATAAAATACATGCAACCTGGGCTACAGTAGGTTTTTTGTTTGCGAAAAACAAGGAGCAATTAATGTCTTATATTCCTAAAAAAAAACCAACTTACAATAATACTAAATTATCGTATTATAAATTAATTGAAAATAGTGATATAGGGATAAACGAACAACAAGACCCTTATCATTATGGGCATTCATTAATTTCACAAATAATTAATACCCCTAATCAGGAAATTGCAACGCATACATTTTCACATTATTATTGTAATGAAGAAGGTCAAAATAGAGATCAATTTGATGCTGATTTAAAAGCAGCACAAAGTATAGCAAAAGAAAATTTTAATATTGAATTAAAATCATTGGTTTTTCCAAGAAATCAATTCAATTCTGAATATATAGCTATTGCAAAAAAGAATGGAATTAAAGTAGTACGTTCTAATCCTAATGTTTGGTTTTGGAAGAATAATTTTAAATTGCAACCACTAGCTAGGGCAGTTGACACATTATTGCCAATAAGTAGTTCACTAACTTTTAAGGAGGTTAACGTAATTAAAGATGAGGTATTAGTATTACCGTCAAGTAGGTTTTTAAGACCTTATTCAAAAAGTGAAAAAATAATTCAAGTTCTAAAATTTAGACGAATAAAAAAGGAAATGACCTTTGCTGCTAAAAATAATTTAGTTTATCATTTATGGTGGCATCCACATAATTTTGGAAACTCTTTAGATGAAAATTTAAAATATCTTGAAAAGATTTTAGAGCATTTTAATATATTAAATAAACAGTATAGTTTTAGCTCTAAATCTATGATTGAAATGTATTGAAAGTTTTTACGTTTTATAGATAATGAATTGAATTACTTAATGTAAAATTAAATTAATGTAAGATTGAGTTATACATGAAAAAGAAACTTATTAGAATTACAACTGTACCAATTTCTTTAGATAAGCTACTTGAGGGTCAATTATCTTTTATGAATAAAAAGTATCAAGTAATAGCGGTAAGTTCTAATACATTAGAACTTGAAAAAATTGGCAAGAAAGAGGGGGTCGCAGTATGTTCTTTAGCACTTACAAGAAAGATAACACCATTAAAAGATTTAATGGCTTTGTTAAAATTATACTGGTATTTAAAAAAAGAACAACCATCTATTGTTCATACGCACACCCCAAAAGCAGGTACTGTAGGAATGATAGCTGCTAAATTAGCTGGTGTACCAATACGCTTACATACAGTAGCTGGACTTCCCCTATTAGAAACTACCGATTTTAAAAGAAAAATATTAAATATTGTTGAGAAAATAACCTACTCATGTGCAACAAAAGTGTATCCAAATTCAAAAGGATTAAAAGAAATTATTATTAAAAATAATTTTACCAATTCAACAAAGTTAAAAGTGCTTGCTAACGGAAGTTCAAATGGAATAGATACTTCCTTTTTTAACCCCCAATTAGTTACTCAAATCCAAAAAGAAACATTAAACAAGCAATTAGGAATACAACAAGAAGATTTTGTATTTGTATTTATTGGTCGTTTGGTAGGTGATAAAGGTGTTAATGAATTAGTTTCAGCCTTTAAAAAATTACAAAACGCCTCACTTCTGTTAGTAGGCCCTTTAGAAACTGATTTAGATCCACTTCGAAAAAACACATTACAGGAAATTGAGAAAAACCCTAACATTATCTCCGTTGGGTTCCAACAAGATGTGCGACCTTATTTTGCTATTAGCGACTGTCTTGTATTTCCAAGTTATAGAGAAGGCTTTCCAAACGTAGTAATGCAAGCAGGTGCCATGGGTTTACCAAGTATTGTGAGTAATATTAATGGCTGTAATGAAATTATTAAAGAAGGAGAAAATGGTTGGATTATCCCAGTAAAAGATACAGTAGCTATTTTAAATGCCATGAAAAATTGTTTAACCAATAGTGAACAGTTTAACAAAGTTAAGGAAAACGCGCGTCAACTAATTGTTGATAGGTATGAACAAAAAATAGTTTGGGATGCTATTTTGGAAGAGTATAAAGCACTTGAAAAAGATTATTAACGTCATCTCCGGCTCGATCGGAGATCTGTTTGTTTGGAACGCTGATTCATAAGATCCCCAGTCAAGCTGAGGATGACGGTTATAAAAAGCAATGAGTAATCAAGTTCAGCATAATGACACCCACGTCATCCTGAGCTTGACTCAGGATCTGTAGCTATTTAGTTCTAATCATGAG
>Ga0209345_10005303_pt1 | contig 12022 bp, 12 predicted proteins | sample Cruoilmetagenom7_FD_187294 | JGI IMG/M metagenome (GOLD analysis project Ga0209345, IMG submission 187294) | Oil polluted marine microbial communities from Coal Oil Point, Santa Barbara, California, USA - Sample 7 (SPAdes) (version 2) | ecosystem: Environmental > Aquatic > Marine > Oil seeps ...
AAACTGTTGTATTTTCCAGGGTTACCTTCAAAAAAGCTTAATTAACTATCGACAAACAAGGTTCAGTAGGATATAAATTTACTGCATTATCTATAGTCGGCGTATTACAATACGCCTTTTTTTTTTTCTGGGCTTGCGCCGAGTTTTAAAATATGGCTATTATCTGAACCTATATATATATTTTATCATCAAAAAATATTCAAAGCATATTTTTTGATGGCCAAGATTTAATTTTGACGAAATCAATGGTAATATATAAGATTTGGTCGGCAATGCCAAGAGTTATCAAGCTAAATGCAATATGAGGTGGTGGTCATGCAGAATTGTGTTTACCATACGTTATAACTTACATTTCGCACCTGGAAAAATCGAAATTTAGTAAATTGAATCAGCATAAGATTCAGGCGGTTATAAACTATAGAAATATTATTACCCAAAGCCATCATAACGTATAAACTGAAAGGTCAAAAAATTTTTGTAGCAATTGCAATAATTTTGTTAGATACTATTTTAAAGGGCACCGTCAAGTATCACGATTATGAAATTTATGTTTCTGGTTCACAGAACTTATTTCGTCCCCGTTCCTAAGGGTTCGCTCAAAAATTTAATAAAAGCGGCATTCAGAATATAACAATCCGGCTTTGTGGAGAGGCTGCAAAAAAGGTGGTAAGCTGACCTCTTTTTTTGCGCATGAATATTTTCGACAATACTCAAAAATAACATAAAAGAGCAGAAAGTTAATTTCAAAATAAGTTTTTGAATTTCTGGTTCATAGTTTTTAGGAGTCTGAATTGCACATGGTATATTCTAGGATATTAACACTTGGAGATTTTTATAACTTTGTAAGGGGGCCTTTACTATTGGCCGCAATTATTTTGTTTATAGCAGGAACTCTTTTCCAGATATTAAGATTTATTAAATTAAGCAAAATGGAAAAAAAAAATCTCATCCGGCCATCAGCGTTTAAAAAAACAGGATGGAAAAATAAAATAACTTCGCAATATATCAAGCGTCGAATTGCTATGCTTAAAATTACAGTTTTCGGAACAAATACTCTTATGGCAGCAGTTTGTCTGGTTTTTCACCTGTTTCTTTTTGTTGTGCCTGTTTTTTTAATTGCGCACAGTGTGACTTTAGATGAATTAATCGGTATAAATTTTTTCCCTTTTGTCTTTTCAGATTCGACCTCAGATTTTTTTACAATTATAGTCATATTATGCCTTATCTTTTTTTTGCTAAGGCGCCTGTTCATAAAACGTGTGCGATCTATAACCTCAATTAATGACTTTTTTACAATTGCTATTGTTGGTGCTCCTTTTTTAACAGGTTTTTATCTCTCTCATTTTTCCACGGGCTATAATATTATCATCATATTACATATTGTTTCCGGTGAACTCTTTATCGCTGCCATACCATTCACCAAACTGGTGCATATGATATATTTTTTCATAAATCGCTTTTATTTGGAGAGTGAATACAGCTTTACAGATAGCAGCAGAAATTGGTAATATCCGATTTGAACTATCAGATTAAAAAATCTATAGATTGTCAGGTGATTATCTGATTTTAAAAAAATTAACTGCAGGAAAATATTAAATATTTTGCTGAACAATTACCACTTTTTTTGATTAAACTTAAGCGGAGTTTTTTTAATGACTGAGAATAGTCCTGGAACTGTTGATACTAAAAAAATTAAACAAATGCTTGATAAGCATAAAGTAAAGATGAAACTTTCTTTAAAGGTTTGCGCACATTGCTCATTATGTGCTGAGAGCTGCTTGATGTACACGTCCAATGGCAAAGAGCCCGAATATATGCCTTCACACAAGGTTATAAATTCAATTGGCAAACTGTATAAAAAAAAAGGGGTCGTGGACATAAAAACTCTTGAATTAATTAAAGATACAGTATGGGAAAGATGTGTCCTATGTATGCGATGTTACTGCCCCCTTGGAATCAACATACCTGAAATGATTATTCTTGCAAGGAGCATCTGCCGTTCCCAGAATGTTTTTCCCACCTATGATTAATAATCATTTTACCCCCTCTGCCTGAAAAAACAATCCGCTGATAAGGTGGTTTTCTAAATTTTAATAAAAATTAAAGATGTGGAAAAAATAAAATGAATTACCAAAAATATACTGTTATTTTTTACATTCTGTTTATTATAGTATCTGTTTTTTTTAGTGTCTCAACTCTTTTTTCTCAGCCTGAAAAAATTATTTTGGACCATAATAATCAATGTAAGAAAAAAGAACGTTCAAGTGTTGTTTTTCCCCATGAAACCCATATGGAAAACTTTGACTGTATTGATTGTCATCATAAATATGAAAATAATTCCAATGTTCTTGATGAAGATGAACTTGAAGAAGGGAATCCTGACATAATGTGTTCAGCATGCCATAAGATGAATACCCAATGTCAGCTTATGGATGTTTATCATGGCCAGTGTCTTGGCTGCCATAATAAAAATAAAAAAAACTGCGGTCTGGACTGTCCAAGGCTGTGCAACGATTGTCACCCAAAGAAAAAGAGGTAAAAAGTGGTAAAAGGAACCAGGAAACCATTAGAAGAGATTAAAGATTATTTAGCCAGATATAATAAAATACTAATTATCGGGTGTGGAGGATGCGCTTCTATTTGTCTTGCAGGGGGCCAAAAAGAGGTTAATATTTTAAAAATTGAACTTGAGCTGTCTTTTAAGGAAGACAATGCCCGAAAAAAGATTGACGGCTTTACCATTGAACGTCAATGCAATGTGCAATTTTTTAAAGAAATCGAAGATATGATTCCAGATTATGACTGCATATTATCCATGGCTTGTGGTGCTGGTGTTCAGCTTGTTGCGGAACAATTCAACTCCACCCCTGTGTTTCCAGCTCTTAATACTGTCTCCATCGGAATAGACAGAGAGATTGGAATGTATGAAGAAAAATGCAGGGCATGTGGAGAATGCGTATTAGCCTATACTGGTGGAATATGTCCTGTTACCAGATGCGCCAAAGGTCTGTTTAACGGTCCCTGTGGGGGAACAAATAGCGGAAAATGCGAAATAAGCGATGATATATCATGCGCCTGGAATGATATTTTCAATACTCTAAAAAAACAAAACAGGCTTGATGACATATTAAAAATTCGTGAACCAATGCAATGGAAAAATCAAATTCAAAGAACCACTATTCAGGAACCATACATGGAGAGATATCTGGAGAAATAATTGCTATCTTTTACAACCAGCCGATGGACTGTTACCGGTTTTTTAAACCGATCCAGACTGCACGATCGTAGACCTGATCTGCAACTGTCGAAATAACCCATGGCTCCTCTTTTCTTAACATATTTCTGATAATTTTTAAATGATCAACAAACTAACCTTATTTTTTTTGCAGCTTCCTGACCGGACACTACTGAAAAAGAATCCCCTTTTGTAGCAAATTTGATTAAATATCGAGCAAGCTTGTCGCTTAAAGCAGCTTTTTACGAATAATTAAGTTGGTTTTAATTGAAAACAGTCAAAATATGGCGAAAACCCCTTTTAAAAAAGCATCCATCAAGACTGAAAAAAATAATCGAATCTTGACACGCACTGACTTTATAATATACTTAAAAAAATATTCCACATACAAAAATAATGATTAATTATATTTAAAGAGTTGCCCTGCCTTTGGTCTCCATGCTAAACCGAATAACGACTTTTTATAAATATTCCTGCATTGCACAATAAAAGCTATTTTTACTTAGCAGTGACCGGTTAGAAAATTGCAAGAAAGAAAATACGGAAAGTTTAATTGTTTTTTCCGCTATTGCGAATAAATTTCTTGAATTTCTAAGTTTGCTCCGCCAAAATTGCGAAACTCGCTCGTACCTCACTCAAACAATCGCAATTTTTTGGCTATGCTGCACTAAGGAACGAGGATGAAATAACTTAGTATTTTAAGCGTCGATCCATCCTGCCTGACTAACTGTGTTACAAAAGCGTAGAAATATCTTAATTCCTACACTTTTGTGCCTTGCCAGGCAGGCGCCTCAACACTTAAAGTTGCGAATTTATTTCGCCCCCATTCCTAAGAAATTCTACGAAATTTATTCAATACGCTACAAAAACAATTAAACTCCCCTCACGCAAGATTCTAACCGGACACTGCTGATTTTTACTGGTCATCCATTTTAATCTTTATCATTTTTAAATAAAATATTTGGAGGGAAAAATGGAAATGGATCAAAATATTAAAATCCTGCTTGTAGAAGATGCTTCTGTTATGCGAAAAATGGAAATTCGCATATTAAATCAACTCAACTTTAAAAATATTGTTGAAGCAAAAAACGGCTGTGAAGCCATTGAAAAACTGATGGCTGACAAAGAAATTGAAATTATCATCAGTGACTGGGCCATGCCGGAGATGGATGGCTATGAGATGCTTACCAGAGTAAGAGAAAACCCCGAATATAAAGATATTCCATTTATAATGGCAACGGGCCAGGGGGACAAGGCCTCTGTTATAAAAGCGATTGAGGCCGGTGCAAACTGTTTGATAACAAAACCCTTTGCCCCTGATGAATTAAAGCTTAAAATCAAAGAGGCTTTTGGTTATAAGCCTGAGCCTGTCCAAAAAAAAGATGCTCCTTCCGATATAAGTATAGATGGTAAAGTAAAATTAAAAATAGCACATATTCAAATAACAGACCATCTACCCCTGGGGATTATGAAAAACATGCTTCAGACCGGGATAAAAACCTCCCGACATTTTAATATGGAAACCATCTGCATGCCGGGCTGGAATCCGGTTCAAAAAGCAATAGAAGAAAAAAGCGTTGATGCCGCATTTATTCTGGCACCCCTTGCCATTGATCTATTTAACTATGACGTGCCTATAAAACTGGTCATGTTTTGCCATAGAAATGGGAGCATTTTTGTAAGAAGCAAAAAAGAGACATACAGGAAGCCCTATGAAATGTATTTTAAACATAAAACAGTTTTTATTCCACATAAATTGTCCATTCATAATATGCTGGCACATATGTATCTGAGTCGTATGGGACTAAAACCCGGAGTAGCAGGAAAAGAAGCTGTTAATGTCCTGTTTGACGTGGTCCCTCCCATAGAAATGCCTAATTTTTTAAAAGAAAATGTTGATTCACGGGGATTTATAGTGGCTGAACCCATTGGTTCCAAAGCTATTTCAGCAGGAATTGCAGAAAAGCATATTCTCTCCAGTGGAATATGGAATAACCATCCATGCTGCGTAGCTGTCTTCCGGGATGAGTTCATAGCCAAATACCCGGACGCTGTTCAGGAATTTTCCGGTCTCCTCATGGATGCAGGGCAGTTCATCGCAAAAAAACCTGAGCAATCTGCTGAAATCGGTGTTGAGTTTCTTGATCCTGAAAAAAAGATAGGGCTAAAAAAAGAGCTTTTAAAAACTGTTTTAACCGATCCAATGGGAATTAATACTGATAATCTCTTCCCGGACATCTCTCAGCTGGAAAAAATGCAGGAGTACATGAATGCGAAAATGGATATTGGGAGTATTGTCGACCTTAAATCCTTTGTTGATCTTCGATTTGCCGAACAAGCCTTAAAAGAGGATCCATCACGCTGCACTAATACAGATGAAGTCGACGAACAAAAATCCGTTGGTAAACCTTCAGAATCGAACCTGGTTTCCATGAATAAGCTTGATACATCAGAGGAAACACTAACAAAAGAAGGAAAGTATTTAACATTTGGTCTTGCTGAAGAAAGGTATGGGGTTAATATTCTTGATATTAGAGAAATTATACAGATGATGCATGTTCGTTCTCTGCCCCAAATGCCTGATTTTGTAAAAGGCGTAATTAATCTTAGAAAAAAAATTATTCCAATTATTGATATGCGTCAAAAATTTAATATGGGACTTGTGGAATATACTGAGAAAACATGTATAATAATTGTTGAAATTTCAGCCTTAACCGGATCAGCACTCATGGGAATAATTGTTGATACTGTTTTTGATGTAGCAGTTGTTCATGACAATGAAGTGCAGGATGCGCCTGATTTCGAACAATTAACAGACATTGACTATGTTGCTGGAATTGCAGTTAAAAAAGATTATATAATTACACTTTTGGATATTGATTGCATATTTAATAACCAGGAAAAATCTGCTATGGCTATTGCTTAATAAAAAAAAGGACTCAAAAATGAATAATACCATAAGTTTAATTAAAAAGTTTTATAAAATATATCATCAAATAATACATGCCCTGATAATAGAAGAAAATAAAGAGGATGAAACCCTCAACCTTCTTGGGGAAAAACTGCGGAAAGTTAAACTGCCGGAGCCCCTGGATAATAGTACAAAAGAGGTAAACAAAAATAAAATGCCCGGTTTTCCCCTGTTGCCCCCTTTTTTTAAATCTGACATTGATGAAAATTTTCTCGATAATACAGACGAATATTTGACCCAGATTAAAAAAATACTTTTAAGCAGGGAATTTAGAGATGAAAGCAAAGAAGAATATTTAGATCTTGTACCGGGGATGGTTTTTTTGTACCAAAAAATTATTATGCATGATGAAACTGTGGAGGAGGAAAAAGGTCTTTCTCCAAAAAAGAGCCCAGAAGCATTTAAAATGTCCCTGGTAAGGGAAGATCTTGTCCCCCAGGATATTATTAATAACACAACGCCCTTTCTCCCTGATGAGCATACGGATGACGTTTCCCATGGTATAGACAAAAACATATATCCTTCCGGGGTTAAGAATAATACCTGTCACAGCACGGGGACGGAACCCCTTGATTCTGATGAACTTAAAATGCTGTGTAAATTGTTGGATATTAAGATAAAATTCGGAATGGACACGGAGCAGCTGCTGAATATAATCAGGGTCAAAATAAATGATTGATCCCAGGCCAGCCCCGGCTTGTTCCGCGGGGCCGGCCTGGAGTTTTTATCGTGAATAATAGGCCAGGATAGATGCCTTTGCCAGTACATTCTGGTTCAAATAAAAACCTGCCAGTGCCGGTGTAGCATCGGCCTTTAAACCGAGTTTATCAACTTTGAGTGCATATATGGTAAATATATACTGATGGGGATTCTCTCCCTGGGGAGGACATGCCCCGCCAAAACCGGGTTGCCCAAAACTTGTTCTGCTTTGAATGCTCCCCTTTGGTGCAACAGATGCTTTTATGTTTCCAGCATTACTTTTCAGTGAATGAATGTCAACGGGAATATCGAATACTATCCAATGCCACCATCCACTTCCTGTGGGTGCATCAGGATCATACATGGTGAGAGCAAAACTTTTTGTCCCTTCCGGAGCATTTTTCCAGCTTAATTCTGGAGAAATATTTTTCCCGCTGCAGCCGAAACCATTTAATACTTGCAGATTTGACAACTGTCCTGCAATATCAGGGCTGGACAAGGTGAAACCTTCTGCAAAGACAAAGTTTGTTGCGGCAAAAAAACTGATTCCGCATATTAGTGACAAAATTATTTTTTTCATAAAAATCTCCTGTTTAATCTATTGGTTATTCCCTGTGATCCATTGAGAAATCAGGGTCGACCAGGGTTTTATATTGTCTGAAAAGAATATATCCACCCCATATAAAAGCAATGATCATCAGCAGGATTCCAACCTTGTATGATAACTGTGCTAAGAAATGATCATACCGGATTAATCCTGATTCTGTAAGAATGAATTCCCAGTCATGGAAACCATAGGGTGAACTCTGGCCGGTATTACCCCCTAGAAGGGGGAGTGTTAATGACCGCGCATCATTAATATACGGGGCAAGGTCCATAAAATTTTCTCCAAACCACCAAAGGGAAAATGAGGCTGCCAACGTATCTTTTGTTTTTACAAGGAAAACAATGAGGCAGATTAAAGGCATTAAAAGCTGCCCAAGACTGCCACCAAGGGATGCAATAAATTTGCCCAGGGGCCTGAATATGACATGTCCCGCTTCATGAAAAGGGAGGTTAACCAGGTGCCAGAAAGATCCACCCGTATAATTGGTTTCAAGGGGTGTTATGATAAATTTAAACCCCCATATAAAGAGAATCAAAAAAAGTAAGGCCCTTCCACCAAAAATTAAAGGATTTGTTTCAGGGTGAACATGAAAAAGAAGATTTTTTATCAAATCAAAAGTTTCTAAAGGTTCTAAAGGTTCTTCTTCAAGCCCTGGTTCCTGCACCACGACACCTGGTTGCGGGTTTTGTTTTGCGTAGTATTTGGAAAAAATAATACCGCAGCCCATACATTCTGCTGCCTCCTCTCCATGTTCAAAACCGCATTTGGGACATTTCATGGTTTATCCCTTAAACTTTAAAAGAGTGGGTTAAACAGCCTGTTTTAATCAATATCCATAATTATCCTGGGGGCCATGTCATACGGCGTCCGCTGAAAATATGAAGATGTATGTGAAAAACAGACTGGCCAACCCCCTCTCCATTGTTAATTACCAGCCTGTAGTCTGAAAGAGACTTTTCTTCACATATTTTTGCGGCTGTTGTAAAAAGACCACCGATGAGCTCTTTATCATCTTCTGTAATTTCTGCAACTTTTGCAATATGCTTTTTAGGTATAAGAAGAATATGGTACGGTGCCTGGGGGTTGACATCATTAAATGCATAATAGTTTTCATCCTCATAAACTTTCTCTCCGGGTATATCGCCGGCAACAATTTTACAAAAAATACAATCTTTCATTAATTTACTCCCCTTTTATTCAGCAGTGTCCGGTTAGAATCTTGCGTGAGGGCAGTTTAATTGTTTTTGTAGCGTATTGAATAAATTTTGTAATAGCGGAAACAACAATTAAACTTCCCGTATTTTGCTTCTTGCAGTACTCAATAAAAAAAATCAAATCAAACTCAGTAGTGTCCGATTAGGAACTTTCAGTTCACTCTCGATCTTTCGAGGTATATAATAATACACCTTCCTCCCTTTATGGTTGTGCCAATTTTCAAAATGGGTAATTATGTGATAATCTATATCTTGTTTATTTCTGTATTTGTTTAAAAATGTCAATCTTTATTACTATTCTCCAATCAGGAAATTGCAGGAAAGAAAATATGCAAACCTGCGCAGTTTTCTTGAGAAAAAGAAAGATAAATGCGACATTAGAACCAGTCCCAAAAGTTCATTCAGGTATTATTCTAATAAAAAAACAAATTTTTTATTAGAATAATATTCTGTTTGCACAAAACATACATTAAAATCTGTTTTTATTGTTGTAAAGGAACATGTATGTGTATCGTTCCTTTAAGATCTTTTTGCAAGTTTAAATTTTTAAGGAGGTTTTCATGGAGAATATTACAGTCAAAGATATGATGGTGCCGCTTACCGGATTTGTTTCCATTTCGGAGGATGATTCTTTATTTGACGCTGTTCAAGCTTTAGAGAAAGCCTTTGACATCGATGAAGGAATGAAATATCAGCGAAAGGCTATCCTTGTTTCCGATAAAGATGGAAAAGTAGTGGGGAAGGTCAGCCAATTAGACATCATCAGAGCCCTGGAACCCAAATATGATCAAATGGATTCTTCTCGCGCTATGTCCCGTTTTGGCTTTAACACAAAATTTATCGGTACCATGTTTGAACAGTTTAATCTTTGGAGCAAACCATTGGATGAGATTTGTCGAAAAGCTCCTCTGATTAAGGTTAAACGGTTTATGTATACGCTTACCGAGGGAGAATATGTTGATCAGGACGCCTCCTTAAATGAGGCTGTTCACAAATTGATTATAGGTTCCCACCAATCTCTCCTTGTTACAAAAGAGAAAGAGATTATAGGTATTCTTCGATTAAAAGATGTATTTAAAAAAGTTTCCAGCAGGATTAATGCCTGTAAATTATGATTTTCTGTTCTCGTTTCCAGGCTCTGTCCGGCGATCCCTTAGAATATATTAGTTTTGAAGGAAAAAGAGATGCATGCAGCCAAAAATAGTTACAAGATTTTTACTGTGCCCATTTTAAAAGCATTTTTCGGTTCTCCTGCACGTATCTCTATAATAGGATTTGTAATTATCATTTCCCTGGGGACTCTTCTTCTCATGCTCCCTTTTTCTACTAACACTTCCAGTATAGAATTTATAGATGCCCTGTTCACTTCTACGTCTGCAACCTGTGTGACAGGTCTTGTGGTCGTGGATACAGGAAATACCTTTAGTTCATTTGGGCAACTGGTCATTTTATTATTGATTCAGGCTGGGGGGCTGGGGATCATGACCTTATCTACCTTATTTGTTTTAATGACAGGCAGGAAACCCGGCCTTGCAGGGCAAATAATAATAAAAGATACATTTACTCAAAAAGGAGACCGAAGTGTCTCTGCTATTTTACGGGATGTTTTCCTGTTTACTTTTATTATCGAGGGGATAGGAACGGCTCTGATGTTTTTTCATTTCCTCCCTGGGAAAAATATAATGGAGGCTCTGTATATCTCGATATTTCACTCGGTCAGTGCCTTTTGCAATGCGGGTTTTTCACTATTTTCAGAAAATTTCGCGCCATTTAAGGGGGACTGGTTTTTAAATATTGTTATCTGTTTGCTTGTTGTAAGCGGAGGGATAGGTTTTTTAGTACTCTCTGAAGTAAAACGACAGTTTTCTTTTAATCGTCGAACCTGGTCCCGATTCAGCCTTCATTCAAAGCTGGTGCTGTCCACCACGGCAATTTTGCTTATCTTCAGCAGTTTTTTAATAATAGGGATGGAATGGAATAATACTCTTGCACCTCTACCCATTTCAGAACGTTTCCTTGCGGGATTTTTCCAGTCTGTTAGCGCAAGAACAGCAGGATTTAACACGCTGTTAATCGGAGATATGGCTAATGGTACACTCTTTGTTTTTATCCTTTTAATGTTTGTCGGGGCATCCCCCGGTTCATGCGGGGGAGGTGTAAAGACCACCACTTTAACTACTTTGGTCATGCTTGGAATTTCGCGCTTCCGTGGTCAGGGACGTCCTCAATTATTTAATCGCACGATTTCCAGTGAAAGTGTGGGAAAGGCTATCAGTGTGGTGATGGTCAGCATTCTTGTAATAGTCATTGCTGCCTTAATCCTTTTGATGACCGAACTGGGAGAAGTCTCTCACACTCAAAGTCGAGGAAAATTTCTGGAGCTCCTTTTTGAAGTGGTCAGTGCCTTTGGAACAGTTGGGCTTTCCACCGGAGTAACAGGGGGCCTTACAATAATAGGTAAGATTATTATCACAGTAGTGATGTTCGTTGGACGACTTGGTCCGTTGGTAATCGCCCTGGCAGTAAGCCAGCGCGATACTCTCAGGTATCATTATGCAGAAGAAAATATTATGATCGGATAAGGTGATTAATGAAACAATTTGCTATTATTGGACTTGGAAATTTCGGTTATTATCTCTCCATGCATCTGTATAAAAAAGGGCATGAAGTGCTGGCAATTGACAAAAATCCAAAACCGGTGCAGGAAATCAAAGATCAGGTGACCCAGGCTGTAGTTGCAGACGCAACAGATAGAAAAGTCCTGGAATCACTGGGGCTACAAGAGATTGATGTTGCAGTTGTCTGCATTGGGTCGACTCTTAGCAATTCTATCCTCGCTACCCTTAATCTAAAGGATATTGGAGTCCGCCAAGTACTTGCCATGGCAATAAGCGAAGCCCATGGCCGTATTCTTGAAAAAGTCGGAGCTTCCGAAATTTTTTTCCCTGAAAAGGATTTGGCCATTTCTCTGGGGGAACGTCTCCACAACCCGAATATGCTCGATTATTTACCTTTTGTTGAAGGGTACAGTATTATTGAGTCAGCCCCGCCCAATAAATTTATTGGCAAGACCCTGCGTGAACTGGATCTTATTAATAGATATGGCGTTCAAATTGTTGCCATCAAAGAAATTATTCCGGACAGGGTACATCTTATTCCCACCGCTCAATTTATAGTAAAGGATAGTGATATCCTGATCTTGCTGGGTCCAAATGATTCCCTTGAAAAACTATGCAATGATTAAAAAAGTGTATAACTCGATGTTCAAGTTTTTTGTAATGGGTTAAAGAAGTAAT
>Ga0209345_10005305_pt1 | contig 12012 bp, 14 predicted proteins | sample Cruoilmetagenom7_FD_187294 | JGI IMG/M metagenome (GOLD analysis project Ga0209345, IMG submission 187294) | Oil polluted marine microbial communities from Coal Oil Point, Santa Barbara, California, USA - Sample 7 (SPAdes) (version 2) | ecosystem: Environmental > Aquatic > Marine > Oil seeps ...
AATGATCCGTCGCCCATAAATTCCATGGTTGAGAACGGTTTGCCTTGTTGCTCCGGGAAGGACGGTAGTAGTTCGCCGTTCATAGAGAACCGCTTAACCGTCTGGCTCGACATATCACTGACGAACAGCACTTTTGACGTGGGGCAATATTCCACCCCGATGGCCAAGCCAGTTTCGCCTGTCCACAAAGCCCCTTTTAAATTCAAGTCTTTATCATAGACCAACACCCGCCCATCGCCTGAATTTCGGCGAATATCCGGCTCGCCGACCGCATATGTCGCCGCAACGCATATATCGCCAGTTTCTAATTTCACGGGCTGAATATTATCGGGGGTCAGGTCTGCGGGGGTGATTGTGGTCATATTAGCTCTCCATTGTCACTATTTGCGCCTAAATTCGTCCTATAATCAAGGCGAGGCCTCTTGATTGCGACCTAAATGACCATATTATGGTTAATAAATGCGTTTTACCAACAGTCCACCTGCTGGCCACCTATTATATAGGCATTAGGAGACCCAATTGCACAAGATCCGCTCATTACATCGAGGCCTGCTGGCTCTGAAGATATTGAACACCAAGCGTAAGCTCAGCGTGGCGGAAATGGCGCGCGAGATAGACTTGCCGCGCACCACCACCTACCGGATTTTGGAAAACCTGCGCGCAATCGGATATTTGTACCGTGATGAACAGGACGGTCGTTACGGCCTTACCATACTCGTCAAGAATTTATCGTCGGGATTTTACGAAAGTGCATGGCTCTCGGAAACCGTCAAGCCAGTGGCCACCGACTTGGCGAAAACTGTCATCTGGCCAATCTCGATTATTGCACCACGTAATAACCGCATGTCTTTGCGGTTCACCACCGACCATGACAGCCCGCTGGCGTTGGATTATTATTCCGAAGGGCTAAAATTGCCCATCCTGTCAACGGCATCGGGACATGTATATCTGGCCGCCTGCAATGAGCTAGAGCGCGAAGTCGTGGTCAGTTCTTTGCGCCGTGAGCCCGAAGACGAGACCAATGCTTTATCCAGACAGGCTGAAAGATTATCCCAACTCTTGGCAAATGTCCGTGAACAGGGGTATGCGCTGAACATCCGCTCGCCGCGCAGTATTGAGCCTGGCAAAACCAATACGATTGCCTTGCCGATTATGCGTGATGGAAATTTTCTGGCCGCTTTGGCCATGCGCTATATCGCTTCGGCTATGACAATTACGGAACTGAAGGAGCGCTATCTCCCAACCCTTTTGGAATATCGCGATCAGATGCAAAAAGAATTAGCGGGCGGCTAACCTCTATAGAGATTGTGCCACTTTTTTCTCTTCGATATCCGGATCACCGTCCGCAGAAAGCATAACCGCAATCCAGCGCGTTGTAGAAAATTGCGCCAGCACGATCATCAAAATCACCGTCAGTGGTGCAGATAAGAACGCGCCAACCCCGCCCCACATGGCCTGCCACAATACCAATGACAAAATCACGACCAACGCTGATAAATTCATACTGTCGCCCATCATTTTTGGCTGCACTGTGTTAGAAATAATAAATTGCACGAAGAACAATAGACCAGCCATAATCCCGACCATCATCAGACTATCGAATTGCACAAGGGCGAACATAGCTGGCAACAGCCCAGCCAATACAGAGCCGACCACGGGAATATAATTTAGAATGAAAATTACCAAGGCCCAAAACAAAGCATTATCGAGCCCAAACATTTTCATCACCGCAAAGCTCAATACTGTCATGATAATGCTCATCAAGGTTTGGATACCGAGATATTTTTCAATGCTGACCCGTATGCGGTTCCCTACCCGTACCGCCTGTTTGCGTTTCTTGGGGTCTGGCCATAAATCATCTATTTTCTTGGGAAAAGAATTTTGCGCCGCGAACAGAAACACAACATAAAGCGCGATAAATACAAAGCTCGACATGACGCCTTGGACGGATTTGGCAAAACCGCCAGCCAAAGCTTCGAGCCGTGATGACAGACCAAATCGTTGGTCAAGTCCATCCCAACTGCCATTGCCAAACCGTTCTAGAACCGGGTTGGTAATTTCGCCAATCCGGTGCTGGTATTCTTCCGCATGGCCAGCAATATCAAATGCCGTATCGGCTATGATAACGCCGATGCCAACAAGGCTGGCAATAACGACGAGAAACGCAATCCCGAGCGTCGCTATATAAGGCAAAAAGGTTAGCTTCTCGTCCAGCCAGCGCGCAAAAGCATCAATAATCAACCAAAAGAAAACTGCCAGCGCAAACGGCGCCAAAATATCCCGCATCCAATACAAAACCCAAGCCCCCAGCACAAATGCCATAAATAAAAGACTAGCTCTGACCGCTCTATCCATTTTTCTCTCCCTAGTATGTGTTATGCCTACCCCGTGGGTTGAAGAATGTTAAGGGGAAATCTAACCCTACTATCTTAATCCCATTGCATCGGAGGAGCACCCTCACTCAGCTCTTCTATTGTGGTTTTTAGGTTTTTCATGAAGGTATATTTTTCGCTTCCTCCTTGATCCGTCCATTTTATCGGTTCGCCGATGACGGCGGTGCAGTTAAACGGGACTAGGAGTTTTGAGCCGCGCGGCATGACGCGGCCTGCGCCTTGGATATAGACAGGGACGACCGGGGCGTCCGGAAACTGTTCGGCGAGGCGTGCCACGCCGGTTTTGAAATCTTCCATTTCTTCGGCTTCTCCGCGTGTGCCTTCGGGGAAAATGACTAGGATTTTACCTTCCGCCATGGCGGTTTTACAATCCGCCAACAAGTCTTCGCCGGAGCCTGCGTTTTTGCGGTGGATGGGAATCATGCCGATAATATTACGCGAAATCCAGCTTAGGGTTCTGGTACGCAAGAAATGATCCGCCGCCCCGACGGGGCGCACATTTGGTAAAACCCGCGATGAAAATAGCGACAATAATATCAGCGTATCAATATGACTATTATGATTGGCGGCGACAATGGCCGGGCCTTTGGTCGGGAGGTGCTCACGGCCTATGACGTCCATACCGATGAGCAGACGCGCTACGGGGCGGGCGAGAAATATTTGAATAATTTGGCGCAAGAGTTGTTTCATGTCTTTCCTAAATTTGGCCACTAAAACCGCTCAAGGGCAAAATAGGCCAGCATGTGGAAATACCACGGCGCGGTGAACATCAAACTATCGAGCCTATCCAGAGCACCACCGTGACCGGGGATAAGCTGGCTGGTATCTTTGACGCCCAAATCCCGCTTAATCGCCGACATGGTGATGTCGCCAAAAAACCCAAGCACAGGCAAAGTCGCGCCAATCCATACGCTGGGCCAGAATGTCAACGGCGTGAAATACGGTGCCAATACCACGAATAATATGCCCGTTGTCACGAAACCACCAAGAGCCCCTTCCCAAGTTTTATTGGGGCTTATATTGGGGCTGATTTTATGGCGGCCAAAAATCTTGCCCCACATATATTGGGACATGTCGTTGAACTGAGTCACAAATATGAGGAAAAACACCAGACCCGCCGCGCCCGCCATAGGCACTTCGGCGGCCGGGGTTCGCATGAGAAATGCCACATGGCCAAGGTTGAATACGCAGACGATTAGCCCCCATTGTAAAATACCGGACGTCGCCAAAAACCCGTCTGTGCGCTTGGTCAAGGCCATCATCACGGCGCTGGCGATGAACACATAAACCGGAATGACCAGCAGAAAGAACATGTAATTATCAATCCAAATCGCGCCGTAACTGACCAACACCATAAGATAGGCGAATAAGACAACGCCACGGTCTTCGCGGCGGGTCGGGGCGAGGGTCAGATATTCCTTGAGCGCGATATAACTGATATAAGTGAACAGGATGGTGAAAGCTTGCCAACCGAGCAGCAATGCCCCGACCAAAAGCCCACACATCACCCACCAAGACTGCATACGGGGTTTGAGGTCGTCCCATTTATTTGGCTTAATACGCGGCAAGACAACAGCCAAAACACTGCCACTCACCAGCAGTGCGAACAAAGCCCCAAAGCCAATTTGCAAGGGCGCGGGAATGGATTGCAGATATTCTGTTAGCCAATTCATAATCTTTACCCTACAGCATGAAATCATGAGCGGTACAAGTTTATTTCACAAGCTGAAAAATAGCACATTTATCCATGTCGGGTTTGCGTTTCTCGCTATGGGCAGTTGGGCCGTATTCGCCAACCGCGCCCACCCCATGCCCGAACCGATTATAGCAGGACTGGTGCAAGGGACTTTGTCTGGCACGATTACCTTAGTGATGAAGAAAGCGCTCGAAGCTTTGTCGCGAAAATTCTTTGCCGAGCAGATGATAAAAGCGGCGTTGTTTTTACCACCGCTTATCGTGTGCAGTATTTCCCTCTTGGTTTTGGTCGGCGCGCACATAGCCGCAAAAACTCCCGAAGTCGCCATCACAATCGCTCTGCCCTTTAGTGTCGCCTTTAGCTATGCCTGTTTATACGCCTATAATTTATGGCGAGAAGAGAGACAACAATGACTGAACCCAAAGAGATTAAAGCAGACAGTCGCCGTCCAATCGCCGCGCGCAATACGGGTTGGGCTGATAAAACCGCCCGCTGGCTCGCACGAACGGGCATCACGCCAAACCAGATTTCTATGGCCAGTATGGTGTTTGGGGCTTTGGCGGCAGGGCTATTTTTCCTTGCCGCAGAACGGTTTGGAGAACGTGATTTATGGGTGCGGGCAGGATTATTAGTCGGCGCAATACTCGCAATACAAATGCGGTTATTGTGTAATTTATTTGACGGCATGGTCGCGGTCGAAGGCGGCAAGGGTGCCAAAGACGGGCCGTTTTGGAACGAGTTCCCTGACCGTGTCGCAGATCTTCTCATCTTCGCAGGTGTAGGCTATGCTGGCGGATATCCGGAGCTCGGCTGGGCAGTTGGTGGTCTCGCGGTCATGGCCGCCTATGTGCGCGAGCTTGGCCGCGCCGTTGGCTTGGATGCCGACTTCGTCGGCCCCATGGCCAAACAACACCGCATGGCTTTGTTGTGTATCGGCACGCTTATCGCTTGCTTTGAACATCTCTGGCACTGGAGCGGTAAAACCCTGTTCTTCACATTAGTCATAATTGCCATAGGCACAGCCGTCACGATAATCCGTCGGTCAGTGCGGCAAGTTCGGGCGTTGAAGCAGTAATACAACTATCTTCCCTTCCTCCGTTCTTACGGGGGAAGGGAAATTTTCACAAACCTCTTTCTCGATATTTACCCGCTTGATAAAAATCAAAGTGACCGTCTGATTTCCTGCTATACTCCCAGCAAATAAAGGGAGAGCATCATGTTGACAGTGGATATTTTACGGTGGCTACATATTTTGGCTATGGTGTATTGGCTCGGCGGGGAATGGGGTGTTTTCCAGACCGCCTATAAAGTTACTGACCCGAAGCTACCTTTTGACGAACGCATGCGCCATATGGATACAGCCTTTCGCATAGACATTCTCGCACGGGTCGGGATTATTTCCCTCCTGCCCCTTGGTCTGCATATGGGATATTTATGGAGTGTCCAGCCATTGGGCGGCAATTGGCTGGTCGGTATGTGGATTGTGTATTTGGTTTGGCTTGCTATTACGCTCGGGGCATATTTTAAACGCGGCACGCCGCTCGGCGCACGCTTGCGTCTCATCGAGGACTGGAGTCGGTATCTTTTAATACCAACTCTTATCCTCACAGGTCTGTTTTCTTTGTTGGGCTATGGCCCCTTTGATGCAGGAGACGGGCAGAAATGGTATAGCGCCAAAGTGATGACATTTGGCATGCTTTTGATTATTGGCGTGATATTACGCTTCGTCATGCACGAGTGGCCGAAGCTATTTCAAGTTCTGGCCGCTGGCCCTAATGATGACGCAGAGGCTAAATTGGCCAAATCAATACGCCTTGCCCGCACGGTCGCCTATATCTACTGGGTCGGCATTGCGACAGTTGGCTTCTTTGGCGCGGTTCAGCCATTCTGACCTAAGACTGGGTTAGTCTTGATTGACTTAAAAGATATATCACTATAACATTTATGAAAAGGAAATAAGCGGGTTTATATGTCTTCTACAATGGTTACTTCAAACGAAACGGCGCGGGAAATTTTCGAGCGCGTCCATGCCAATACCAAACGCGCGAAATTCGGCTTTGGCGCAAAACTGGCCATCGTCAATGTTGACCCACAAAAAGGCTATACCCGCCCCGATTTGTTCCCGAACACCGCCTATATCACCGACCCAAAGCAGATGGAGTATATCAACCAGATTTCCAAACTGGCGCGGGGCAAAGGCCTGCCAGTGGTCTGGACACATGTAGCCTATATGGACAATGCGGCAGACGCAGGCATATGGGGCACCCGTACCGACACACCGGACAGTTTGCAGAATATCAAATACCGTTCAGAGCGTCATGCGTTCGATGACCGCATAGAAATCGACCGCGAAGTTGACGCCGTTTATACCAAGCGCATGCCATCGGCATTTTTCGAGACGCCCTTACAATCGTTTCTGACTTGGCACAAAATCGACACCGTAATCGTCACGGGCGGCTCCACATCCGGCTGTGTTCGCGCTACTGCCGTCGATAGCTTATCCCGCGGCTACCGCACTATTGTCCCTATCGAATGCGTAGCCGACAAACATGAGAGCTACCACTTCGCCAATCTGACAGACTTGCAGATTAAATATGCGGACGTGGTTAAAGTGGCCGAAGTCATAGACTGGTTGAAGTCCTATGAAGGCTGATCCAAAGCTTTATGATTACTGGCCTTATGTTGACCGCCCAAAAATTGTTTGGCCGGACGGTAAAAAGCTGGCGTTTTGGGTTGCGCCTAATATCGAGTTTTATGAACTAGACCCGCCGTCCAATCCTAAGCGTACACCATGGCCGCGTCCTACGCCGGACATTGTGCCATATTCATATCGTGACCACGGCAATAGGGTCGACCATTGGAGGTTGATGGAACTGATGGATAAATATGATGTGCGCGGTTCTGTATCCCTTTCCACAGCAGTCTGCCAGCATCACCCTGAAATTATCGAAGCCTGTAATGAACGCGATTGGGAGTTTTTCTCCCACGGCATTTATAACACGCGCTATACTTACGGCATGTCCCGCGCTCAAGAAGACGCTATGATTAAGGATAGCATCAAAACCGTGAAAAAGGCCACGGGGCAGAGAGTGCGCGGCTATTTAGCCCCGGCCCTAACCCATTCAGAGCATACAATTGAACTGCTGGCTGAAAACAATATTTGGTATTCTTGTGATTTATTCCAAGACGATCAACCCCAGCCATTGCATACGCAGAAGAAATCCAAACTAATCTCCATGCCCTATTCTTTGGAAGTCAATGACCATTATGCCTTTAATGTCTACGGCCAAAGCGCCGGGCAATATGCCGACCTGCTAAAACGCCATTTCGACCAGCTCTTGCGCGAAGGGGAGGACAGCGGCACGGTGATGTGCATCCCGTTGCATGCCTACCTTATTGGCCGCGCTCACCGCATCGGCCCATTCGCAGAAGTGCTGGATTATATCACGGGGCACAAGGATGATGTCTGGGTGACAACGGCGGTGGAGATTGCAGATTATTACCGCAAGAATTGCTACGGCTCTGCGCAGAAGCATATCAAGCAGGTGAATGGGGTGGATGGTTAATTATGGAACGCCACATTAACATCCCATCCCCTCACCTTGTTCCTCTCCCTATGGGAGAGGAGACGGTGTTGCAACAACCTTTGTTCTCTCAAGCATTCGACACAGTCGCGGTAAACTTAGCCTCTCCCATGGGGAGAGGCGCGCGACAGCGGGTGAGGGGATGGGATGTTAGCGGGGTACACCAATGACCCTGCCCAAATCATACCTGACATACCCCAAACGCAAAAAGGGCATGGATCATGATCTTTATCCTTATAGTAATATGTTTGAACGCACGCCTATCACTTGGCCGGGACGCAAAAACGTTGCTTTGTGGGTGACGGTTGCTTTGGAGTATTTTCCGCTGACCTCAAGCAATGAAACACCTTTCAAAGCACCCGGCAACATGGTCACGCCGTATCCTGATTACCGTACATATACGGCGCGGGAATATGGCAATCGGGTTGGGATATATCGTATCTTAAAAGTGTTGGATAAATTGGGCATTAAGGCAAGCTTCCCGACAAATACGGCACTGGCAAAACGCTACCCGTTTTTGATAAATGAGATCAACAAGCGCGGTCACGAATTTATCGGCCACGGCAACGATATGAATGCGCTGCACTATGGCGGTATGGATAAGGACGCAGAACGCAAGCAAATTAAATCTGCACTGGGCGGCTTGCGAAAAGCCACCGGACAAGACGTGACGGGATGGTTATCTCCCGCCCGTTCTGAAAGCGAAAACACATTGGCGCTTTTGGCCGAGCAAGGCACAGAATATGTCTGCGATTGGGTCAATGATGACATGCCTTATGAAATTGGTGCTGATAAAAAATTAATCGCTATGCCGCACACTATGGAATTGGAAGACCGCCAGCTCTTGGTCAATCTAGGGCAGAACGAAACAACATGGAAAAACCAAATCCTGACGGCCTTTGACTGCTTGCACCGGGAAAGCAAAACTCATGGTGGGCGTATTTTACATATCTCTTTGACGCCCTATGTCATTGGTCAGGCTTGGCGGATTAAATCCTTGTTCGATACGCTAGAAATCCTGATGGAAACCGGTTGGGTTTGGAATGCTACGGGCGCAGAAATTGCGGCGGCGTGGAGGGAACAACAATGACGCTCCCCTTAAGCGGCATCACCGTCATAGAATTCACCCACATGGTTATGGGGCCCGCCGTTGGGGCCATCCTCGCAGACCTCGGCGCGGACATTATCCGCATCGAACCCATAGGCGGCGACAAAACGCGCAAGCTTACGGGATCTGGTGCGGGCTATTTCCCGATGTTTAATCGGGGCAAACAAAGCCTGTGTTTGAATTTGAAATCAGACGCGGGCAAAGCCATTGCGCTGAAGCTCCTCAAAGACGCAGATGTCCTTATCGAAAATTTTCGCCCCGGTGCCATGGATAGGCTTGGCTTTGGCTACGCAGATATGCATGATCATAATCCGGCTTTGATTTATGCTTCCGAAAAAGGCTTTCTGTCGGGGCCTTATGAACACCGCACAGCTTTGGACGAGGTGACGCAAATGATGGGCGGGCTCGCTTATATGACCGGACCTCCGGGACGACCTTTACGCGCCGGAGCTAGCGTCATAGATATTACGGGCGGCATGTTCGGGGCGATTGCCATTTTGGCCGCCCTGCAACAACGCCACGCGGACGGAAAAGGTCAGCATGTAAAATCGGCACTGTACGAGACAACTGCCTATCTGGTCGGGCAACATATGGCACAGCAATCGGTCACGGGTACGCCAGCCCAGCCCATGCCCGTGCGCACGTCGGCTTGGGCGATATACCAAATTTTTGACACCCAAGATAATGACCAGATTTTTGTCGGCATTGTTAGCGATGCGCAGTGGCATATCTTTTGCGATGCCTTTGATTTGGCAGAACTAAAAAATGACCCAAACTATGCCACCAATAATGACCGTGTTGTTAATAAGGAAAAACTCATTCCTGCGGTCGCTACCATGTTTAAATCTTATGTTAAATCAGAGCTCATGGAGAAACTGGAACATATCGGGCTTCCGTTCGCACAAGTCGCCAAGCCGTCCGATCTTTTTGACGACCCACACTTAAACGCCGACGGCGGATTAGTAGATGTGACCTTGCCGAACGGCAATGCGGCCAAGCTCCCTGCCCTGCCCATAGAAATGGATGGCCACAGGCTGGGCGCTGGTTCGAAATTAGCCAAATCCGGCGCGGATACCAATAGGCTTTTGAAATCTCTTGGGTATGCTAAAGAGGATATTGAAAAACTGAGACAAGAAGGTGCGATAGGATAAGCTAATGAGCGAACACGATTACAAGACTATAGATGCCGTGGTCAATATTTGGACCGCCGAAGCCTTGTCCCACCGCCCGGGTTGGACCGATGAATTTTTCGTCAGCAAGATGAAGGGCAAGCATGACTCGATCGGTATTACGCTGGAAAAAATGCTGGGAGATATGGACGCCGCGAATATCGAAATGAGTTTTCTTGTGGCCGCCAAAGCGGGACGAGTTGGCCTGCCGGGCTGTTATCATATGCCGCTGGACGTGGTGGCTGATGCCTGCGCCAAATACCCAAAACGGTTCAAAGGACTGGTCGGGATTGACCCTTATATGGGCATGGACGGGGTGCGCCAATTGGAACACGCCGTCAAAGATTTAGGCTTTATTGGCGCGCATCTTTACCCCCATTGGTATGACCTCGCGCCGAACCACGCTAAATATTATCCGTTTTACGCCAAATGTATTGAGCTGAATATTCCCATCCAAATGCAGGTCGGCCAAAGCTTGATTTATTCACCCCAGCACCGCACTCGCTCGGTCGGACGCCCGATTACGCTCGACGACATAGCTTGTGACTTGCCAGAGTTGAAACTCATCGGCACCCATGTAGGGATTCCGTGGGAGCGGGAAATGATCGCCATGTCGTGGAAACACGAAAATGTCTATATCGCCACCGATGCCCATTCACCGAAATATTGGCCGGAAGCTGTGTGGAAATATATAAATTCTTACGGTCAAAACAAAGTCATATTCGGTACAGATTTTCCGGTCTTGCGTTTTGGTCGCACGGTCGACGAAATCGATGCCGCAAACTTAAAGCCCGAAGTCCGCCGCAAATTCATGCGTGACAATGTGCTGAAACTATATGGGTTGGAGGGATGATGTTAAACCCTGTGACCACCACCAACACTCTACCCCCTCACCTTGTTCCTCTCCCCAAAGGAGAGGAGACGTTGGCTCATCTATCATCAAATTTTTCAGTGCACAGTGTAGGTTCGCCAACCTTAACCTCTCCCATAGGGAGAGGTTCGCGACAGCGTGGTGAGGGGATGGGATGTCATTGGATACGCAATCTTGGAGGTATCCACTGATGGGAGTTAAAAATAACAATAAAGGCCCCCTGGCAGGTATCACCGTAGTCGAATTTACGTCGGTCGTGCTCGGCCCGCTTGCTTGCCAAATCCTTGGCGATATGGGAGCTGATGTGATAAAGGTTGAGCCGCCTTATGGGGACACCAACCGCAGACTTGGGCCTTACAAAACAAATGCGGATATGGCGGCGCTTTACCTCACTTGTAACCGTAATAAGAAATCTATTGTGCTGAATTTGAAAGACCCGAAAGGTCATGAAGCCGCGCTTAAACTCTGCGAGCAAGCAGATGTGATCGTCCATAATTTCAGACCGTCGGCTATGGTCAAATTACGGCTGGATTACGACACCGTCCGCGCAGCCAATCCCAGCGTGATTTATTGCGCGACTTACGGATATTCCAAAAAAGGGTCTTATGGGGATATGGGGGCGCTGGACGACAGCATTCAAGCCGCGTCTGGTTTGGCGCATTTGATGTATATGTGTGACAGTGAATTTCGCGACGATGCCGAGCCGCGCTATCTCCCCACCGTGGTTGGCGACAAGACTACGGGCAATAATGTTGCACAAGCGGTCTTGGCCGCCCTGTTTCACCGCGAACGCACAGGGGAAGGCCAGGACATCGAAGTACCTATGCTTGAAAGCATGGTGGCGTTTAACATGGTCGAACATCTCTGGGGGCAGACATTTGAGCCACCATTGGCACCAGCCGGATATCCCCGCCTCTTGGCGGAAACCCGCAAGCCCTATAAAACCAAAGACGGTTATTTGGCGGTGTTGCCCTATTGGGATAATCATTGGGGCACGTTTTGTAAGGTGGCAGAAGTCCCGCAATTGGCAGAAGACGACCGCTTCACGAATATGCAGGCACGCACCAAAAACATTGTGCCACTCTGTGATGAAATCGGCAAGGCACTTGCCCGTAAAACAACGGCGCGGTGGCTGGAAATACTTGGCGCTACAAATGTACCGCACATGATTATGAATACGTTGGGCGGTGT
>Ga0209345_10005306_pt1 | contig 12009 bp, 11 predicted proteins | sample Cruoilmetagenom7_FD_187294 | JGI IMG/M metagenome (GOLD analysis project Ga0209345, IMG submission 187294) | Oil polluted marine microbial communities from Coal Oil Point, Santa Barbara, California, USA - Sample 7 (SPAdes) (version 2) | ecosystem: Environmental > Aquatic > Marine > Oil seeps ...
CTGGGGCCTGTCGTTCGTTCATATCGACATTGGCACTACGCAGCAGAGGGTTAATATCGCGTCAATATTTGGCCCTTGAAAATGGAACAGACAGCCTAGATCATGGCCAGGAACCGGCCCGCAATCCAACCCATGGAAACCGACAGGATGACTGCAATCAGACCGTAGAAGAATGCCTGCCTCTGTGAGAACACCTCGATAAACCGTTCAAACCCGACTTTCTTGACCTCAACTTCGGCGACCGCAGAGGCAATGACGCGCCCTTGGGCGATGGCAAAAGTTTCTGCGGTATAGGTTCCCGTCTGCACATTGGATGGTAGCGATATACGCGCCTGATACAGCACTTGCTCGCTAATTTGCACACCGGCGCTATTTTCTTTGAACAATCCCTCGCGCTGGCGCAAATCGACCAGCCCTTCGGTGAATTTGCGCTGTTCTGCTGGATCAATTGTGCCAGTCGGGGAAAGCTGGATGAAACCCAAGCCCAATTCATATATGGCCGCTGTTCGTTCATCGACAATGTCAGAAATTGGGGTTGATGATGCAACCGCAAAGAAAGATGGCGCAGAGCGAAAATCAGTGGTTTCGGCGTTGATCCAGATCCCGCCAATCCGCTCTTTCTCGCGCACCCGGATCGCGCCGGTCGGGCCTTTCAAGATCACAACGATGTCATAATCGCGCCCGCCCCGCGCGCCGCTGGGATCAAGTATGGCCCCGAACAACAATAATTCAGTGCCGGTAAAGCCCTGACGCACCTTCACTTCATGCTGTGATACTTCGGGCACCAAAATCGGATCACGCTGGGCATATGCAGGGCAAGCTGCCAGAATAATCATTGAGATTAAGATGATCAGGCGCATCACAGGCCCACCACCGTGAAAATCTCGTCCGGCTGAACGCCAAGCCCGAACAACATCCGCAGCGCCACCAGCAGAACAATCGCAGAAAGCACCAGACGCAGAATTTCCGGCTTGGCTTTTTGCGCAATTCTGGCCCCGATCTGTGCGCCTGAAACCGAACCAAGCAGCAATAGAGCCGCCAGCACAATATCAATCGCGCGCGTGGTCAGCGCGTGCATCATCGTTGTCGCAATCGTCACGAACAGGATTTGGAACAGCGAAGTGCCAACCACCACATTTGCGCTCATGCCCAAAATATAGAGCATCGCTGGAACCAGAATAAATCCGCCGCCAACCCCCATCAACATGGTCAATATGCCCACCGCAACACCCAGCAGCAACGGAGCAAGCGGCGAAATATACAGGCCCGATCCATAAAACCGCCAGCGCAGCGGCAAAGCGGTGACGAGTGGATGGTGGCGCCGTTTTCGGGCCGCGCGGCCAATGCCCTTGTTGCTGGGGCGCAAGGCCTGAAGCGCCTCATGCATCATCAAAGCCCCAATGGCGCCCAATAATACAACATACAAAACATTGATAACAATATCGATCTGGCCAATCGATTGGAAGAAACGGAACAAAACCGCCCCGATCCCTGCGCCCACTATTCCGCCTGCAACCATGACCCCGCCCATGCGGTAATCTACCCCGCCACGTTTCGTATGGGCCAAAACACCCGAAACGCTGGCCCCGGTCACCTGCGTTGATGCCGATGCGGCTGCGACGGTTGGCGGGATGCCATAAAAGATCATGAGCGGCGTGGTCAAAAAGCCGCCACCAACCCCGAACAGACCCGACAAGATGCCGGTAATCATCCCTAACAGGACGATCACCAGCCCGTTGACCGAGAGGTTTGCAATGGGAAGGTAGACGTCCATCCTTCACGCCCTAAACGAGGCTGGCGGGGGATTAAAGGTGAAGTGTTCCGGGCAAGCGCCCAAATGCAATTTTAAAACCCTGTCACAAGTGTGATTGCGATGCCCGAATCGGGCTGTGCATCGCCGGAAACCCGCAATCTGTAATCCATCGAGACGCGGGCCGCAGTTTCCCCGAATTTAACATCAAGACTGGCACTGGGGCCAACATCAAGCCGGGCGGCACCCTTTTGCGCCCCGCCCCAAATGCCGCCGCCCGCCCGAAGGCGGCCAAGATCGAAACGGGCTACCTCTGTCTCGATCCGGGCCTGCCCATCCACAAAGGCGGTCGCAAAATCACCGCCAACATATCCTGCTGCGACATAGGTTTGCGCGCGCATGCCAAGGGGCAATTGCACTGGCGGAATTTGGGTGACCACGGATGCGGCCGGGCGTATTTCGCTTCGCACTGCGCCCTTGGTAATGCGTAATTCAGCCTGAACGCCAAGGGGTATGCGCCTGACCGGCCGGGCTGATAGGCCAAGGGCAACTTCGCTTTCGCGGCCTGCAGCCAGCGCCTGGCTGGCGCGCAAATATGCGGCTGGGCGATGGGCGCTGTCAGGTTTCAACCGATAATGAATGACCGCGCCAGCCTGACTTGCGCCGTAACTGGCAAAACGAGGGCCAAAGGATGAAGCGTTCTGCGCATTGGGGCGTAAATATAGCCACGCATCAGCCGACCAGCGTTTTGCAGGCGTTCGCGCGCGGGCCGGTTTTACCCCGGCCCCAACTAATGATGGAGCTGGCTTTGCGCCGCCTCCCCCTAATCCGCCAGATGCACGCATCATCATTGCAACATCGCCCGGAACCGGGACTTGCGCCATCGCTGCCAGCCACAGCAATTGGTGCGATGCCAGTACCTGCGGCCTCTCGACACCCGAACTAGTGCCAGAACTGGTGCCAGAACTGATGCCCGCAACCGGCGCTGAACCATCTGTAAGGGGTGCAATCATTGGCGCAGGATGGATAGAAACGCGGCGCGGCGGGGCAATCAGCCCATTGGCTTCATAAGACCATACCGGCGGCGGCGGAATATTATTGGCCATTGGCCGCGAGCGATCGGTGGAAACCCGCCCCCTCTCCAGCACCGCTGCATCAGACTGCGTAATCGGGGCAGGCAAGTTTTGCGGAAATGGTGTTTGCCATGTCGCCGCGCGCAGGCCGGCCCAGCCGACAATCAAGACAGCCAGAACCATAAATGGTTGCCCGCGGCGCCGTTTAACAAGGCGGGTCATACAGCAGGCCTTGGGGTCTTGCCCTTTACCAAGGCGGCAAGAGGCGAAGCGGGGTGCGCATGATGATGGGTTTTATCCCAATGCGGCATCTGCCCGGCCAATGATTTTGTATAAGACAAAAGGGCGCGGCGCCCGGCCATGATCGCAATAATATTGGCAATCGGAAGCCTCAGCACAGCCCGCGCGCCCTCGGCCATGCCATATTCCCGGGCGGTGAAGGCAAAACGCCACACTATACGCCAAAAAAAGCTGGCAAAATTGAGCGCAAGGATGATTTTGAGGGCCGGCGAAAGTGGCGGCAGATCCGCCACACCTGCCAAGCTAAGGGCCCAACCAATACTGGCGAACGCCAACAAAACATAGGCCAGCCCAAGCAGGAGAGCGGCAAATGGCCCGCGCCGATCACGCAAACGCATCCAGATTTCGGCTGGCCGGCCATGCCAACCCAGCCGGTCCCACCCTTGAAATGCAATACCGTGCACCCAGCGGGTTTTCTGGCGCACAGCTTGATCCAGTCTGGCAGGAAAATAGGCCCGCGTTGCAACCAGTGAACCATTCTCATGCCGGTAACGCAGGAAACGCGCCCGCCCGCCCATCGCAGAAACACCCAGCCCCAATTCATAATCTTCGGTCAGGCAATCTGCAGCAAAGGGTGATCCATCGATGTTTGTCCGTGCCAGCTGATCCAATGCCCCGCGCGCGATGGCGCAGCCAACCCCTGCCAATGGCATTCCGACACGCATTTCATCGCGCACCACCATCACTTTGGCATGCGCCTCGGCAAATTCTTCGCAATAATGGCTGCCGACCCAGCGGCTATCTTCCTGCGGCAGCGGCAAAACTGGCAATTGGGCCAATTGGGCATCATCCATCGCTGCATCCAGCAAGCCAAGCCCGGCGGGATCGACCATATCTTCTGCATCATGCAGCACAACCATCCGCGCAGCCGCGCCGCTGCGCCGTTCATCCTCTGTCAGGGCGGAATAAAGCCGGTTAAGGCAATCCGCCTTAGTCGATGGGCCATCACGGTCGTGAATAACCAGTCGCAAGCGCGAATCGCCTGCAGCAGCCCCAATTACCGCACCGATTGTGGCTGGATCGTTGCGATAGCAGCCAACATAAAGCCGCAGATCACCTTGGCGCCAGACAGAGAGCATATGGGCAATTGTGGCACCGATCACGCCGGCTTCTTGCCATGCCGGAACAAAGATTGCTGCCGTGCCCGCCAATTGCTGGCCCTGATGGTCCGGAAAATCGCCTAATTGCACCATTTCTGGTGTGTCATGCGCCAATGTCAGGGTCTTTGCGCGGCCTGTCATACGCAGCCACAGCCATACGAAATCCATCCAGATTTCGTCTGCTGCTCCGATTAGAAAAAACACTCCGGCAAACAAAAGAAGTTCATGCTCTACGAGCATAAACCATTCAAAAGCCGTAAAACCTCCGACTGTCAAAAGCGACCACCTCCTGCGGGTTTCTACCTATCGGAGGCTTAGTAAGCTTGCAACGGACAAAGATTTACGAGAGAGGGGCATCAACAATATGGCTGATTCAAAACTCCCCCGTCGCTCGCCCTTCGCTCCGGTAGTCGCGCTGTTCGTCGGCGATGCATCGGCTGGCATTCTGCTGATCTTGGTCGCGGCTGCAGCAATGGTGGCCGCCAACTCTTCCCTCGCGGCGGAATATTTTCATTTATTTCACGGCTCGCTCGTATGGACACCGGTAGCCAAGCTGAACAATGCGCACCTTTGGATCAACGATGGTTTGATGGCGGCATTCTTCTTCGTCGTCGGGCTGGAAGTGAAGCGCGAATTGGTCTGCGGCCAATTGGCCACCGCAGAACAGCGCCGCCTGCCGGTACTGGCAGCCATTGCCGGAATGGCCGTGCCTGCTGGGGTATATTTATTCTTTGCCGGCGGTGACCCTCAATTAACGCGCGGCTGGGCCATTCCTGCTGCAACCGATATCGCATTTGCAATGGGTGTATTGGGCTTGCTGGGCAGCCGTGTACCAGCATCATTGCGCCTGTTCCTGCTGACGGTGGCAATTGTTGACGATATTGGCGCGGTTCTGGTCATCGCCTTGTTTTATACGGCAAATCTAAAGCTTGCCTGGCTGATCATATCCCTGCTTGTGCTGGGCATCATGACCGGCATGAACCGGATGAAAGTAAGCGCAATCTGGCCGTATATTTTGATGGCAATTGTGCTGTGGTACTGCGTTCTGCACTCCGGTGTCCATGCAACGATTGCAGGCGTGGTTGCCGCCTTTACCATCCCGATGCACCGCAGGGATGGGAACAGTCTGCTTGAACGGGTCGAACATGCCCTCGCGCCGTGGAGCGCCTATGCGATTGTCCCAATTTTTGGGTTTGCCAATGCAGGCGTTGCTATCGGCGGTATGGGCATGGCCGGAATTACCGCTGCGCTGCCTGTTGCGATTGGCGCAGGGCTGGTTGTGGGCAAACAAGTGGGCATATTCTCCAGCATTGTGATTGCGGACAAATTGGGATTCGCCAAGCGGCCCAAAGAGGCCAGTTGGGCTGAGATATGGGGCGTTTCAGTCCTGTGCGGGATTGGTTTTACCATGTCGCTGTTTATCGGCGAGTTGGCATTTCCCGATTACCGCGAGCTGATCGATGAAGCGAAAATCGGCATTTTGATGGGATCGTTGGTTTCTGCTGTTCTGGGCTATGCCATCTTGCGCCTGACAACCGACCATCCCAACGATCACTCTGCTGACCCAGGTTGAAATTCTGGACCGGTCCACGTTAAATGGCTGGGACTAATCGGGCCGGATAAATCGGCCTAGATTTGTTAGGCTTGCCCTGATCCAGCCAGACAAATCGAGGGCGGGATGCCTGCCCTGCCCCCGTTTACAGCCCACGCCGCCATTACCAGACCCCGGTGTTTTCCATGCTCGCCCAGGGTTCCTGCGGCGGCAGCTTTCCATCCTGCAGCAATTCAACCGAAATCCCATCGGGTGAACGGATAAAGGCCATATGCCCATCGCGCGGGGGGCGGTTGATCGTAACCCCTGCGTCCATCAAGGCTTGGCAAGTTTGATAGATATTATCGACCCGATACGCCAGATGGCCAAAATTGCGGCCACCGGAATATTCCTCTGGCGCGCTGCCATCCTTGGCTGGCCAATTGTAGGTTAATTCAACCTCGGCAATGCCCGCCTGCCCCGGCGCGGCAAGGAAGATGAGGGTAAATCCCCCCTGCTCAACATCAAACCGGCGCACTTCCTCCAGCCCGATCAAACCAAAGAAGCGGACCGCCGCATCCGGGTCTGAAACGCGGATCATAGTGTGCAAATATTGGATCATGGAGGAATTATTCCTTTCGTTCAAAAACAGTTCATCGATACAATTGCACCGTTCATCGCAAGATTAGCCGAGCAAAGGAGGATGCAATGAGTGAGGCCCCAGAGCAAGAAACATCAGAGCAGGCAGCAGGGCAGCAAGCCCCGGATCAGGCAGGGCCAGCTTTCCCGCCCCGCACCGGATTGAACCCAGACAGCGCAACCGGCCGCTGGCTTGGCACGGCGGCGATATTGTCGGCTGGGTTGGTGATGGGCGGCTATTTGCTTGGCAATGGCTTGCTGCGGGCAAAGGAGGCGGAACGCGCGGTTACCGTGCGCGGTTTGGCAGAACGCGACGTTACAGCCGATCTTGCCACATGGACCATTTCCTATTCGACCAGTTCCACCAGCCTGCCACGGGCGCAGGCCAAAGTGCGAACGGACACAGGTTTGATCGAGAAATTCTTCGCTGATCTGGATTTTCCGGCCAATGCCCTGCAACCAACAGGCGCCAATGTGTCGAGTTATACTGACAATGGCGTATTGCGTTACACTGTGCGCCAACGCATGACATTGCGCACAACCGATATCAAAAGGGCGCAGCAGGCCGTTTCGCGGCAGTTCGATCTGGTCAATCAGGGTGTGTTTCTGGAGGAAGGGTCAGCCATGACCTATTCCTTTACCAAACTTAATGCGATCAAGCCTGAAATGGTGGCGCTGGCAACGCGCGATGCCAGATCATCTGCTGAACAATTTGCCAAGGACAGCGGCACCAGCGTTGGTCCGATCAGCCAGGCGACACAGGGTTATTTTACCATACAGGCCCGCGATGGGGATGGCGGCGGATGGGGTGTGTCTGACACGCCATTCAAAAAAGTGCGCGTGGTAACCACGGTCAAATTCTCGCTTGATTAGGCGGGCAAGAAAAAGGGGTTTGCACCGCGATGGTGCAAACCCCCGTAATCTTGTCAAAGCGTTCGCTTAGAAGCTGGCGCTCAACGTGGCTACTACGCTGCCTCTGGTGAATTCGTAATCACCTGGCAGATAGTCGCCTTCTGCTTCAACATAGGCAACACCGATGCTGACAGGGCCGTAAACAGCCGCTTCTGCACCGACCGACCAATCAAAGGCCTTGCCGTCATTGGTGAAGGTCAAGAAGCCATCAGTGTAACCAACGTGGCCCGTAACCGACAGCGGTGTCCCGGGAACGCCGACACCCAGATCGGTGTAGATGTAGAGGTTGTCGGTACCGCCAAGCGAATCCTGCTTTGGCGCATAGGCTGCGCCAACCGTGGCTTCAGCAGGACCGAAAGTGAAACCAAGCGAACCGTAGAATTCAACATAATCGAAATCACCGGGGCCAGCATTGGGGTAAAGATAACCGATTACGCCGACATCCAGTGCCACGCCATCGGTCAAATCACCGCCCCAGCCGCCATAGATATCAAGTTCGGTCGAACCGAAACCAACGGTGTCTTCATCAAGCGAAGAAGCCCAGGTTCCAACGTAAAAACCGGAATCATGAGCGATATCAACACCGCCCTGAATGGCCAGATCGCCGCCGGACAGATCGACACCGCGGAAGCGATATTCACTGGTCATGGCAACATTGGCGGAAACTGAAATTGAGGATTCAGCGGAATCTTCGGCATCCTGCGCGATGGCGGGAACTGCATAGAGAGCTGAAGTAGAAAGAATAGCTGCGGCGGTAAGGCCGCGAATGGACGTGAGCATGACAAACTTCCTTGTCTGTGTGAGAGCCTCGTCCCGCCTGCACATTTGCCGACCACATCATTTGTCGTGTGGTTTCTGGTAAATGTGCAGCAAATTTGCAGGAAGTTGCTGCATTGCACAAGAGCAATTGCGCGATAGTTCGAAACACAGGCTCAACTGTGTTGTTTTTGCATCACGCCAATTTCAATTCAGGAATGGGACATGCGTTGCTGTTATCTGCTTGCTGCATTATGCGGCGGCAGAATAAGGCCTATTGTATCACTATGTTCGAACCCCTTCTCCAATTCTTCAGGGCGCGGAAAACCGCCCCGCGTGCGCGCACGCCAGATGGCGGCAGAATATATGTGGTGGGCGACATCCACGGACGGCTCGATCTGTTTGAGGAATTGGTTCACGCAATCGAACGCGATGATCTTGAAGCAAAAGCGGCCCACACCACCGTGATCCTGCTGGGTGATCTGGTTGATCGCGGCCCCGATAGTGCGGGTGTTATTGCCCGGGCACGCCGCTGGCAGGCCCACCGCCGGGTTCGTATTTTAGCCGGCAATCACGAAGAAATGTTCCTCAATTCCTTCTCCGACATCAGCATCCTGCGCCATTTTTTAAAGCATGGCGGGCGCGAAACGATTTTGAGCTACGGTGTTGATGAAAACAAATACAATGAATGCTCGCTCGAAGAAGTACAGCAAATCATGCGCGGCTGCGTTCCTGAAAGCGATCGGATATTCCTCCAATCGTTCGAAGAACATATCGTGCTTGGCGATTATGCCTTCGTCCACGCTGGAATTCACCCTGAAATACCACTGGAAGAACAATCGCGGCAGGACATATTATGGATCCGCGATACTTTCCTGCGTTACAGTGAAAAACATTCACACATAATCGTGCATGGCCACACCATCGCAGAAGAAGTGGATGAACGCAGCAACCGGATCGGGATCGACACGGGCGCCTATCGCCGTTTTGGCCGCTTGACCGCATTGGTGCTGGAAGGCGACGCCCGCCGTTATATTCAGGCGGTCGACAATGGCGATGGCCATCATGTCGAAAAGAAGGAATCGATATCATGAAAATCGCGATGGTGGGATCAGGTTATGTGGGCCTGGTGTCAGGTGCCTGCTTTGCTGATTTTGGCCATGATGTCGTGTGTATCGACAAAGACCAATCCAAGATTGACCGCCTGCACGAGGGGGTGATGCCGATCTTCGAGCCGGGTTTGGCCGAATTGGTCGGGGCCAATATGAAATCTGGCCGCCTGTCCTTCACCACCGATCTGGCCCGCGGCATTGCCGGCGCACAGGCGATCTTCATCGCCGTGGGCACACCCAGCCGCCGCGGCGATGGCCATGCAGATTTGTCCTTCGTTTATGCCGTGGCGCAAGAAATCGGCGAAAATCTGTCCAACGATGCGGTGGTGGTAACCAAATCAACCGTGCCGGTTGGTACTGGCGACGAGGTGGAACGTATCCTGCAGGACAGCGCAAGCACCCACAAAATTGCAATTGTATCCAACCCTGAATTCTTGCGCGAAGGCGCAGCAATAGAAGATTTCAAACGCCCTGACAGGATCGTAATCGGGGCGGAGGAAGAATTTGGCCGCAGTGTCATGCGCGAGGTGTATCGCCCGCTGTTCCTCAACGAATCGCCGATCCTGTTCACCAGCCGCCGCAGCGCTGAATTGATCAAATATGCAGCGAACGCATTCCTTGCGACCAAAATTACCTTCATCAATGAGATGGCCGATTTGTGTGAAAAAGTGGGCGCAAATGTGCAGGATGTCAGCCGCGGGATTGGCAGCGATGGCCGCATCGGTTCAAAATTTCTTCATGCCGGCCCGGGCTATGGCGGTTCCTGCTTTCCCAAGGACACACTGGCCCTGCTGAAGACAGCAGAGGATTACAATAGCCCGATCCGCATTGTCGAGGCCGTGGTCAAAACCAATGAAACCCGCAAACGCGCGATGGGCCGCAAGGTGATTGATGCGCTGATCAACCATTTTGGCGGCGGGCTAAAGGCGGCACGCGGCAAAAAGGTCGCCCTGCTTGGCCTGACTTTCAAACCCAATACTGACGATATGCGCGACAGCCCGGCCATTGCCATTGCACAGGCGCTGCAGGATGCCGGCGTCCAAGTATCCGCCTATGACCCCGAAGGCATGGATCTGGCCGCTGCGCTCATGCCCGGCGTGACGATGACGCATGATCCCTATGCCGCAATCGAAGGGGCGGATGCCATCGCCATTGTCACTGAATGGGATGTCTTCCGCGCGCTGGATCTAAAACGGGTCAAACAATTGGCAAATGCGCCGGTGCTGGTTGATCTGCGCAATATCTATCGCCCCGAAGAAGTCCGCAGCGCCGGATTTGATTATGTGAGCATCGGGCGCAGTTAATCCCGCCAGTCAGGGTGACCGGCCGCAAGCGGCCAATCACCCTTTGGGACTACCCATCATCCCTGTGCATTTATTCGCCGCCAGTATCCTCGGCAGTTTCGCCCGGCATCAGTAAATAACGCCAGATCGCTGCGCCCAATGCTGCCCCGATCAAAGGAGCCGCCCAGAAAAACCACAATTGCCCGGCCGCGCCCGTTTCAGCAAAAAATGCAACCCCGGTCGACCGGGCTGGATTAACCGAAGTATTGGTTACCGGGATCGACACCAGATGGATCAGCGTCAGGCACAGGCCAATCGCCAATGGAGCAAACCCTGCCGGTGCCGCTTTCGAAGTTGATCCAAGGATCACGATTAAAAATCCAGCGGTCAAAACCACCTCGGCAATCAGCGCCGCATGCATCGAATAACCACCGGGTGACAAATCGCCAAAACCGTTGGAGGCAAAACCGCCGGGCGTCCAGCCAGCCTGCCCCGATGCAATGGCATATAGCGCAATCCCTGCGATCAGCGCGCCCATGGTTTGCGCGATCCAATATGGCACCATATCCTTCCACGCGAACCGTTTGGCCAGCGCAAGGCCCAATGACACCGCCGGATTAAAATGGCCCCCTGAAATGCCGCCCACAGCATAAGCCATGGCCACCACCGTCAGGCCAAACGCCAAGGCAACACCGGCAAAACCGATCCCCATTTCAGGAAAACCTGCCGCCAAAACGGCCGATCCACAGCCCCCGAAAACCAACCAAAATGTGCCGAATAATTCGGCCGCTAACCTGCGTGTCATAGTCCTCTCCCGATTGTAACACCGTGAAAACAGCGCCCATCGCCGCAAAATGTCAACAATCAGGATGTTCGCGCACGCTTACCCAGCGGCATTTTTTCAGGGCATTTCGCCTGTTTCAGAGTGTTTCAGAGTGCTTCACCCGCGTTGTGAAGCGCCCGCCAAAATGGCACCAGAAATATGTCAGGGGGCCTGTAAGCCGGGTTCTGTCCTGCACGCGGTATGCCCCCTTGTTACCAAGGGCGCACCGGCCGCGCAGGGGCAGCCATTCATCTAGGCTGTATGTTGCCACACAGCTCATGCAGCCAACCCGGGCGATCAATGCGAAACGCATCTGCATTGGATAAATCCGCCGCGCGCCGCCCCTATTTGGCCTTGCTCCGGGTGGGGTTTACCATGCCGCTGTTGTTACCAACCGCGCGGTGCGCTCTTACCGCACCCTTTCACCCTTACCTTTGGCCCCGATTTTTCAATCAAGGCTGCAGGCGGTATACTCTCTGTGGCACTTTCCCTAGGCTTCGCAGCAAGCTGCTCGCCCGGCGGGCGTTACCCGCCACCCTTGTTTCGTGGAGCCCGGACTTTCCTCGGTATCATTTCTGACAACGCGGCTGCCTGGCCCCCTGACACGGCACTATCTAGCGCTTCCTCTGTCACGATCCAAGAGCAATTGGAACACAATAGCCCGGATCTGGCCATCAATCTGGCCATCAATGCATTCTGGCCGCCACCGGCGCTGGAATGCCTCCACCGC
>Ga0209345_10005308_pt1 | contig 12007 bp, 15 predicted proteins | sample Cruoilmetagenom7_FD_187294 | JGI IMG/M metagenome (GOLD analysis project Ga0209345, IMG submission 187294) | Oil polluted marine microbial communities from Coal Oil Point, Santa Barbara, California, USA - Sample 7 (SPAdes) (version 2) | ecosystem: Environmental > Aquatic > Marine > Oil seeps ...
CACGAGTTCTCTCACCAACACCAGCAAAAACTGATAAACCATCATGACCATGAGCAACATTATGAATAAGCTCCATGATAATAACTGTTTTACCAACACCAGCACCACCAAATAGTCCAACCTTACCACCTTTTGCATATGGTGCTAATAAGTCAACAACTTTGATACCAGTTTCAAACATCTCTGTCTTAGTTGATTGATCAACTAATGGCGGAGGTGCACGGTGAATAGACCATGTTGGAGCATCTTCTACTTGATCCCCACCATCAATAGTCTCACCAATTACATTAAAGATACGACCTAGTACCTTCTCACCAACTGGAACTTTAATAGGAGCACCAGTAGCAGTAGCATCCATACCACGTACTAAACCTTCACTCATATCCATTGCAATTGTTCTAACACGTCCATCACCTAAGTGAGCCGCAACTTCAAGTACTAAACGGTTTTCAGTACCTTCTACATTTACTTTAACTTCAATCGCTTCATTGATTACTGGAAGATAACCATCAAAATCAACGTCAACAACCGGGCCCATAACCTGGCTAATTTTACCAATCATATTTTTCTCCATTATTTCATCGACTCCACACCACTAATAATTTCTATTAGTTCTGTAGTAATAGCTGCTTGTCTAGCTTTGTTATATTGAACATTTAAACTTTTTACCATATCTTTTGCATTGTTTGTTGCTGTGTCCATAGCCTGCATTCTAGCACTATGTTCTGCTGCAACTGAATCAATTAAAGCATAATACATGTTATATTCAACATATCTGTTAACTAGAGAATCTAGCATATGTTCTTCATCTTGTGCTTCTATTTCAAGTATAGAACTTTGTTCTATTGCACATTCTTTATAACTATCTGTATCAACAGGAAGTACATTGTTAACATGTAATTCTTGAGTTATTATGTTTTTATACCCATTATATACTAGATGAAGACCGTCGATTTTACCATCTTTATAATCTTCAATAGATGTTGCTATAAAATCATCAGATCTTGCCTTGTCAGGTTTTGAACTTAAATCTGAAACTGAGTCAAAAAGCTCAACTTCATTATATTTAAAAAATTCAACACCTTTTTTACCGATACCACGTAAACGCACTTTTACATCTTTTTCTTTATAATCTGCAATTAGTTGTTTAACAGCTTTAATAGTTTGAATATTAAAACCACCACATAAACCTTTATCTGCAGTTACAAAAACAATGTCAACCATTTTTGGATTTTCAATCTTTGTAAAACAACGATTATCAATTCCTCCAATTTTGCTACATTCAATACGTCCAGCTATTTCGGCAATTACCTGATTCATTTTGTCAGCATAAAGACGAGAGCGTTTTGCAAGCTCTTCTGCACGACGAAGCTTTGCAGTTGATACAAGCTTCATTGCACGAGTCGTCTTTTGAGTGTTAGAAACACTGCTTATCTGTCTTTTAATATCTTTCAAGTTTGCCATAAAGTATTCCTTATGCCGCTACAAAGCTAGCTTTGAATTCTTCAAGTGCTTTAATTAATAGTGCTTTAGTATCATCATCTACTTTAGAAGTACTTCTGATATTCTCAAATACTTGAGGATAAGAAGCTTCTATAAATGGATATAGTTCAGCTTCAAAACGAACTACGTTTGATGCATCCATATCATCTAAGAAACCTTCATTACCTGCAAAAATAATAGCAACTTGCTTTTCAGCTGAAAGTGGAGAAAATGGTCCTTGTTTTAGAACTTCTACCATTCTTTGTCCACGCTCTAATTGATTACGAGAAACTTCATCAAGATCAGATGCAAATTGAGCAAATGCTTGAAGTTCACGATATTGAGCAAGGTCTAGTCTTAAAGTACCAGCAACTTGCTTAGTAGCTTTAATCTGAGCAGCACCACCAACACGAGAAACTGAAAGACCAACATTAATTGCTGGACGAACACCCGAGTTGAAAAGGTCTGTTTCTAGGAAAATCTGACCATCAGTAATAGAGATAACATTAGTTGGAATATATGCCGCAACATCACCAGCTTGTGTTTCAATAATAGGAAGTGCAGTAAGTGAACCTGCACCCTCTTCATCACTCATTTTTGCAGCACGCTCAAGTAAACGAGAGTGTACATAAAAAACATCACCAGGGTAAGCTTCACGACCCGGAGGACGACGAAGAATAAGTGACATTTCACGGTATGCAACTGCATGCTTTGATAAATCATCATATACAATTAGACCATGTCTAGCGTTATCACGGAAGTACTCACCCATAGTAACACCAGTATATGGAGCTAAGAATTGAAGTGCAGCAGCTTCAGCAGCTGTTGAAGATACAACGATTGTATATTCCATTGCACCATGTTCTTCTAAACGACGAACAATCTGAGCTACTGTTGATTCTTTTTGACCTACTGCAACGTAAATACAAACAACACCGTTACCTTTTTGATTGATAATCGCATCGATTGCAACTGTTGTTTTACCAGTTTGTCTATCACCAATGATAAGCTCACGTTGACCACGACCAATTGGTACAAGTGCATCAATTGCTTTAATACCAGTTGCTAATGGCTCATGAACTGATTTTCTATTCATAATTCCAGGTGCTTTTTCTTCAACGAAACGAGTTTCAGTTGTCTCAATTGGACCTTTACCATCAATAGGCTCACCAAGTGCATTTACTACACGACCTAAAATTGCATCACCTACAGGAACACGAAGAAGTTTACCAAGTCTTTTAACCGACATACCTTCTTTAAGTACATCACCAGAACCAAGAATAACAACACCAACGCTGCTCTCTTCAAGATTCATTACTAAACCTTGTGTTCCATCTTCGAACTCTACCATTTCACCAGCCATAACATTGCTAAGTCCGTAAACTTGTGCAACACCATCAGCATAAGAAACAATTTTACCTGTTTCATTAATATCAACACTTAATTCAAAGTTATCGATACGCTCTTTAATTATTGAGCTGATTTCATCAGCTTGAATTTTTGCTACCACTACTGTTCTCCTCTTATGAAGTTAAATTGCTTTTACTATATGTTCTATAATTTGACTATTTATTCTAGTTTTAGAGAAGTTAATCTCTATACCTAAATCTTCTACATCCATTTTAATTCCGTTAAAGTCATTTTTAACGAATTCAAGAGATATAGTAGAGCCATATTTTTTACTTAAACTGTCACCTAATTCTTGCATTGTTTTAGCATCAATTTCACTATCGCTATAAACAGTACCTTTATAAGTTTTAGTTGAAGATGCTACCTCTTTTTTTAACTCTTGCGCAATTGCAGGAATAATATTGATTCGCTTATTTTCAACAAGTAATTTAATTAAGTTATCTACTTGACTAGACTTAGCTGATGAAACAGCTCCTAGTAAAATTTCTAATTTATCGCCTTGACTTACATTAGGGTTATCTATAATATTTATAAATTTTTCATCGTTAAATGATTCACTTAAAACAGAAAAAAGATCAGCTATATTTTGAATCGATGCTACATCAGAGCCACTAAGAGCTTTAATATATCTTTTTGCAATTAATTCTTCCATAATTATGCCACCTTCTTCAAGATTACATTTGCCATAGCTTCTTTGTCAAAACTATCGCTACTTTTACTTAACACTTCATCAAGTATTTCTTCAACAACATTACGAACCATTTTTCTTTGCTCAAAATCAACCAAAGTAGTATGTTGCTTTGCTAAAGTTTCTAGCTCTACATCACACTGTGCCATCATGTTGTCATTTATGATTTTATTCTCTTTTTTTGAAGAAACCACCAAACCTTCTGCGAACTTTTCAGCATCAGAAATTTTAGATAAAGCCTCTTTTTTTAGAGAAATTGTTTCACTTAACTTATCTTGAACTTTTTGCAATTCATCAGAGATTCCCTGACTTCTTGAAGCAAAATAGCTCTTGATAGGTTCTGCAACTAGGTACCAAACAAGTCCAGCGAACAGTAAAAAGTTTACAGTTCTTTGAACAATGTCTGTTCCACCACCTTCTGCATTAGATGCTAATGCAAAAGTTGATATAGTTAGCATAAGTACTAAAATTCTACTCACATCACATCCTTATATATTACTAAATTTAGCTTTAACAGCTTGAGAAAAACCTGGAACTTGTGACATTAAGTCATTTGTCAATTCTTCTTTAGATTTAGCAAGTGATTTCTCAAATTCTAAATATTCGTTAGCTAATTCAGCACGTTTTGCCTCTAATTTACTATCAGCTAATTCCTTAGCATCTGTTATAACTTTTTCTCTTAGGGCCGCTGCATCTAGTTTAGCATTATTAATTATTGATTCAGCTTTTGAATTTAACTCTTGGATTTCATCATCATTGTTACCTACTTTTTGTAAGTCTTTTTTGATATCTTCATCACGTTTATTCATAAAACTAAATAATGGATTATAAAGCCAACTGTTTAAAACGGCTATAAGCGAAAGAAATACAACAAATGTAGCCAAAAGTAGTATTGGATTAATATCTAACATAGCACCTCCTAAAAGTTGCGTGATTATACTATGAGAAAATTGAAAGGATAGTTAAACGAGTAAAGAAATTTAATTTTTTTTATAATTTTTATAAAAAGATTTTAAAAAAAAAATATTTTATACATATTTTTGTATAAAATATAATCAATTATTTAAAATAAACCTGCTAAATTAGCTATTTGAGATTCATTATCAAATTCTATTGTTATTTTATTTTTTGATAACTTTGCTTGTAAACCAAAACTATTTAATTTATTTTGCAACTTTGACAAATCAAATGATGGAGTTTCATCTATATTTTTATAAACTGGCTCTTCATCTTTCATACTTTTTATAGTGGATTCTACTTCTCTAACACTTAGTTTTTGTCCAATTATTGAGTTAACCATAAGCTGTTGTTGTTTTTCATCTAATCCAACTAAAACCTTTGCATGTCCAGCTGTTATCTTTTTATCCAATAAAGCTTTTTGAGTTTTTTGTGAAAGTTGCAAAAGTCTTAGAGTATTTGTTATATGTGTTCTACTTTTATGTATCATTTTAGATAACTCTTCATGTGTTATCTCATGTAGTTTTATAAGTTCTTCATAAGCCTCAGCAAGTTCGATAGAGTTAAGTTCCTCTCTTTGAATATTTTCAATAAGAGCGAACTGTCTCATTTTCTCATCATCACTGCTAACAACAATACATCTAATAGTTTTTAATTTTGCAAGTTTTGAAGCACGAAGTCTTCTCTCTCCTGCTATTAAAACATAGCCATCAATATCTTCAGTTACTACAATTGGTTGTAATAAACCATCATTTTTTATTGATTCTGATAATTCTAGTAAACTTTCTTCATCAAAAGTCTTTCTTGGCTGAAAAGGATTTGGTCTAATATCTTTTAAATTAAGTTCTGACACTGTATCTTTTTGGGTACTTTCATTTTCATAAGCTTCATCCATCTCTCCAAGTAGAGCATCTAAGCCTCTTCCTAACGCTTGTGACTTCATTATTTAATTATCGCCTGTGCTAAATTTTGATAAGCTACTGAACCACTCGACTTTACATCATATAAAATTGCAGGTTTTCCAAAAGATGGAGACTCAGCAAGTTTTACATTTCTTGGAACTACAATAAATTTATCTTTGCCATCTTTAAAAAGCTTACCATTAAAGTGTTGTTTTAAGTCTGCAAAAACCTGCTTTGAAAGATTATTTTGAGAACTAAACATAGTTGGAAGAAAACCTTTTATACTAAGTTTCGGATTTATTGATTTTCTTACAAGTTTTACTGTATTTAAAAGTTGTGCTAATCCCTCTAATGCAAAAAACTCACACTGAATAGGGATAATTACAGAATTTGAAGCTGATAGTGCATTAATTGTCATTGGTCCAAGTGCTGGAGGTGAATCTATTATTATATAATCATAGTCTTTTTTAACATTTGCAATAGCACGCTTTAAAACAAGTTCACGACCTTTAGCATTATCTGCATCATAATACTCTTTTTCAATTCCAACCAGACCAATATTTGATGGAGCAAGGTGAAGAGTTGGAAGGTCTGACTTTAAGATAATCTCTTTAAGCTTTTTTGTACCTATCAAAACATGATAAATATTAAATTCATAATCATTTCTATGAAAGCCTAAAGATGTAGTAGCATTTGCCTGAGGATCTGAGTCTATCAAAAGCACTTTTTTTTCAGCAACTGCAAGTGAAGCAGCTAAGTTTACAGCAGTAGTTGTTTTACCAACTCCACCCTTTTGATTTGCAATTACTATTACTTCACTCATCTTGTACTATATATCCTCTCGCCATTGCTTATTATTGAGCCATCACTCTGAAGTTCGGCATTACCTAAGAAAATTCTTAAGTTATTTTTGTGTGTAGAAAAATTTTGATTCTTGTAAAATTCTAACTTATATTTGCTAAAAACTTGCTTCCATGAAACTTTTTTTTCAATATTTTTAAAATATTTTTTTAATAGTGCATCTTTAGAAATAGTTATATCTAAAGTAGTAAACTCCTTTGGAGCATTAACTAAATTTAATCCAACTCCACAGATAAGGTTGTTTCCAACTATATTTGTGATCATTCCGCCTATCTTTAAATCATCTATATAAAAATCATTTGGCCATTTTAACCAAGTTGAAGAACTTAAACTTTCTAACGTTTCTTTTAATAAATATGCAAAATATATAGAAGCTGACTCTAATTTCAAATCTTTAGGCAAAGAATCCAAAGATAAAGCAAAAGATAAAAATAGATTTCCTTCCATACCTTGCCAAGAATTATCTCTACTACCAATTCCGTTTGTTTGTATATCAGATATTACGGCATGTGGAAGTTCAAAACTCTTATCTTTAAGCAACTCTTTTAAATATATTTGAGTTGAATCTACACTTTTAAGATATGTAGTCTTCAAGGTTTAGTCTTTTTCCGTTTATATAAGAGATAATATCAACCTCTTTTTTAGATGGTGCTTGAACAGAAAATATTCTTAAACTTCCCTCTTGACATCCAACTATTATACTTTTGTCTTCAATTTTTAAAATGATACCAATTTTATTTGAACCTGATTTATCTTCTAGTTTTATCTTTTTTAGTTTTAAACCACTTTGTAAATATATTCCAGGCCAAGGTGTGAAAGCTCTATACTTATTATAAAGTTCACTTGCATTTTTAAATTGAACTTCACCATCTGCTTTCGTGATTTTCCCGCAATGGGTTGAAAGGGAATCATTTTGAGGCTCTGGAGCGTATGAGTTAAAATTTTGAAGTACATCAACAGTTAATCCACATGCCACATCTGTTAATCGATTAAATAAATTCTCAACCATCTCATCTTTATCTACTTCTATAGTATTAATCTTTAAAATATCACCTGTATCAAGACCCACATCCATTAGCATTGCAGTAACACCCGTTTGCTTATCGTCATTAAGAAGAGTTTGCTGGATTGGACTTGCACCTCTATACTGAGGTAAGATAGATGCATGAAGATTTATACATGGAGCATGTTCGAGAATTGATTTTGGTAAAATTTGTCCATAGGCTGCAACTACTATATAATCACATTCTATTTTTAAAAGTTCTTTTACTGTTTCTTCATCACGAAGTCTAGTTGGCTGATAAACTTCTATACTATTTTGTAGAGCCAAAGTTTTAACAACTGGTGGTGTCATCACCTTTTTTCTGCCTACAGGTTTATCTGGTTGAGTATAAACTGCTACTACCTCTATATCATTAGTATCAATAAGAGTTTTTAAAATTGCCTCTGCATAATCAGGCGTACCCATAAAAATCACTTTCATTAGTCTTCCTTAGGAGTAAATAGTGTTCCACCTATATGATTATCATAAAGCATAAATCTCTTTACATCACTTAAATCAAATCCAGTTGATAAAAATGTACTTTTTCCACATGCCAAAAGATAATCAGCTGCTTTTAACTTTGTAACTATTCCACCTGTTGCAAATACATTATTTGGGGTTACCTCTTTTTGAAGTTCGGCATGTGGAATTTGATTTACAACTTTTAAAATCTTGGCATTTGAATTTTTTCTAGGGTCACTATCATAATATGCATCTATATCTGAAAGAATTACTAACATATCTGCTTGTGTATGTTTTGTTATGTAAGCTGAGAGTTGGTCATTATCTCCAACTACTAATTCTTCTGTAGCAGTCGCATCATTTTCATTTACAATTGGTATTACACCATTTGATATAAGAGTATCTACTGTATTTTTTACTCTTTGTATATCATCTTCTCGTTTTAGATTAGCAGCAGTTACTAATACCTGAGCTATCATGATATCGTGAATAGCAAACTTCTTAGCATACTTTTTCATAAGTATTGGCTGACCTATAGCTGCTAGAGCTTGTTTATTTTGTATAGATTTTCTATCTAGTTTTAGTTTAGTATATCCAGCTGAAACAGCTCCAGAAGAAACAAGAATCACTTCATAGTTTTTTTTCAAATCTGCTAAAAAGTTTACAAGAGCTTTCATACGCTCTAATGCTACAGCACCGTCTTGAGTTAAAACAGCACTACCAACTTTAACTACTACACGTTTCATTATAAATCCTTATTTTCTATCCGAGCGTACTAAATTAAATAAAGCATACTTAAGTGCTTCTATATTTTTATTTGTCACTGAAGATATTGGAGCGACTAAATATGGTTTAGTTCTATTATATCCTAAAGTCTCATCAGCAGATTCTTGAACAAAAAATGGAATCTCATTATCAAAGTTAAACTCATTTGTTTTAGTAGCTTCTAAACCAAGTAGCTCAAAGAACCCGTTTACGAGTTCATCAATCTCATCAGGTGGGATTATATCAGTTCTTGTAAGCGCGATAGCATATTTACTCTGACCAAGTTTCTCAGAAAACTCTGAAATCTCCTCTTTTAAAACTTCTATCTGCTCTTTTAACTCTCTATAATTTCCTAAATCCACCATATATAAAAGAGTTTTAGTTCTCTCAATATGTCTTAAAAACTGAATTCCAAGACCTTTACCCTCATGAGCTCCACCAATAATACCTGGGATATCCGCCATTACAAATGACTCAAAATCTCCAATATTTACTTGACCTAATTTTGGTGTAAGTGTTGTAAACTCATAGTTAGCAATCTCTGGACGAGCATTTGAAACTGTTGAAATTAAAGTTGATTTTCCAACATTTGGAAAACCTACAAGCCCAACATCAGCTATTAGCTTAAGATCTAGTTTTATATCTCTTGTCTCACCCTTTTCACCAGGTTGAGCGTATGTTGGTCTTTGGTTTGTCGGTGATTTAAAGTGAGTGTTTCCAAGTCCACCTTTACCACCAATGATAAACTTAACTTCTTGACCATGTGTTAACATATCAAAAAGAACATCACCAGTATCTGTATCAATAATCTGAGTTCCAGGAGGAACAATAATAACTTTTTTAGCTCCAGACTTTCCACTACAGTTTGAGCCTTCACCCTGAGCACCACCATCTGCTTTTATATGCATCTTTCTTTGAAAGTGAGATAGAGTGTGAGTATTGTTATCACACTTAAACCAGATGTCACCACCTTTTCCACCATCACCACCATTTGGACCACCATTTAGTACAAACTTCTCTCTACGAAATGCAACACAACCTTGTCCACCCTTACCTGATGAAACTGTTAATTCGACACTGTCTGTAAACATTTGTATTCCTTGTTATTGAAAATCTTTATTAAATTGTGTTTTATACTCTTAAAAACTTGTTTTTATAGCTTTAGGGGGTTATAGGGACAGAAGTGTCCCTACAAAATATTGGGCTTAGCTCAATATTTTGCGATAGAATTATGTTATTTATGCAGCAGGTATTACTGATACTTGTTGACGCTTTTTGTCTTTTCTCTCAAATGTAACTACACCATCAACTAGTGCGAATATTGTATGGTCTTTTCCCATTCCAACATTTTTACCAGGGTGGATTTTAGTTCCTCTTTGACGTATAATGATGTTACCAGGAATTACAACTTCCCCACCATATTTCTTTACACCAAGTCTTCTACCAGCCGAGTCACGATTATTCTGTGTACTACCTTGACCTTTCTTATGTGCCATACTATGCTCCTTATTTTAGCTTATGCAGCTATTTTCGTGATACGAACACGAGTGAAGTCTCTTCTGAAACCTCTTTTAACTTTAGAGTCTTTACGACGACGTTTTTTGAAAATAACAACTTTCTTGTCACGACCTTCGTTAATAACCTCAGCAGTTACTTTAGCACCATCTACGAATGGAGCTCCCATTTTAAGTTCACCAGCATTTACTGCTAGAACTTCTGTAATTTCGATAGAAGCTTTAGGCTCAAGAGACATTTTGTCTAATAAAAGGATATCACCTTCTTGAACTTTATACTGCTTACCACCGTTTTTGATAATTGCGTACATCTATATTTCCTTATAATTCTACTAAAAAAGTTCGCAATTATAGCCAACTAAGCTTTAAGTTTTGTTTAATTACTTTACTAATGCTACTGCATCTATCTCAACTAGTGCATTTTTAGGTAAAGTTTTAACAGCAACTGTTGCTCGTGCTGGTTTATGAGAACCAAATGCCTCTTCATATATTTCATTGATAACTGCGAAGTCATCCATAGAGGCTATAAAAATCGTAGTCTTAACAACTAAGTCCATAGAACTTCCTGCCTCTTCTAAAACAGCCTGTAGATTTTTAAGAACCTGAGAAGTTTGGATTACTACATCATCTTCTAGCATTACACCATCTGGGGTAAGTGCAATTTGTCCAGAAGTATAAACCATACCGTTAGCTACCACTGCCTGAGAGTATGGTCCTATTGCTGAGGGTGCTTTATCTGTATGTACAAATTTCATCTATTTTTCCATCTCTTTTCTCTTTTTATCTATCTCACCTAAGAAAGAACTAAAGTCTTCATCATTCCAATAACCTAATAATGTATATATAACCTCACCCTCTGCTGTTAAGAAATAGTGTCTTGGTACTCTATCTGTTTTAAACTTCTCAGGTATATAGTCCCACTCTTTCATCATAGCTACAAGAACATACTTTTCTTTTAGTTGGTCTAATACATCGTCATCATCCAGAGTATCTCTTTCAAATTTCCTACACCAACCACAACTATCAGATGTTAAAAGCATATAAACGTCTTTGTTCTCTTTTTTCGCTGTCTCTAATGCTGCTTTATAATCACTTGGCCAGTCAAATCCTAAAAGTGTAGTTATTAAGACCATTGTTATTAATATTATTTTCATCTATACCTCTTATTTCCACATGCCAATTAATTCTTTAAAGACTTTATGCAAAGCTTCAACTTCAGCTTTCGTTGTTCTCTCATTAACAGCATGAATAGTGTCATTTTTAACACCAAACTCTATTACGTCTATTCCAAACTGTGCTACAAATCTTGCATCTGAAGTTCCACCAGCTGTTGAGTGTTTTGGTTTTATCCCCGTTACACTCTCTATTGCTCTGTCAATATTCTCAACAATTTTAGTATCTGTGTTTGTTTGAAATGGATAAGAGCCTTGAGTAAGTTTTAACTCATAGTCCAAACCATTTAAATGTTTCTCAACAAACATAGTAACTTCTTTTTGTGTAGTGATTGTGGTATTTCTTACATTAAACATCATTTTAAGATCATTTGGAGTTACATTAGTTACTTCCATACCTGAGCGAATATCAGTAACTACAAACTTGCTTGGAGAAAAGAACTCATCACCATCATCTATATTTACCCCTGCCATATCTCCTAAAACACGTGATAGATTATGTATAGGGTTTATGGCTTTCTCTGGATAAGCTGCATGACCCTGCTTACCTTTTATAGTGACATAACCATTAATTGAACCTCTTCGCCCTACTTTAATGGCATCTCCAAACTCTTCTTCACAAGTTGGTTCTGCTACAACTACGGCATGTGGAAGTAACTCTTTTTCTTTAAGATATTCAAGCACCTTAATAGTACCGTTTATTGCATCGCCCTCTTCATCTGAAGTTAAAAGTAGAGATAAAGTTCCATTGA
>Ga0209345_10005309_pt1 | contig 12005 bp, 7 predicted proteins | sample Cruoilmetagenom7_FD_187294 | JGI IMG/M metagenome (GOLD analysis project Ga0209345, IMG submission 187294) | Oil polluted marine microbial communities from Coal Oil Point, Santa Barbara, California, USA - Sample 7 (SPAdes) (version 2) | ecosystem: Environmental > Aquatic > Marine > Oil seeps ...
GTGGCATTCAGAAAACTTACCTTCTTTCAATGGAACCGTTTCTATTTGATGGGTTCCCTTGTACTCTCTTTCATCCTGCCGCTGCTAAAACTGCAGTGGAATACCTCCATGGTAGTAGTGGCAGATGTACGAGGAATAGACTGGATATATATGGATCACCTGGCGACCTCTCCTGTGGCTCCTACAGAGCATATTTCGTCCTGGTCGCCTGCCTCTGTTCTTTTGATGGTGTATGTGATGGTTGCACTGATGCTCCTTGTAAGGAGTGCTTTTCGGTTCCGGAAACTTTATCTAAGTGTCGGGCGATCCCAGAGGATCAGGAAGGGCAGTGTAAGAGTCTATGTGCATGATCAGGGCTCAGGTTCATTTACTTTGTTCCGGCGCATCTACCTGGACCGTTATGTTTATGAAAACCGTCTGAGACCCGTGCTGCGACATGAAATGGTTCATGCAGTCCAGCTCCACTCCCTCGATCTTTTATTTATGGAATTCGTTGTTGCAATGCTGTGGTTCAATCCCTTTGTCTTCGTTCTGTTACGCTATGTAAGGGAAAATCATGAGTACCTGGCGGATCATTATGCCCATGGTAAACAGGGCTCCCTGAGGGAGTATCTGGAGTGCCTGAAAGCAGAGACTGTCCGGTATTTTTCACCTGTTCCTGCCAGCTATTTTAATAGTTCCACCATTAAAAAACGAATCATCATGTTGACAAATCATAAATCAAATCAAAATAAGAAGTGGCGATACCTGGGGATTCTTCCCCTGATGACTATCCTGGTTGTTCTGTTTCATACTCCTGCCGAGCAAAGTCTGGCAGTAGGCGCACCGGGCTCCATAGAAGAGTTTATAGGTTCCGGCCCCTTGTTTAACTCAGATGGAGTTCCATCCCAGTTTCCGCTTCCTGAGAAATACAGGGAGAAGATTACCTGGGGCTTCAATAAGACTGCGATCCATCCCATAAGCAAAAAGGAGACTACCCATATGGGTATTGACGTGGCTGCTCCAGCTGGAACTCCGGTTTTTGCCATGGGTAGCAGTGTGGTAAAGAAGGCTGATGAAGAAAAGGGCTGGGGGAAAATGATTGTCCTAGACCACGGAGATGGCTATGCTACCTTCTATAGTCATCTGGACGAGATTAATGTGGAAGCCGGGGTAAAGGTAAGCCGGGGAGAAGTGATCGGAAAAGTAGGGAATACAGGTCAATCAACTGGTCCACACCTCCATTTTGAGGTACGTCAGAATGGGAAGCACCTGAATCCTGCAGATTTTTATTAATTCCAGTAAACCCTAATTCGTTTTGGTTGTTATAATCTCGTAAATTCGTGATATAATTAAAACCCAACCAAAATGAACTTTGATCTTTTAGTGATTGGCAGCGGCCCCGGAGGTTACGTAGCTGCTATCCGTGCATCCCAGCTTGGATTAAAAACAGCAGTAGTTGAGCGGGAATCCCTTGGCGGGATCTGTCTTAACTGGGGCTGTATACCCACAAAATCCTTATTGAAAAGTGCACAGGTGTATGAGTACTTCCTTCATGCCGCAGATTATGGTATAAAACTGGATGGTTCCGTAACGCCCGACTTTGAAAAGGTGGTGGGCCGCAGTAGAACAGTGGCTGAAGGGATGAGCAAGGGGATTGAGTTTCTTTTCAAAAAGAATAAGATCGAAGTGATCAACGGCACCGGGAAACTGAAGTCTCCCGGTGTTGTTGAGGTTACGGACGCAGACGGGAAGAGCTCCGAGGTGCAAGCCAAACATGTTATCCTTGCAACAGGTGCTCGATCCAAAGAGTTGCCCAACCTGAAACAGGATGGGAAGAAGATCATAGGCTACAGGGAGGCTATGACCCTGCCCTCACTTCCTGAATCAATGGTGGTTGTGGGCTCGGGGGCCATTGGCAGTGAGTTTGCCAATTTCTATAATACCATGGGGACCGAGGTGACCCTGGTGGAGTTTCTGCCCAATGTGGTGCCGCTTGAAGACGAAGAGGTCTCCAAACAGCTGGAACGTTCCTTCAAAAAAGCTAAAATGAAGGTAATGACCACCTCTTCCGTGGAGTCCGTGGATACCTCGGGTAAATTATGCAAAGTTAAGATCAAAACTCCAAAAGGGGAGAAGGAGGTGGAGGCAGAAATTGTGCTCTCTGCAGTTGGGGTCGCTCCCAATATTGAGGGGATCGGACTGGAAGAGCTGGGTATTGAGATGGAGGCGGGCAAAGTTAAGGTGGATGAGTTCTGCCGGACCAATGTGAACGGAGTCTATGCCATCGGGGATATTGTGGGCGGACCTGCCCTGGCACATGTGGCTTCCGCTGAGGGGATATGCTGTGTGGAAAAGATTGCCGGTCATCATCCTCAACCGGTAGATTATACAAATATTCCTGGTTGTACCTATACCAGTCCGGAAGTGGCCTCGGTAGGAATGACCGAAAAGGCTGCCAAGGATGCGGGTTATGAATTGAAGGTGGGTAAGTTTCCATTCACGGCCTCCGGGAAAGCTTCAGCTGCCGGTGCAAAGGATGGTTTTGTCAAGCTGGTTTTTGATGCCAAATATGGTGAATTACTGGGGGCACACCTGATCGGTGCAAATGTCACTGAAATGATCGCAGAACTGGTGGTTGCCCGGAAACTGGAGACCACCGGTGAAGAGATTATCAAGGCGGTCCATCCGCATCCTACCATGTCGGAAGCAGTGATGGAGGCTGCCGCCGCTGCCTACGGAGAGGTGATTCACATTTAGACATGCATGGTGAATAACAGATAAGAAGCAGGCACCTCCTAGGGAGTATAGGGTGCCCTCATGTTCCGGATATAGAGCTGATTGGCTGCCTGATCTCCGCTCACTTCTCCTTTTACCGGATCCCAGGTAACACTTCTTTTGCTTCGTATGGCGATATCGCCCATGTGACTCAGGGTATCTGAGAGGATAGCATCGTCCAGGGGACAGGTTTCCTCACTTCTTCCATGAATTACATCGAGGAACATCTTTCCCATGGTATTCTCTTCGCTGTTAATCCTGCCATGTTTATCCTTCGAAAACTCATTCAGCTTCTTATGAAGTTCCGGGATATTTGATTCTCCTGAGTGCCTGCTCAGTGAGAGCCACCCTTTGCTCCCATAAAAAGTTGTCCCGTTGCTATCCTTAAAATCTCTGTGCTCCAGCATGTGTTCCTGAGCCTTGTCCGTACTTAGAAAATGGACTTTGAGCCCATTATTGTAGCTGTATTTCACATCCCATGAATAGATATTGTCATACATGCCCCCCTCCGACCAGAATTGTCCATCGCCTGAACAGCTATAGCTGCCGTCTACCTGTTCTTTTACACCCCAGACCAGGATGTCCAGGGGGTGAGCACCCCATCCGGCGAGGAAGCCAATGCTGTAATCATACTGGAACCATGAACTGTTATTGGTGACCCGGTCAGGGCAATAGCTATTCAAAGGAGCCGGCCCGGTCCACTTATCAAAATCAAAGTCGTCCGGAACAGGCATCTCCTTACACACCGGAGATGATACCGGATTTTTACCCGGGGCCCAGACATCAATCTTCTCGACCTCGCCGATTTTTCCTTCCCTGATCATATCAATGCCAAGCTGCATATGCCTCATGGTCCTTTGCTGGGTTCCATAATGAAACCGGACATCATTTTTTTTCAGTTCATCCTTCAGGATCAAATAGTTGGGATAGCTCAGTCCAAGAGGCTTCGCAAGCATCACATGCTTGCCTGCCCTGGCAGCCTGGATGGCACATAGCACATGCCAGTGATCAGGGGTAGTAATATGCACTGCATCAATGTCTTTCCGTTCCAGGACCTCTTCATAATCCAAATAAGGCTTACATTCGGGAGCACTGATCCCTCTATCCTTATAGAAGTTGGTGGCGAGTTCAACTCCCTTTTGCCTGCGATCGCGGAACACATCACACATAGCCACCGATCTGGCCCCTTCCTGCGGAAGCATGTAGGAGCTCAACTCGTTGGATCCCCTCTGACCCAAGCCAATATGCCCCATGTGGATCCTGTCATTGGCTCCCCGGCAGGCGCTGGTGGAAGTGAGTATGGTGGGTGCAAGCACCAGGCCTCCGACTCCTGCTGCTGACTTTTGAATAAAAGTTCTCCGGGTGAGTCTTTTGCTTTTCATGGTTGTCAGGTTAAAACACCGCCTTTCGGACGGTACGTATTTACCTGACAATTTAAGACATTTTGGTCTATTAATAGGCTGGTTTTGCACTTTACCCATAATTGGATCAAATAGGCAAAAAAAGTGTAATTCTGCTGATTCAGGAATAAGACGGATCCGGATCGTGCCAGCTTGCTTACGCAACCCACTAAAGCCCTTTTGCATCATTGCATAAAGACCCGGGATGTGAAATCCTGCCAATTTGCATAAATTTGTCTAGGAGGAAAACTGGATTGGCAGATACGCTGGATATATTATTAAAGGAGTGCAGACGAGGTAAGGCTGCAAGCCAGGAGGAGCTTTACAGGCGATTTGCTTCTGCCATGTATGGCTTGTGCCTGCAATATGCCAGCAACGAGGAGGATGCCCAGGATATATTGCAGGAGGGGTTCATTAAAGTATTTGCAAAGCTGGATCAGGTGAAAAATCCGGCGGCACTGCCCGGCTGGATCCGGAGAATCATGATCAATACGGCACTGGAGAAGTACCGTAGCCAGGTCATTCTTCAGCGGGTCGATGAAGTGAAAGAGGAGTTTGATGAGCAAAGCGGGGACGAGGCCCTGGACAGGATCACCTGTGAAGAGCTGGTGGGATTGATCCAGACCCTGACCCCCAGGTACCGGGTGGTATTTAACCTTTATGCCATCGAAGGATACTCACACCAGGAGATTAGCGACGAACTTGGAATCTCCGTGGGAACCTCCAAGTCAAACCTCTCCAGGGCGAGGGTCATTTTGCAGGAGAAGGTTAAAAGTTTGTATGGATCAGCAATAGTAAAATGAACGACCAGACAGATATGAACAAGGGATTTCTAAAGGATAAGCTTGGGAACTACCAGGTGGATCCGCCTGAAAAGGCATGGGACGAGATCTCCGGGCAAATAGGAGGTCGCCGGAACAGGAGGAGGATGTATATCCTGTTGCTGGCCTCTGCAGCTTCTATTGCGCTGGCTCTTAGCCTGGGAATACACTATTTTGGTCCGGATCTGCCCCAGGAGGAGTCTATCTCCGGGGAGCTTAGAGAAGAAGATCCTGCCGGACAATCTGAAGGCTCAAAGCTGGAACAGAAGGTAGCTGAAACCCTGGAAAGACTTCCTGTTGATTCAAGCGTTCTGCGTGACAAGCAGATCGCCATGGAGCAGACAACACCTCGGAGAGATTCGGATCTCCTGATTGCCTCTCCTGCAGAAAGCCAAATGGAAGAGGCGACTGAAATACCTGAGCTAGCCGACATGGCAACTGAAACTGAAACTGAAACCGAAACTGAAACCGAAATTGAACCCGGAACTCCGCTTGAAGCAGATATTCCAACAGAGCAAGATCTGTCGTTTGAAGCTGAAACAGCCAAGGATCCATCCATTGAACTACTTCCGGATTCAGGCCTTGATCTTCAGCAGGATCCTTTCCCCCTGATGGAACCGGAGCCCAAAAGAGATCCCAGGTGGATGCTGGGTGCAGCCCTTTCCCCCCTCTATAGTTATCGTGATGCTGAAGCCAGTGCGATACCTGACAATCCGGCTGAAACAGGTTTGCTCTCATACTCCACAGGGGTGTCTGTGAGTTACAGGAGAAGCTCAAGGCTTGCCTTCGAAACTGGCATCTATTACAACAGGACCGGAATTGCCATTGGGGCCCCTGGAATCCAGGTGTTCAACCAGCGCTTCGACAATATGCTCTTCAACGCAGGATCAGAACAGGCCGATATAAAGACCGTAAATAACTCAGTGGGAAATATCGTTGCATACTCAGGGGATATCTATATGAACGGTTACAAGCTCAATGCGGAAAACAGTATTGTTGCCGACGCAAGCAATGTACTTACTCCGCTTCAGACTTCAGAATCCGGCATCCGGCAGCACCTGGATTACCTTGAGATACCTTTTAACCTGCGTTATTCACTTATTGACCGGACCTTCGAGCTGCAACTGGTGGGTGGAATGAGCAGCAATTTTCTGATTGGTAATTCTGTGACTGTGGAAAGCTCCTCAGGCAGGGAAGAGATCGGTTACCTTTCCAACGTGAATACGGTAAATTATTCCGGCAATGCAGGATTGGGGATGATCTACCATATGAGCCGGAAACTTAGTCTTATCATGGAGCCCAGGTTCCGCTATTTTCTTAACTCCGTAAATGATTCCAGTCTTCCTTCAACCAGGCCCTATTCACTAGGGCTGTATACCGGCCTTAGCTACACCTTTTAGAAGCTTTCATCGCTTTCTTTAGCAGAATGGAAACAAAACAGTAATTTTACACGTTGCTGTAGAAAAGGATATTCATTTTTTGTTAGAAATTATGCGTAGGGAGAAGAAAGACAGAAAGGCCTTAGCTTACCTATTTTTAGGTTTGTTTGCCTCCACCGCTGTGTTGGCTGTGGTACTGGCGGCTACAGCTTATACAGGAACCGATTCAGCTTCGGTGATACCTGAGAACAAGGAATCTTACACGGTGTATGGGGTGGAGGTGCCGGACCAGGTGACCTTTGCAGGTGAAACGGTGCCGCTGGACTTGTTTGATGTGAGAGAGTCCATGGACAGGGAGCTGCTATCCAATACCTATTTTCATTCTCAAACCATCAGGCTGATCAAGTTAGCCAATCGCTATTTTCCACAGATTGAACCGGTATTGAAGAAGAACCTGGTCCCCGATGATTTTAAGTACCTGGCAGTGGCGGAGAGCGGTTTGTCCCAGGCTGTATCACCTGCGAAGGCTGTTGGATTCTGGCAGCTCTTAATGGGAACGGCAGTGGAATATGGGCTGGAGGTGAATTCCGAAGTCGATGAACGTTATCATGTGACTAAATCCACCCAGGTAGCCTGTAAATATCTGATCGATTCCTATAAAAAATATGGGAACTGGACCATGACTGCCGCATCATATAATGCCGGAAGGAGGGGAATGGACCGGCAGATTGAACGTCAGAAAAAGGAAAACTACTATGACCTGCTCCTGAATGAAGAGACCGCACGTTACCTTTACCGGGTACTTGCCTTTAAACTTATCTTTGAAGATCCGGCAGCCTACGGGTTTACGCTGTCAAAAAAAGATATGTATCCCGAAATACCTGTTTATTCTGTGGAGGTGGATAGTGCCGTAGCTGATTTCGCTGATTTTGCAGGAGTTTTGGGAACCAATTACAAAATCTTAAAATACCTGAATCCCTGGTTGAGAGATAATAAGATGTCAAACAATTCACATAAAAAGTACGAGATCCTGATCCCAGAGAGAGGGTATCGTAGAAGTGACGCCTGGGACCCACACAAGTAGGAGGGAGATGATTTAAACGTGAGTAAGGTAGAGCAAAAAATAGAAGTGCTGGGTGCGCGGGTGCACAATCTGAAAAACATTGATGTAAGTATACCCCGAAACTGTCTGACAGTCATCACCGGTTTAAGCGGAAGCGGTAAGTCATCCCTGGCGTTTGATACCATCTATGCCGAGGGGCAGAGAAGGTATATTGAGACACTCAGTGCCTATGCCCGCCAATTTCTGGGCAATATGGAACGGCCCGATGTGGACAAAATTACCGGACTGAGTCCGGTGATCTCCATCGAACAGAAAACCACCAACAAAAATCCCCGCTCCACGGTGGGGACCGTAACCGAAATTTATGATTTCCTGAGGCTCCTTTTTGCAAGGGCATCCGAAGCATACTCCTATGTGACCGGAGAAAAGATGGTTAAGTACACCGAGGATCAGATCCTGACCATTATCATGGATGCCTTTTCTGAGAAGAAGATCTATGTACTGGCCCCGGTAGTCAGGGGCAGGAAGGGACACTACAGGGAGCTGTTCGAGCAGATCAGGCGCAATGGATATCTATATGCCCGAATCGATGGTGAGATAGAGGAGGTCCTGCCGGGAATGCGTATTGACCGCTACAAAAATCATGATATTGAGGTGGTTGTGGACCGGCTTTCTGTCAGGGAAAAAGACCGGGAAAGGCTCAGGAAGTCCCTGTCAACCGCCCTGAAACAGGGTAAGGGGGTCACTATGATCCTGGAGAAGGATGGTAGTGAACCGCGATACTTTTCGAGCCAGTTGATGTGTCCCACCTCGGGAATCTCCTATAATGAACCAGCTCCGCATAGTTTTTCTTTTAATTCTCCACAGGGAGCCTGCCCGAACTGTAACGGACTGGGAACCATAAACGACGTGGATGTACGTAAGATCATCCCAGACGACAGTAAGAGTATCCGGAATGGAGCCCTGCTGCCTCTTGGTAAGTACAGGAATGCCCTTATTTTCTGGCAGATGGAGGCCATTGCATCTAAATATGGTTTTAGCCTGGATACTCCGGTCAAGGAGATCCCTGAGCAGGCTTTACGATGCATCCTTTTTGGATCCGAGGAGCCCCTGAAATTGCAGAATACTCCACTGGGAGCCAATTCCAACTACTTCCTGAGTTTTGAAGGCATCATCAATCATATACAGAACCAAGCCGGAGAAGGAAATGGTTCTAATGGCAAACAGCAGGTAAAGCAGTTTATCCGGAAGGTTAGTTGTCCACATTGTAATGGGAAGCGATTGAAACCAGAAATGCTTTACTTCAAGATCAATGAAAAGAATATTGCAGAGCTTTCTGCCATGGATATAGGAGAGCTTGCTCTGTGGTTCAGTCATATTGAAGATCATCTGAGCGAACGGCAGAATATCATCGCCAGGGATATTCTAAAGGAGATAAGGAGCAGACTTGGTTTTTTACTTGATGTCGGACTAAATTATCTCTCTCTGCAGCGAAGTGCCCGCTCGCTGTCAGGGGGGGAGAGTCAGCGTATCAGGCTGGCGACCCAGATTGGGTCCAGGCTGGTCAATGTGCTTTATATTCTGGATGAACCCAGTATTGGATTGCATCAGCGTGATAACAGGAAACTTATTGCATCCCTGCAAAGTCTTCGTGATCAGGGCAACTCTGTGATTGTGGTTGAGCATGATAAGGATATGATTCTGTCCGCGGACCATATTGTCGACCTGGGCCCTGGTGCAGGCAGGCTGGGAGGGGAGCTGGTGGCAAGTGGATCACCTGGCCAGATTTTGAAGTCCAGGACCCTTACTGCACAATACCTGAATCTGACAAAAGAGATCGCTATCCCTGAAAAGCGAAGAGCCGGGAGCGGGGAGGAGCTGATACTTCATGGAGCATCCGGCAATAATCTGAAACATGTGAGTGTCGCCTTTCCGCTGGGTAAATTCATCTGCGTTACCGGAGTCAGCGGAAGTGGCAAATCGACACTGATCAACGAGACTTTGCAGCCCATTATCAGTCAGAAACTTTACCGGTCTAACAAGGATCCCTTACCCTATGAATCTCTGGAGGGCCTCGACCTGGTCGATAAAGTGATCGAAGTGGACCAGAGTCCGCTGGGCCGGACCCCACGATCAAATCCGGTAACCTACACCGGCGTATTCAGTGATATCAGAAAGTTGTTTGAGCAGACTCCCGATGCAAAAATCCGGGGATACAAGGCAAGCAGATTCTCTTTTAATGTGAAAGGAGGACGTTGTGAAACCTGCGGAGGTGCAGGTGTCCAAACCATTGAGATGAATTTTCTTCCGGATGTGTATGTACGTTGTAAGGAATGCAACGGAAAACGGTATAACAGGGAAACACTGGAGGTCAGGTACAAGGATAAAAACATCAATGAGGTGTTGAAGATGACCATCAACCAGGCCGTGGAGTTCTTTTCCAGTATACCAGCCATTCGGAGAAAACTGACGACCCTCAAGGAGGTTGGACTTGGATATATCCGACTTGGGCAACCATCCACCACCCTCTCTGGAGGAGAATCACAAAGGGTGAAGCTCTCCGCAGAGCTTGCCAAAAAGGATACCGGAAAAACCCTCTATATTCTGGATGAACCTACCACGGGTCTACATTTTGAGGATGTACGGGTACTGCTTGAGGTAATTGCCAGGTTGGTGAACCGGAGCAACAGTGTAATAATGATTGAGCATAATATGGATGTCATCAAGGTTGCCGATCACATTATAGATCTGGGCAAAGAGGGTGGGAGCCTGGGGGGCACCATTCTTGCCGAAGGGACCCCGGAGGAAGTTGCTTTGATAGGGAATAGCTATACCGGCAAATTTCTCAGGGAAGAACTGACATCGAGATAATTATATTAAATTGTTTGGAAAAAGAAGAAGCTAATGAGTGTTGATGAAGATAAGATTAAGAAGGCGTTTAAGCAGAAGACCTGGAACGAGATAAAAACCTCGGATTCCTGGCAGATTTTTAAGATCATGGCCGAATTTGTGGAGGGCTTCGAAAAAATGGCCTCCATTGGTCCATGTGTTTCTCTTTTCGGTTCGGCCAGGACAACTCCAGACAGTAAGTATTACCTGCTTGCTGAAGAGATAGCCTATCAGCTAACTCAGAGTGGATACGGGGTCATAACCGGCGGGGGTCCGGGCATTATGGAAGCTGGCAACAAAGGGGCACAACGGGGAGATGGGGTCAGTGTCGGCCTGAACATATACCTCCCCTTTGAACAAGGCTCCAATCCCTATATTGATGCAGATAAACTGATCACCTTCAAGCACTTCTTTGTAAGAAAGGTCGTATTTCAGAAGTATGCACAGGGCTTTATTGTATTGCCCGGTGGTTTTGGCACCTTCGATGAATTTTTTGAATCTGCCACTCTGATTCAGACTGGAAAAATCGGCAAATTTCCCATTGTACTGGTGGGTTCTGATTTCTGGAAAGGTATGGTAGAATGGATTGAAAATGTGGTGCAGGAGGAACAGAAGAATATCAGTCCGGAAGATCTGAACCTTTTTACCGTGGTTGACACGGCAACAGAGGCTGTGGATGTAATCAATAAATTCTACTCAAAATACCTCCTGAGTCCTAATTTCTAGAGCCTGTTACAGGCTCAGTGTTAGTAATTACGGGGATTGTTTGATAAATTATTTTGTACATTGTAACGTGAATTAACCCTTTTTTATGATGAAGTACTTGACCTATTGTCTAGCCGTTTCCATGTTCTTCCTGTCATTTTCCCTTTCTGGACAGGAGGTGGAGATATCCATGGATCATCCCGATAGGGTGACCGCCGGAGAGGATTTTACTGTCACTGTGACCATCAAAAAAGGCTCACTAACAGACTATTCCCGTTTCTCCCAGGATGTTCCTGAGGGACTATCGGCCACCAACGTGAGCTCTCCCAATGCAGACTTCAGTTTTGATGAGCAGAGGGTGAGGATCATCTGGTTGAAGATGCCGAAAGCAAACGAAATATCAGTCTCCTACCAGATATCAGTGGATTCCAGGCTTAAAGGATCTTTTACATTGGGAGGGGTTTTTGCTTATGTCGTAAATGATGAACGTAAGTTTTTGAATATCGGTCAGAACAGAGAGATTACCATTATACCGAGCAGTACAATCGATCCCGCGCACCAGGTTGCTATTGGTGATTTTGAGGGAGGAGATGTTGTAGTTCCTGCGGCCACTCCAACGGGGACCGGTTTTGCTATGGCTGTCAGACAAAAGCCAGATTTGCAGACGAATGGATCTTACCTGGTTCGCCTTCTGATCAATAATCCCATCGGCAGCAAGTACGCTAAGGTGGAGGAGACTATTCCTTCGGGTTACCAGGTTGAAGAGGTAAACTCAAATGACGGAATCGTTTCTCATGCAGCTTCTACAGTCAAGTTTATATGGATGACATTGCCTGAGCAGCCAGAATTTGAGGTGGTTTACAGGCTTGTTCCCAAGCAGAATGAGCCTCAGGGTAATATGCTAATTGAAGGATTGTTAACCTATACGGCCGGAAATGAAAACATGGTTACCGAGGTTATTCAGATGGAGATCTCCCTGGAAAACCTGAGT
>Ga0209345_10005310_pt1 | contig 12005 bp, 7 predicted proteins | sample Cruoilmetagenom7_FD_187294 | JGI IMG/M metagenome (GOLD analysis project Ga0209345, IMG submission 187294) | Oil polluted marine microbial communities from Coal Oil Point, Santa Barbara, California, USA - Sample 7 (SPAdes) (version 2) | ecosystem: Environmental > Aquatic > Marine > Oil seeps ...
GCTAAATTAGAACGATTAGATACTATTGGTGCTATATATGATTTGCGTTTAATTTCTATTGCTCTTAGGAAAAAAGGACTTTTACATGAAAGTGAGAATTATGCCGTTGAAGCTCTAAAACTGTTAGACCATTCTAGTATAAAGGATTCTTTAGAAAATGAATCTCGAGCAGCATTGTATAATCATTTAGGACTTATTAATGAGAAATTAGAAAACAATGACTTGTCTTTAAATTATTATAATAAGGCCATTGCTATTGCAGATGTTTTTAATACTAAGAGTTCGGTTATAAAAAACCGTGCTAATGTTTATCTTAAGCTAGAGCGTTATAAAGATGCTATAGCGGATTATTTGAGTGTTTTAGATTTTAGTATTGAAAATGAATCTAAAACTAAAGTTGCCAGGCTGTATGATAATTTGGGTTACGCGCAATCCAAAATTGATCATCCTGAAGCTTTAGGCAATTTAGAAAAAGGATTGGGTATGAGAAAAGCTGTAGAATCATATTCAGGATTAATTACCAGTTACATACATCTAGCGGAGTATTATAGTGATAGAAATCAGAAAAGTCAGGCACTAGCATATACGGATAAGGCGTTAACCTTGGCCAAGAACAGTGGAAATAAATATTATGAAGCTCATGTTTTAGGGTTTAAAATGACATTGAAGAATGATGAGGAGGTTATTAGGTTTAAGACATTGAATGATAGTATTAATTTGGCAAATCAGGTGTTTAAAAATCAGTTTGCATCAAGTAAGTATGAATTTTTTAAAGAGAAAAAACGTGCAGATGAAAATGAAATTTTAAAGGAGAAAGAGAAATTTAAACGTCTGGTTGTTCAATCTATAGCAGGCTTTGTAATACTATTAACTGTATTTGTAGTGCTTAAACTTAATGATAAGTACAAAAAAGAAAAATTACAACAGGTTTATAATACAGAAACTCGTATTTCTAAAAAAGTGCATGATGAAGTCGCTAATGACGTTTATCATGTAATGACTAAACTTCAGAATAGCGAGCATGTAAATGAGGATCTTTTAGACGATTTAGAAGATATTTATGTTAGAACAAGAGATATTTCAAAAGAAAATAGTGTTATAGACGTGAAGGGTAATTTTAATGCGCAAATTAATGATTTACTATCAAGCTATAGAACCAAGGCTGTTAATGTGATTACTAAAAACAGTTCGAACATTAACTGGAATGACTTGTCTGATATAAAAAAAATAATTCTTTACAGGGTCTTACAAGAGTTAATGACCAATATGCGTAAACATAGTAAGGCCTCTATTGTTGTTTTAGACTTTAGTCAAACCCATAAAAAAATAACGATTGACTATAAAGATAATGGTGTTGGTAGTAACATTATTAAAAGCGATGGTTTGCAAAATGCGGAAAACCGTATAGAATCTATCAACGGATCAATTACTTTTGATTCAGAAATTAATAAAGGCTTTAAAGCACAAGTTATAATTTAATATGTTTTCAAAAGTATTAATATCCGATGATTTAGGGAGTATCAATAAAGGTGTGGGCACGGTTTTAGAAGGCCTTGGCATTACAGATGTAACACAAGTACAGTACTGTGATGATGCTTATTTAAAAGTTAAAAGTGCGTATCAAATAGCAGAGCCCTATCATTTGTTAATTACAGATTTGTCTTTTAAAACAGACCATAGATCTCAAACTTATGCTTCTGGTGAAGCTTTAGTAAAACAATTAAAACAAGAATATCCTGAGTTAAAGATTATTGTGTATTCCGTAGAGGATCGTTTGCAAAGGGTAAGAACTTTAATTCAAACACATAAGGCTAATGCTTATGTATGTAAAGGCCGACAAGGTCTTAATGAGTTAAAGGCAGCTATTCAATCGGTTTACAATGACAGTATTTATATTTCACCACAAATAGAGCACGCTTTGAGTCCTAGTACTGACTTAGAAATAAGAGACTACGACATTGTATTGCTAAAACAACTTTCTAATGGTTTATCTCAAGAAGAAATTAGTAAGTTTCTAAAGCATCATGAGATATCTCCAAGCAGTTTAAGTTCTGTAGAAAAACATTTAAATAAACTTAGAGTGCAGTTTAAAGCTAATAATGCCATACATTTAGTGGCCATTGTAAAAGACTTGGGGCTTATTTAATTTTCCGATTATGGAAAACCGTAAGGTAATTAGCTAAATCATTTTTAATTTTACGGCACATTGTTATTTGCTATTAATATATTATTCTAAGGAAGAGGGTAGAGTGCACATTTTTAAATGTGCACTTTTTTTTGTTATTGTGTTTTTCTTTATAGACAGTTATTCTTTATTAATATAGTGGTTAGACGCCTATAACTCGTCAATGAATTTTTGTTGGTTTTGTGTGTATTGATAGATTGGTTTGTTGTGTCTAACTGTAGTTTGTTATTTGAATTGCTCTACATACCGTTATGATATAGGTTATTATTGTACTTCTTTTTTCTCTGACCCGAGGCTTACCCGAGGCACACCCGACGCATACCCGACGCATACCCGAAGGAGCTCCTTTTGAAAAGGTGTTAATATTCTGTTTTTTTAGTGGTTTGTGTTCTTGTTGGATATGGTGTTTTTATTTTTATGGAATTTTTAATAGGGTTTCGGGTGTTGTTGATAATTTTTCAATTTAGTGTGTGTTTTTGGTTTGAATTTTAGAAAATTTTTTCAAAACAGTGGTTTTTGTTTTAAATATCTCAAAATGAATAATTTAAGCATTTAAAAATTTTTTATATGTTTGAAAAACAGTTGTTTAGCAAATAGGCCGTTTGCTAAGCTATAAGATCCGGATTTATAGTTGGCTGTTATATATCAATTTTATATTGGTATTAGTCCCTCATTTACAGTAGAGCCCAGAATCGTTTTGGGCCATTAACCAGATATGTTATAATTATTTTAAACTTATTAATTATGCATATCCTAAATCTTAGAGATATGGCTAAGAATAATTCATTTATTAGACTTGAAGGTACCTTAGATGGTTTGACCTTCTTTAGAAAGAACGGTAAAAGTTTTGTAAAAACGAAAAGCCGTGTGAGTAGAAATCGTATTCTTAACGATCCTGCTTATAGACGAACGCGAGAGAACATGCAAGAGTTTGGTGGTGCAGCGAGCTGTAGTAAAGCTTTTAGAGATAGTTTTGCTTCTATTGCACGTTTGGTTGGTGACACTTATTTGAGTGCTAGAATTACTGGAAAGCTTCGTGGTGTTTTGCCTAATGGTGTTGGACTACGAGGTGAGCGTACTATTGATTTGGTTGATAATACGGAGTCTTTAATGGGCTTGAATTTTAATTTGAGTAAACCTTTTGATAGTCATTTTAATGCTCCTTCTGCAGGACCATCTATTAATGCGAGCCGTGATACTGTTACTTGGTCTATTCCGGATTTTAGTACTGATACTTATGTAAGAGGACCGGAAGGAGCTACGCATTTTAAGTTGGCTTTGGCTGCAGGTTATACGAGTAATTATGAGTGGGTGCCTGCATTAAAGTCTTATGAGCCTGTTGAAGATACGCCGAATGGTATTGGTAGTGTTGCTTATAGTGCTGCTATTCCTTTGACAGGTATGGTTGGTGCGGCTACGGATTTGACTGTAGATTTAACTGCATATACACCTATTCCTGTGACAACGGCTTTATTTGTTGGTACTGCTATAGTGTTTTACCAAGAGGTAAATGGAGAGCTGTATGAACTAGCTCAAGGACACAGTATGAAAATTGCTGCAGCTGGGTAGTTGTTGGCTTTTGTCTTTTGGCCTTTAGCTTTTAGCTGTTGGTCTTTAGCTTTTAATCCCGCATTGGTTTTGCCTTTGCGGGATTTTTGGTAGGTGTTAGGTGGTAGGTATTAGGTGTTAGGTGGTAGGTGTTAGGTGGTAGGTGTTAGGGGTTAGGTGGTAGGTGTTAGGGGGTAGGGGTTAGGTGGTAGGGATTAGGTGGTAGGTGTTAGGTGGTAGGTATTAGGTGGTAGGTATTAGGTGGTAGGTATTAGGTGGTAGGTATTAGGTGGTAGGGGTTGGGTGTTGGGGGTTATGTTGGGGAGGTTGTGAAAATGTATTACAAAGATGAATTTGGTTCTTTATCTTGTTTATTATTAGTGAATTAACTATTATTTGTAATTTCAGTGTATCCTTTAAATATGGCATCCTTAGCCGTATGAATTACTATAATTCGTTGTTGATACACTTTAGCAATATTACCCATTACTGGGTATGGTTTGCTATACAAATAGTAATTATTTTTATCTCTAGTCAGCATTATACCAGCGCATTATGTCACTTAAGATTGCCACATGGAACATTAAACACAGTCAACAACTAATAGATACGGATCCGTCTGAGGCTATTTTAGCACGTCGTAAACGTGTTAAGGACACTATTGTACTTATGGATGCCGATATTCTGTTGGTGGTAGAAGGCCCTAAGGGGGAAGCTAAGATTATTGATTTTTGTGCTAGCGTCTTAGACAATGCATGGGTGCCAGTGCTTTTGAAAGGCCCAACTGATGGAGTGGGAGATCGGGATCGGGATTATGGTTACGATATGCGTGGTACTCAGTGGATGTGGTATTTGGTAAAGCCTAGTGTGTTACCACAATGTCGTATACAAGACGCTCAAGTATGGCATTCCTTTATTGGCAGTGAACAGTGGCAGGTGCATTATTGGGGTCAGTTTCAACGTGATGACCACGAGCATTTCCGTCAGCCTCAAGTTCTTATTTATAGATTAGATAATGGCAAGGAGATTGAATGCATAGGTGTTCACCTTAAGTCTAAGATTAATAAAGAACGCATTACTTACGATGCTGAGCAAAACCTCACGGGAGATTATGTTAACACTGCGCTTAAGGCTCGTGTAAAACTCGCCACGGAAGCCCGAAACATTCGGCATTATGTAGATGCGAAGTTTAGACAGTTAGAAGCGCCAGCTTTAGTGATTTTAGGAGATTGTAATGATGGCCCTGGGCAAGATTATTTTGAGTCTAATTATCTGTTTTTTGATTTGATACAGAATCTGCAGGGTGAAGTCCTTTTAGCCGAAAAGTATTTTAATCATGTGTTGTTTGATGTGGCTAAAGACCTGCGTTGGACAGCACGCTTTAGAGATCCTATTCTTAAAATTCCAGCCAGTAAAAATCCTTTACTTATAGATCATATTTTAGTGAGTCAACCTTTGTGCAATGGCAGTTTTCCGTTAAAGGTGAACGCGAAAGCAGGCAAGGTGGAGCATGAGATTTTTGAGCGGGTGAATGCCGATTCTAACAGTAAGACTATTTCTAGTGATCATCGGCCTGTGTCTGTGGTGCTGGAGGATACGGTTATTGTTTAGTTTGGTTTTATTGGGTGTACTGACTGCTTTGTTTTTAATTATTACTACTAACCAAAACCAATTATATTATGAAAAAAGTGACCACGCTTATTATTTTTTTAAGTCTATTTTCTTTTTTACAGGCTCAAGTTGAGATACAAGACAAGTCTGGTCTTGTGAGCTCTAAGGCATTTAGTAAAAAAATAACTACAGATTTTAATTATCTTATTTTAGGGGAAAACTCTCCTCAGCAAGGTATCAGTGCTACCGTAAACGATAAAAAAAGTAATATTAAAATCAATGGGCTATTGATGGCTAAAGAAAGCACTATCATATCGCTTGAGGCTGACCTTACGGCTGGTAGTGGTGTTTATTTTTTCGATCAATCTAACGGTAGTGAACAAGGTAAAATAACATTAAATTTTTATAGACCAATAAAACGTTTATCAAAATACACACCGTTAAGTCCACTTTCTAGAGTCACTCTGAAAATGCAAATCTTAGAACTAATTAGTCAGACTAAGTCTGATTATGAGGGATTGAGGAAATTGATGAGTGAAATTAGAGTCGAAGATGAAAGTCAAAAAAAGGTGATGCTCTATGAAGAAGATATAGATAAAGATAAAGGTATAACGCAACTCAAAGTAATTTCTAAAGCCTACTTAAATGACCAACATATTGAAGCTTACGATAAGATTGATTCAGTAGAGTTTACTTTTGATAATAAACCTTATTATTATAAAGACCCAAATACAGAAATGGTTGAAAAAGATAATTTTGCACTAATAAAACCTATTTCTCCAAATAAAAAATCTGAAGTTAAGATTAGTTATGAAAAAAACCTGAAAGTTGCCAAGTTACTCGCTGCTTATAAAGCGAAACAAGATTTTATCGTTAAAAAGTTACAAGACAGTATTAACTCATTGGAACTTGAAAAGGTTGATGCTAATTGGACGAGTAATCATGTGGTTTTTTGGGGTATGAGTCCTTTTTATGAAAGGCAGAGTTTTAAAAGATTTACTTACAATAGTAACCAAACCTTTAAAGACATGTTTGAAACAGAGCGTGGTGATGTATTTGGGATTACTGGTTCTATAAATTATAGTTATGAAAAGCGAAAAAAGAACAAGAACATTTATCAACCTAAGAGCTTTTTGTTGCGATTATCTGGAACATTAAGTAGAACCTCTAATATTACGTCTTTTAAAAATAGCACAATAGATGCGACGGGAGCTATAGGAAATGATGTTAATGGTAATCCTATTACTTTTACTAGCAACGATAATGCCTTTATGGGTGACGGTAGTTATGAGTATGGATTTGGTAATAAGTTTGTGTTAGATGCCTACTATTATCCTTTTACTTTGCCTATCGGTATTTTTGGTATTATTGGTTATGATCATATTTCGTTTAGTAGCTCCAGTGATTTGAAGAATAAAGAACTCTATCCAATGCGTCTAGGTCTTTTCTTTAGTTTAACCAATAAGGAAAAGAAGAAGCCATTAGTTACTATTCAAACTTTTATTGATCGCACGGATTTAAATCTTAAACCTAGTGGATCAGAAGGAGATTTGAGATTTGGTTTAGGTATAGGGCTTCCTTTAAATTTTAATTAAATGTAGAAAAGAACCCTTGCAAATTTGAAGGCTTTTCCTATCTTTAATCTCCCTTAAAATTATTAAAGCAAATAATCTATAAAGCTTTAAATTTTTCAATTTAATGAATCAATCAAATTTCAATTTCCTCGAAAAAGAATTTCCAATTCTTTGGAATATAGGACAAACAGCAGAGTATAATGTATTCAATGACCCTGTTGTTACTATTTTTAAGGTAAGAATGCTTGGGGAGAAAATCACAGAATTAATTTTTGACGAGCATTATTTGGAGTTTCCTTATGACAACACATTTCATAATAGGTTAAAGACTTTGCAGTATGAACAAATATTGCCAATCAGTGTATTGGATTTGTTTTTTACAATCAAAGGTAAAGGTAACCAAGCCGTTCATGGAAATAAAGGAACGATAGATGATGCTAAGTCTGTATTGTTTTCTGCTTTCAAATTATCAAAATGGTTCTACCAAACTTATGGTGAAGGAAATATTGATAACTTAAGATTTAGTCCACCTAAAAATTTAGATACACGTCATGCGCTTCATGTATTAACTGAAGAATATACAGAATTAGAGAAGAAATATAATACTTTATTTCAAGAGCGTGAGATAAAAGAACAGGCACAAGAAGAAAAACAAGAGATTCTAAAGCGTTCTGAAAAGGCAGCATTAAAGTTAGATTGGGATGAAAAAGAAACACGCAAATTAATTGACAAACAATTAAGAGAAGCTGGATGGGAAGTTGAAACTGGAGTATTAGATTATAAGAGATGCAAAACTTTACCTCAGAAAGGGCGAAATATGGCTATTTCAGAATGGCCTGTTGGGACCAAATGGGCTGATTATGCTTTATTTATTGGAACTAACTTATATGGTATAGTTGAAGCAAAAAAATATGAGAGTGATATCTCTACAGATTTACAACAGTCAAAGGTATATGCTGAATTAGTTGAAGAAAAGCATGATGCAATCCTTTTAGGTAAATGGAGAAAATACAGTGTGCCTTTTTTGTTTTCGACTAACGGGAGAAGTTATTTAGAGCAAATAAAAACAAAGAGTGGTGTTTGGTTTTTAGATATTAGAAATGAAAGAAACAACTCGAAGCCTTTACGAGGCTGGTATTCACCAGAAGGGCTTGTTGAGTTGTATAAAAGAGATTTGCAAGAATCCAATGAAAAGTTAAAAGAATCCGACCTATCTTATTTGCAAGACAAAGCAAGTTTAAGCCTACGAGATTACCAAATAGATGCTATTAAATCGGTTGAGCATATCGTGACTAATCAACCTGAAACTAAAAAAGCCTTATTAGCTATGGCTACAGGTACAGGTAAAACACGAACTATAATTGGTTTATGTTATCGTTTGATTAAAGCTAATAGATTCAAACGGATTCTATTTTTAGTAGATAGAAGGTTATTGGCTAATCAAGCCATTAATAATTTTGAGGACAATAAAATAGAAGGGCTAAATACGTTTTCAGAAACATATAAGGTCGATAAACTCAAAGCAACAATACCAGATTTAGAAACACGTCTGCATTTTTCCACGGTTCAAAGCATGGTGCAACGTTTGTTTTATGGAGATGGCGAAGATGTGTTGCCGATCGATACCTATGATTGCATTATTGTAGACGAAGCCCATCGTGGATATTTACAAGATCGAGAATTGGACGATGAAGAACTTAACTTTAAAGACCAACGCGATTATGTAAGTAAATATCGCATGGTCATTGATTATTTTGATGCGTTTACCGTGGGTCTAACTGCAACACCAGCATTACATACCACTGAAATATTTGGACATCCTATTTATACATATTCTTATCGAGAAGCGGTAATAGATGGTTATTTAATTGACCATGAACCACCCAATATTATTAGAACTAAATTAAGTGAAGAAGGTATCACTTGGGAAAAAGGAGAAAAACCCAAAGTATATATTAAAGAAGATAATCGTATTGAAGAGCTTGACGAGTTAGAAGATGAATTAAACATAGACATTGAAGGCTTTAATAAAATGGTTATTACAGAATCCTTCAATAGAACGGTTGCACAACAATTGGTAAAGGAGATTGATCCAGAAGGAGACGAGAAGACTTTGATTTTTGCAGCTAAAGATGAACATGCCGATTTAATTGTACAACTATTAAAAGAAGAATACAAAAATATTGGTGCTGATGTACCTGATGATGCCATATCTAAGATTACGGGTAAATCGTATAAACCGCAAGAATTGGTTAAACGATATAAAAATGAAAAGTTTCCAAGTATTGCTGTTACTGTAGATTTGTTAACTACTGGTATTGATGTGCCACCAATTTGTAATTTGGTGTTTTTGAGACGGATTAAATCTCGTATTTTATATGAGCAAATGCTAGGTCGTGCAACAAGACGTTGTGATGATATAGGTAAAGAGGTGTTTAATATTTATGATGCCGTTAGACTATATGAGTCTTTAGAAGATTTTACGTCTATGAAACCTGTAGTAACCAATCCTAAAACCTCTTTTGCTCAACTTATAAATGAGTTTGATGATATTGAGTCCAACGAAAGAGCTAAAAAACAATTAGAACAAATCATATCAAAACTTCAGCGTAAAAAGAACAAAATTAAAGGGCACAATGAGGAAGTCTTTAAGTATAATTCTAATGAACAGGGTCCTGAAGCCTTTATTGAAATGCTAAAAAGTGTTGACCCTAAAGATGCTTCAAAAACGCTTAACAAGTATAGTACACTTTGGAAGTTTTTAGACGAGTTTAAGCCACCACCAAGTGCACAGTTTGTTTCTGACCATAACGATGAATATCTCGGGACAGAACGTGGTTATGGTAAAGGGCAAAAACCAGAAGATTATTTAAATAGCTTTAAAGAATTTTTGCAACAAAACTTAAATAAGGTAACCGCCTTACAAATTATATGTAGCAAGCCAAAAGAGCTTGATAGACAATCATTAAAAGAGCTGAAATTATTATTAGACCAAGAGGGTTTCAATGCAAGGAATCTGAACTCAGCATGGAAAGACAGCAAAAATGTAGACATCGCAGCAGATATTATTTCATACATTCGTACACTGGCTATAGGAAGCACTATGGTAAGTCATGAAGACCGTGTTAAAAATGCGGTAAATAAAGTGCGAGCCATGAAAGATTGGAATAAAATCCAATTAAAATGGATAGACCGTATTGAGAAACAACTCATCCAAGAAACCATTATTAAAATAGAAGATTTAAATAAAGACCCATTCATGTCTGATGGTGGTTTTAAACGATTAGATAAAATATTTGAACATCAATTAACTGATGTTATTGAAACGATTAATGATAACTTATACATAGATACAGCATAAATGAGCGCAGAAGAAATATCAAATAAACTCTGGAACCTTTGTAATGTCTTACGGGACGATGGAGTAACTTACCACCAATATCTAAACGAGTTAACCTATATCTTATTTTTAAAGTTGTCTGAAGTTAAGGGCTTTCAAAATCAAATTCCAGAGGAATACCAATGGAGTACCTTATTGGAGATTTCAGATAATAAGGAGCTTTATGACCGTTATCGTGACTTATTGGCAAATATTAGCGCTAAAGGAAATAATACAACCATTACCGAGATTTATTCGAATGCGTCTACGACATTACGTAAGCCAGTAAATTTAAGAACCTTAATTACACAAATAGATCTGATTGATTGGTATAACGAAAGTGAACGTGATACCATGGGTCAGATTTATGAGGACTTATTAGAACGTAATGCCAACGAAAAGCGTAGTGGAGCAGGACAATACTTTACACCTAGACCTCTAATAAAGGTTATGATAGAATTATTGGCACCGCAATTAGGAGAACGATGGAACGATCCAGCGTGCGGAACTTTTGGATTTATGATATCGCTCGATCAGTATTTAGTAGAACGCTACAATTATAAGTACGAGTCTAACGAAAAGCAACGAGATTTTCAAGTTAATGAAGCCTTAAGCGGTGTAGAACTCGTACAAGATGCACATCGATTAGCCCTAATGAATGCCAAACTACATGGTCTGGATAGTACGATTCATTTAGGAGATACTTTAACCGATTTAGGTAAAACTCTTAAAAATTATGATGGCGTATTAGCCAATCCACCGTTTGGAACTAAAAAAGGTGGTGAAAAACCAAGCAGAGACGATTTAACCTTTGTGTCTAGTAATAAGCAACTTAATTTCTTACAACATATCTACAGGTCTTTGCATAAAAAAGGAACTGCTAGAGCTTCAGTGGTGTTACCAGATAATGTGTTGTTTGAAGATGGAGATGGCCAACGGATACGTAGAGATTTAATGGATAAATGTAATCTACACACCATTTTACGTTTACCCACAGGTATTTTTTATGCAGCAGGTGTTAAAACCAATGTGCTCTTTTTTACGCGTGGCAAGACCGAAACCAATAACACCAAAAATGTTTGGTTTTATGACATGCGAACTAACGTTCCTAATTATGGTAAACGAACACCGTTTACCAGAGCGGCTTTTAACGACTTTATAAAAGCATATACAGGTGGTATTACAGAAGGTAAAGTATTAATGGACTATAATGGAGAAGTTGATGACGATAAACGAAAAGCCATTAAAGATGAACGTTGGCAATGTATAAGTAGAGAGTATATTAAAAAGAAAAACGATTCTCTAGATTTAGGGTTAATAGCAGATGATAGTGTAAGTAAAAGTGATGATTTAGGTGAGCCTATTGATATTGCCAAAGAAGCTCTAGACGAATTGAATGAAATTACTAAAGCGTTGAATAATATCATTAAAGAACTCAATTAATGGGAAAACAATTGCCGAATAATTGGGTTGAAGTAACCATAGAATCAATAGGTAACATCATTTCAGGAAGTGGTTTTCCGAAGGAGTTTCAGGGCAATCCTTCTGGTGATTATCCTTTCTTTAAAGTGGGTGACATTTCGAATGAGGTTAAAAAAGGGAAACATTACATAGATACTTCCGAGAATTATATTGATAAAGGTGAGGTTGAACTTCTAAAAGCGAAAATATTACCTCAAGGTTCAATAGTATTTGCAAAAATTGGTGA
>Ga0209345_10005311_pt1 | contig 12003 bp, 5 predicted proteins | sample Cruoilmetagenom7_FD_187294 | JGI IMG/M metagenome (GOLD analysis project Ga0209345, IMG submission 187294) | Oil polluted marine microbial communities from Coal Oil Point, Santa Barbara, California, USA - Sample 7 (SPAdes) (version 2) | ecosystem: Environmental > Aquatic > Marine > Oil seeps ...
GGCAGCGTCACGGTCCCGGTCACGTCGGTCGTGCGGAAGTAGAACTGCGGACGGTAGTTCGCAAAGAACGGCGTGTGACGGCCACCCTCTTCCTTGGTCAGGATATAGGCTTCCGCCTCGAACTGCGTATGCGGGTTCACCGACTTCGGCTTGCACAGAACCTGGCCGCGCTCGACGCCTTCACGGTCGATACCGCGCAGCAGCACGCCCACGTTGTCGCCGGCCTCACCACGATCCAGCAGCTTGCGGAACATTTCCACGCCCGTGCAGGTCGTCGTCTTGGTGTCCTTGATACCCACGATCTCGATGCTGTCGCCGACGTTGATCACGCCGCGCTCGATACGACCGGTCACCACGGTGCCACGGCCCGAAATCGAGAACACGTCTTCGATCGGCATCAGGAACGGCTTGTCCACGGCGCGCGCAGGCGTCGGGATGTAGGTGTCGACCGCTTCCATCAGCGCGCGGATCGAGTTCTCGCCGATCTCCGCATCACGGCCTTCCATCGCGGCCAGAGCCGAACCACGGATGATCGGAATGTCGTCGCCCGGATACTCGTAGGAGGTCAGCAGCTCGCGGATCTCCATCTCCACCAGCTCCAGCAGCTCCTCGTCATCCACCTGGTCGACCTTGTTCATGTAGACGACCATGTAGGGAATGCCCACCTGGCGGCCCAGCAGGATGTGCTCGCGCGTCTGCGGCATCGGGCCGTCAGCGGCGTTCACAACCAGGATCGCGCCGTCCATCTGCGCCGCACCGGTGATCATGTTCTTCACATAGTCAGCGTGGCCGGGGCAGTCGACGTGAGCGTAGTGACGGGTCTCGGTCTCGTATTCCACATGCGCGGTCGAGATCGTGATGCCACGGGCCTTCTCTTCCGGCGCGCCGTCGATCTGGTCATAGGCGCGGAATTCGCCGAAATACTTCGTGATCGCAGCCGTCAGCGTCGTCTTGCCGTGGTCAACGTGACCAATCGTGCCGATGTTAACGTGCGGTTTGTTACGTTCAAACTTTGCCTTGCCCATCAGGGAACTCCTTGTTTTGTCGTCGGTGGTGGGCGCATGCCCACCCTACGGGGTTGTGGTAGGGTGGGGGTGACCCCCACCAACCGTTATGCGTATTTCTTCTGGATCTCGTCCGAGATGTTCTGCGGCACGGCCTCATAGTGGTCGAACTGCATCGTGAAGTTCGCCCGTCCCGAAGACATCGAGCGCAACGTGTTGATGTAGCCGAACATGTTGGCCAGCGGCACGAAAGCGTCGATGACGTTCGCGTTGCCGCGGCTGTCCTGACCGTTGACCATGCCACGACGGCTGGTCAGGTCGCCGATGATCCCGCCGGTGTATTCTTCCGGGGTCACGACTTCGACCTTCATGATCGGCTCGAGCAGCTTGGCGCCCGCCTTCTTCAGACCTTCGCGCATCGCGGCACGGGCAGCGATTTCGAACGCCAGAACCGACGAGTCAACATCGTGGTAGGCACCGTCGATCAGGGCCACCTTGAAGTCGATCACCGGGAAGCCTGCCAGCGGACCGGAGTCCATGACCGACTTGATGCCTTTTTCGACACCGGGGACGTATTCCTTGGGCACCGAACCACCGACGATCTTGCTTTCGAACGAATAGCCTTCGCCCGGTTCGGTCGGCATGATGACCATTTTCACACGTGCGAACTGACCCGAACCACCCGACTGCTTCTTGTGGGTGTAATCGATCTCGGCTTCACGGCTGACGGTTTCACGATAGGCCACCTGCGGCGCACCGATGTTCGCCTCGACCTTGAACTCGCGCTTCATGCGGTCGATCAGGATGTCGAGGTGAAGTTCGCCCATGCCGCGCATGATCGTCTGACCGGATTCGAAATCGGTCTCGACGCGGAACGAGGGATCCTCGGCTGCCAGGCGAGCGAGAGCGATGCCCATCTTCTCCTGGTCGGCCTTGGTTTTCGGCTCCACGGCGATCTCGATCACCGGCTCGGGGAAGGTCATGGTTTCCAGAACCACCGGATCCTTTTCCGAGCACAGCGTGTCACCGGTCGTCGTGTCCTTCAGACCCGCCAGAGCGATGATGTCGCCCGCAAAGGCCTCATCAATCTCTTCGCGGTTGATGGCGTGCATCATCATCATCCGGCCAACGCGCTCTTTCTTGCCCTTGGTCGAATTCAGCATCGCGTCGCCCTTCTTCAGGACGCCGGAATAGATACGCGTGAAGGTCAGCGAGCCGACGAACGGGTCGTTCATGATTTTGAACGCCAAGCCCGAGAAGGCCATGTTGTCGTCCGCACGACGCGGGATGTTGCGGGTTTCCGTCTCGTCACCGGGTTTGAAGCCCATGTAATCGACAACGTCCATCGGGCTGGGCAGGAAGTCGATCACGGCGTTCAGAAGCGGCTGCACACCTTTGTTCTTGAACGCGGAACCGGCCATCACGGGCACGAAGCTCAGCGACAGGCAACCCTTGCGGATCAGTGCGCGCAGGGTGTCCTCGTCGGGCTCTTTGCCTTCGAGGTAGCCTTCCATGGCCGCGTCATCCATCTCGACCGCGACTTCGATCAGGTTGGCACGCCATTCGTCGGCCAGATCCTGAAGCTCGGCACGGATCGGCTGACGGACCCAGGACGCGCCCAGATCTTCACCCTTCCAGACCCACTCTTCCATCTTGATCAAGTCGATGATGCCTTCCAGCTTGTCCTCAGCGCCGATCGGCAGAGCGATCGGTGCGGGGATCGCGCCGGTGCGGTCCTTGATCATCTTGACGCAGTTGAAGAAGTCGGCGCCGATCTTGTCCATCTTGTTGACGAACACGATGCGCGGCACCTTGTAGCGGTCAGCCTGACGCCACACGGTTTCGGTCTGCGGCTCGACACCGGCGTTGGCATCCAGAAGGCAGACGGCGCCATCCAGAACGGCCAGCGAACGCTCGACTTCGATGGTGAAGTCGACGTGGCCGGGAGTGTCGATGATGTTGAAGCGGTACTTGGTGTCTGACGTCCCGTCGAGACCCGGATCTTCCTGACGCTGCCAGAAAGTCGTGGTCGCAGCCGAGGTGATCGTGATCCCGCGTTCTTGCTCCTGCTCCATCCAGTCCATCGTGGCGGCGCCGTCATGGACTTCGCCGATCTTGTGGGACTTGCCTGTGTAGAAAAGGATGCGCTCGGTCGTCGTGGTCTTGCCCGCGTCGATGTGGGCCATGATCCCGAAGTTGCGATAGCGCGTAAGCGGATATTCGCGTGCCATGTAAGGTGCTCCTCTTACCAGCGGTAATGGCTGAACGCTTTGTTCGCGTCGGCCATCTTGTGAGTGTCTTCCCGCTTCTTCACGGCAGAACCGCGGCTGTTCACTGCATCAAGCAGTTCGCCAGCCAGGCGCTCTTCCATGGTCTTTTCGTTGCGGGCGCGCGACGCGTTGATCAGCCAGCGGATCGCCAGAGCTTCACGACGCTCGGGGCGCACTTCGACGGGGACCTGGTAGGTGGCACCACCGACGCGGCGCGAACGCACTTCGACGGAGGGCTTGATGTTATCCAAAGCTTCGTGGAACACCTCGATGGGGGCGCGCTTGATCTTGTCTTCGACGCGGGTCATCGCGTTGTAGACGATGCGCTCGGCGGCGGATTTCTTGCCGTCGATCATCAGGTTGTTCATGAACTTTGTCAGAACCCGATCACCATACTTGGCGTCGGGCAGGATTTCGCGTTTTTCAGCGGCGTGGCGGCGGGACATCTGTCAGATCCTCTTACTTCGGACGCTTCGCGCCGTACTTCGAACGACGCTGCTTACGGTTCTTGACGCCCTGGGTATCCAGAACACCACGCAGGATGTGGTAACGGACACCGGGAAGGTCTTTTACCCGGCCGCCACGGATCAGAACCACGGAGTGCTCCTGAAGGTTGTGGCTTTCACCGGGGATATAGCTGATGACCTCAAAACCATTGGTCAGGCGCACTTTGGCAACCTTCCGCATGGCCGAGTTCGGTTTCTTCGGCGTGGTCGTGTAAACGCGCGTGCAAACGCCACGTTTCTGCGGGCACTGCTCGAGGTGCATCGACTTGGACCGCTTGACTTTGGGCTGCCGCGGCTTGCGGATCAGCTGTTGGATCGTTGGCATTGGGCTTCTTTCCCCGTCTATCAACACATGTGTCTGCGCGGGCATCCCCGCGGGTTAATCTCACGCACTTTGCGCGTCCACAAAGCACAATCACCGCCATCGTTCCCATTCCGAGGTAAACGACGCGGTGGGTTTCCAGAGGATCGAGGCAGCATTAGCCCGGATCGTGTCCACTACAGTTTTGAATTCGGCAAAAGGACAAAGCCCGCGCCGGATGTGGGGCGTATAGGGGGAGTCGCAGGGGTTGTCAACACGCCGGGGGCGCGGCTTTTCCGGTCATGTCCTCGTAGGGCGAAGCTCAGTCTCCAAAGCCCGTGCGCAGCTTCGCCTCGGCCGCGATGCGGCGCTTCAACTGACCTTCACGATAGAGCATGAAGACCCCGCTCCCGACCACGATCACGGCCCCCACCAACGTCAGCGGTGCAGGCCAGTCACCGAAGACCAGCCAGCCCAGAACCAGCGCCCAGATCAGCCCGGTATAGCGGAAGGGCGCGACAAAGCTGATCTCGCCCACCCGCATGACCATGACCGAAAAGACATAGCCGAAGACGACCATCACCCCCGCGCCAAGCGTCATGCTGGCGCGATGCGGTGTCAGTGGCACCCAGTCCACGGTCAGGCTGGCAAAGCCGAAGGCAATCAGCAGGCCCACGGATGTGATGAAGGTCACCATCATCGAATGGGTCGCGCCCGACACTCGCCGGGTGACAAGATCACGCACCGTCACGAACGCGACCGCGATCAGCGCGTAGACCGAAAAGACCGTGAACCCCTCGGTTCCGGGTCGCACGATCAGAAGCACACCGCACAGCCCCACCAGAATCGCGGTCATCCGCCGCCAGCCCAAGGGCTCACCAAAGAACATCGCGGCGGCCAGCGTCACCACCAGCGGCAGCGACTGCATGATCGCGCTGACATTGGCCAGCGGCATGTTGTAAAGCGCGGTCAGGAAGAAATAGGCCGAGCCGATCTCGGCCACCGCCCGGATCACGATCAGCAGGCGGTCCCGCGGCGGAATCCGCAGATGCAGCGCGCCCAGATACAACGCCATCGCGCCGATCGCGGACGTGGTCAGGATGCTGCGCAGAAAGATCAACTGGAACAGAGGCATATCGCCCGCCAGCGTCTTCATGAAGGCGTCGTTCATGGTGAAGGCCGCCATGCTGGCCATCATCAGGAGCGCCCCGCGCATGTTGTCTGTCAGCATAGGCCTGCTCCGGAACCAGTCGCCCCGACGTTATCCACGCCCACCGCCACCGCAAGGGCAAAGCATGAAAAAACCCCCGCCGGTTGGCGGGGGTTTCTCAGTCTCATGAAAGGCGCGCGACCTTATTCGTCGCGGCTCTCCGGCGTTTCGACCAGCGTGTCGAACTCGTCACCGCCGACATAGTCATCCACCGGCGCCGCCAGGGCTGCGGCAGCTTCGGCCTCCTCACGGCGGGCCTCGATGACCACATTGTCACGCTCGGCCGCGATGCGACGCACGCGCGCCGTGGCGCCACCTGTCCCGGCCGGGATCAGACGACCGACGATCACGTTCTCCTTCAGGCCCACAAGCTTGTCACGCTTGCCCTGCACCGAGGCTTCGGTCAGCACGCGCGTGGTTTCCTGGAACGAGGCCGCCGAGATGAAGCTGCGGGTCTGCAGCGACGCCTTGGTGATCCCCAGCAGGATCGGCGCGCCCGTTGCCGGGCGGCCACCCTTGGCCATGATCTTGTCGTTGACCGCGTCGAACTCGGCCTTGTCCAGATGTTCGCCCTTCAGCAGCGTTGTATCGCCGCTTTCGTCGATCTCCCACTTCTGGAGCATCTGGCGCACGATGACTTCGATGTGCTTGTCGTTGATCTTCACGCCCTGCAGACGATAGACGTCCTGCACCTCGTCGATCATGTAGTCAGCCAACGCCTCGACACCCAGAATGGCAAGGATGTCGTGGGGCGCGGGGTTGCCGTCCATGATGTAGTCGCCCTTCTGCACGAAGTCGCCTTCCTGCACCGGGATGTGCTTGCCTTTCGGCACCATGTACTCGACCGGCTCCATGCCTTCGACACTGGGTTCGATCGTGATGCGGCGCTTGTTCTTGTAGTCCTTGCCAAAGCGCACATAGCCATCGCATTCCGCGATGATTGCGTGATCCTTGGGACGACGGGCTTCGAACAGTTCCGCCACGCGGGGAAGACCCCCGGTGATGTCCTTGGTCTTGGCACCTTCGCGCGGAATACGCGCCACCACGTCACCGGCCTTGATGTCCTGACCTTCTTCGACGGACAGAATCGCGTCCACCGACATCGGATAGGTCACCGGGTTCCCGGCTTCGTTACGCACAGGCTCGCCATCTGCATCCACCAGCAGGATCTCGGGCTTGAGCTCGTTGCCCTTGGGGGCCGCGCGCCAGTCCATCACGATCTTCTGGGTCATGCCGGTGGCGTCATCGGTCTCGTCACGGACAGCGATACCCGAAACAAGGTCGATATACTTCACCTGGCCCGCCTTCTCGGCGATGATCGGCAGGGTATAGGGGTCCCATTCGAACAGCTTGTCACCACGTGCGACCTTGCCGCCTTCCTTGACGAACAGCTTGGTGCCGTAGCCCAGCTTGTGGCTCGCCCGCTCCTCGCCCGCGTCGTCGCGGATGATCAGCTTCATGTTCCGGCCCATGACCAGCGTCTCGCCATTCGAATTCTCGATGGTCGAGGCGTTCTCATAGGTCACGGTCCCGGCCTGGCTGGCCTCGAGGAAGGACTGCTGGCCACCCTGTGCCACGCCGCCGATGTGGAAAGTCCGCATCGTAAGCTGGGTACCGGGTTCACCGATCGACTGCGCCGCGATGATGCCGACGGCTTCGCCGACGTTCACCATCGTGCCGCGCGCCAGATCGCGACCATAGCAGGTTGCGCAGACGCCATCCTCGGCCTCGCAGGTCAGCGGGCTGCGGATACGGGCGCTTTGCAGGCTCGACACCTCGATCAGATCCGCCATCCGCTCGTCGATCAGGGCACCCTTGGGCACCATGACCTCGCCGGTGGCGGGGTTCACCAGATCCTCGGCCGCGACACGACCCAGCACACGTTCGGCCAGCGAGGACACGACCTCACCGTCGTTCACGGCGGCTTCTGCCGTGATCGCCCGGTCGGTGCCGCAATCCTTCTGACGCACGATGCAATCCTGCGCCACGTCCACCAGACGGCGGGTCAGGTAACCCGAGTTCGCCGTTTTCAGAGCGGTGTCCGACAGACCTTTCCGCGCGCCGTGGGTCGAGTTGAAGTATTCAAGAACGGTCAGACCTTCCTTGAAGTTCGAGATGATCGGCGTCTCGATGATGTCGCCGTTCGGCTTGGCCATCAGGCCGCGCATCCCGCCCAGCTGCTTCATCTGGGTGACCGAGCCACGCGCACCCGAGTGGGCCATCATGTAAACCGAGTTCGGCTCCATTTCAGACCCGTCGGTGTCACGCTTGTTGGCCGAGATGGTGTTCATCATCGCCTCGGTGACCTTGTCGTTACACTTCGACCAGGCATCCACGACCTTGTTGTACTTCTCACCCTGGGTGATCAGACCGTCCATGTACTGCTGCTCGAAATCCTTGACCTGGTCACGGGTCTCGTCAACGATCGTCCACTTGTTGTCCGGCACCACCATGTCGTCCTTGCCGAAGGAAATCCCGGCCTTGAACGCTTCGCGGAAGCCCATGGTCATGATCTGGTCACAGAAGATGACCGACTCTTTCTGACCGCAATAGCGGTAGACGGTGTCGATGACCTGCTGCACTTCCTTCTTGCGCAGCAGACGGTTCACCAGTTCGAAAGGCGCCTTGGCGTTCATCGGCAAAAGCGCACCCAGACGCACGCGACCGGGCGTGGTCTCGAAACGCTTGACGATTTCGTTGCCTTCCTCGTCAATCTGGGTGACGCGGGCCGTGATCTTGGCATGCAGGTGCACCGCGCCGCTGTCCAGCGCGTGCTGGACTTCGTCGATGGACGAGAATGCCATCCCCTCGCCCTTCATGCCTTCACGCATGATGGTCGTGTAGTAGAGGCCAAGGATCATATCCTGCGACGGCACGATGATCGGCGCGCCGTTGGCGGGCGACAGCACGTTGTTCGTGGACATCATCAGAACGCGCGCTTCCAGCTGGGCCTCAAGGCTCAGCGGGACGTGCACGGCCATCTGGTCACCGTCGAAGTCCGCGTTGAACGCCGAACAGACCAGCGGATGCAGCTGGATCGCCTTGCCTTCGATTAGGATCGGCTCGAAGGCCTGGAAACCCAGACGGTGCAGCGTGGGTGCGCGGTTCAGCATCACGGGATGCTCGCGGATCACCTCGTCCAGAATATCCCAAACCTCGGGACGTTCCTTTTCCACCAGCTTCTTCGCCTGCTTCACGGTCGAGGACAGACCCTTCGCTTCAAGGCGCGAATAGATGAACGGCTTGAACAGCTCCAAAGCCATCTTCTTGGGAAGACCGCACTGGTGCAGTTTCAGTTCCGGGCCGGTCACGATGACCGAACGACCCGAAAAGTCGACGCGCTTGCCCAGAAGGTTCTGGCGGAAGCGGCCCTGCTTGCCCTTGAGCATGTCGGACAGCGATTTCAGCGGGCGCTTGTTGGCCCCCGTGATCACCCGGCCGCGACGACCGTTGTCGAACAGCGCATCGACGGATTCCTGCAACATCCGCTTTTCGTTACGCACGATGATATCGGGCGCGCGCAGTTCGATCAGACGCTTCAGACGGTTGTTCCGGTTGATGACGCGACGATACAGATCGTTCAGGTCAGAGGTCGCAAAACGGCCTCCGTCCAGCGGCACCAGCGGGCGCAGTTCCGGCGGAATGACCGGGATCACCGTCAGAACCATCCACTCCGGACGGTTGCCGGATTCCAGGAAGGATTCCACCACCTTCAGACGCTTGATGATCTTCTTGGGCTTCAGCTCGCCGGTTGCTTCCTTCAGGTCGGCGCGCAGTTGCTCGGCTTCCTGATCAAGGTCGATGGCGGCCAGCATCTCGCGGATCGCCTCGGCACCGATATTGGCGGTGAAGGCGTCAGCGCCATACTGGTCCTGCGCGTCCATGAACTCTTCTTCGGTCAGCATCTGGCCATAGGTCAGATCGGTCAGACCGGGCTCGATCACCACGTAGTTCTCGAAATAGAGCACCCGCTCCAGATCGCGCAGGGTCATGTCCAGCATCAGGCCGATGCGGCTGGGCAGCGACTTGAGGAACCAGATATGCGCCACCGGCGAGGCCAGTTCGATATGGCCCATCCGCTCGCGGCGTACCTTCTGCAGGGTGACTTCCACACCGCATTTCTCGCAGACGACGCCGCGATATTTCATGCGCTTGTATTTGCCGCAGAGGCATTCGTAATCCTTGATCGGACCAAAGATCCGCGCGCAGAACAGGCCGTCACGTTCCGGCTTGAACGTGCGGTAGTTGATGGTCTCGGGCTTCTTGATCTCGCCATAGGACCACGACAGGATCCGCTCGGGCGAGGCCAGAGAGACCTTGATTTCATCAAATGTCTTGATCGGGGCAACCGGGTTGAACGGATTGCTTGTGATTTCCTGGTTCATTTTCAAATCCTTGATTTGGGGCAGAGGCTAAAGGGAAAAAGGGGCGCGCGGGATGCGCGCGCCTCCCTGTTCACTCATCATCCTCGGCATCCAGGAGTTCCATGTTCAGGCCAAGGCCACGCACTTCTTTCACCAGAACGTTGAACGACTCGGGCACACCGGCCTCGAAATTGTCCTCGCCCTTGACGATCGACTCGTAGACCTTGGTCCGACCTGCCACGTCATCCGACTTCACGGTCAGCATCTCTTGCAGCGTGTAGGCGGCACCATAGGCTTCCAGTGCCCAGACCTCCATCTCACCCAGACGCTGACCACCGAACTGGGCCTTACCACCCAGCGGCTGCTGCGTGACAAGGCTGTACGGCCCGGTCGAACGCGCGTGGATCTTCTCGTCCACCAGGTGGTGCAGCTTGAGCAGATACTTCACACCGACAGTGACTGGACGGATGAACTGCTCGCCGGTGCGACCGTCGAACAGGACCGACTGGCCCGATGTGTCAAACCCCGCGCGCTTGAGCGCATCGTTGACATCCGCTTCTTTCGCACCGTCGAAGACCGGCGTTGCGATCGGCACACCCTTGGTGATGGTGCTGGCCGCTTCGATCAGCTGATCCTCGCCCATGGATTCGATGCCCTCGTCATAGACATCGTCACCGTAAGCCTGACGCATCGCATCGCGCACCGGGGTCAGATCACCCGACCGGCGGTATTCCTGCAGTGCATCATCCACCCGCAGGCCCAGCGTCCGCGACGCCCAGCCCATGTGTGTTTCAAGGATCTGACCGACGTTCATGCGCGACGGCACGCCCAGCGGGTTCAGACAGATATCGACCGGCGTGCCATCCGCAAGGAAGGGCATGTCCTCCATCGGGATGACCTTGGAGACGACACCCTTGTTGCCGTGACGACCGGCCATCTTGTCACCGGGCTGCAGCTTGCGCTTCACCGCGATGAACACCTTGACCATCTTCATCACGCCGGGGGGCAGATCGTCGCCGCGGCGAACCTTCTCGACCTTGTCCTCGAACCGTGCATCAAGGGTCCGCTTCTGCACTTCGTACTGTGCGTTCAGCGCCTCCATGATCTGGGCATCGGCCTCGTTCTCCAGCGCCAGCTGCCACCACTGACCGCGGCTCAGCTGACCCAGCAGATCCTCGTCGATGACGACATTCGGCTTGACACCCTTGGGACCTTTGACAGCCACCTTGCCCAGGATCATGTCCTTGAGACGGGCATAGATGTTGCGGTCAAGGATCGCCAACTCGTCGTCGCGGTCACGCGCCAGACGCTCGACTTCCTCACGCTCGATCTGAAGCGCGCGCTCGTCCTTCTCCACACCGTGGCGGTTGAAGACGCGCACTTCCACGACCGTGCCGAAATCGCCGGGCTTCACGCGAAGCGAGGTGTCACGGACGTCCGATGCCTTTTCACCAAAGATGGCGCGCAGCAGCTTTTCTTCCGGCGTCATCGGGCTTTCACCCTTGGGCGTGATCTTGCCCACCAGAATGTCGCCCGGCTCTACATCGGCACCGATATAGACAATCCCGGCCTCGTCGAGGTTGCGCAGGGCTTCTTCGCCGACGTTGGGAATATCGCGGGTGATTTCTTCCGGCCCCAGCTTCGTGTCACGGGCGGCGACTTCGAATTCCTCGATATGGATCGAGGTAAAGACGTCATCACGCGCGATCCGCTCGGAAATCAGGATCGAGTCTTCGTAGTTGTAACCGTTCCACGGCATGAACGCGACGATCACGTTCCGGCCGACGGCCAGTTCGCCCATGTCGGTGCAGGGACCATCGGCGATCACTTCGCCCTTGGCCACCACATCGCCCACCTTCACCAGCGGACGCTGGTTGATGCAGGAGTTCTGGTTCGAACGCTGGAACTTGCGCATCCGGTAGATGTCCACACCGGCATCGCCCAGCTCAAGCTCTTCGGTCGCACGCACAACGATACGCATCGCATCGACCTGGTCGATGATGCCGGCACGCTTCGCCATGATGGCAGCGCCGGAATCCCGCGCCACCACACCTTCGATCCCGGTGCCGACCAGCGGTGCCTCGGTCTGAACCAGCGGCAAGGCCTGCCGCATCATGTTCGAGCCCATCAGCGCGCGGTTGGCGTCGTCGTTTTCCAGGAACGGAATGAGCGAGGCCGCGACAGAGACCAGCTGCTTCGGGCTGACGTCGATCAGATCGACCTGCTCGCGCGGGGCCAGCGTATAGTCGCCCGACTGACGGGTGGTGACCAGATCGTTGACCAGATTGCCTTCGGCATCCAGCGTCGCGTTGGCCTGCGCCACGGTGTGGCGCATTTCCTCGGTTGCG
>Ga0209345_10005312_pt1 | contig 12002 bp, 8 predicted proteins | sample Cruoilmetagenom7_FD_187294 | JGI IMG/M metagenome (GOLD analysis project Ga0209345, IMG submission 187294) | Oil polluted marine microbial communities from Coal Oil Point, Santa Barbara, California, USA - Sample 7 (SPAdes) (version 2) | ecosystem: Environmental > Aquatic > Marine > Oil seeps ...
CCTGCCACTAAAGGGGATCTTACTCAATTATTGGAAAAATTAAATAGTCGTTATCATTTTATAAAAAATATGCAACCTAACGAATTGGGACAGTACCCTTATTTTGATATGGTTGAGGGGGTGGTTGTTTATATGAGAAACAATTAGATATTATTTTTTTTAAAATTTTCAGCTTGCTCAAAGATCTCCTTAAAAACCTCATCTTTAGTGATCGGAGGATAATCGTTTTCAGCTAAAAGAATTATTAAGTCTACTTTTAGCTCTGCTTTAATATCATCTCTTTGGTTCCAGTCTGTATATTTTGCTTTATCATCCACAACTTTCTTAACCTCCTTTGCTAAGTGTATTAATTTATCGTCTGGATAATTAAAATCGTATTTATGTGCTATAGCCTTTAGAATATCATAAAATGCTTTTTCTTCAAAATCGATACCCATGTCTTGAAACGACTCTTTTTCTTTTCTAAGCTCATGATATAAATCTATAATTTCATCTGTAAAATCTTCCAGAACGTTACTTTGCAGAATATCTTGTTCGCTACGCTCGTTATATTTATCTACTATAGATTTAAACTTTTTAGAGAAATCAACCCCTTGCATTTTATTTGTTTTCTTTAATTCATCAATAGCTTTCAGTAGCAGCTGTTGCAAGAGTTTAATCTTAGTATTGGGCAATTTTATTTTCTCGATTTTTGATAAATAGGCTTCATCAAAAATATCTATTTCATTCTGCTGGTCTTCTCCTAATTTAAAGATCTCTTCAACGCCATCACTTTGCAACGCATCTTTTATCATTTCGCGCACTCTAGCATTCATCTGTGCTGTATCTGGTGCGTTTCCTTTGGTAAGTTTGTATACAATAGAACGTATAGCTAAATAAAAATGAATATGGTCTTTCTGCTCTTCCGTAAATGCATCAGCACCACAACAGATATCGTAAGCTGCTTTTAAGCGTTTTACAATATTCATAAAACGGGTTTCTATATTCTTGGTACGCTGTACAAACTCAGCTCCTAAGTTTAGGCATTCTAGCTGTTTTACTCCTTTTCCTAAGAAATAATTAGAAGCATCAAACTTATGAAACAGTTTGGCTAACAAATCTAATTGGTCTTTTACAACTACGATAGACGTTTCAATATCTTCAAAATTCTGACCATCAACCGCAGAATACTGCTTTAACGCTAAATTCATCTGCTTTTTAAATCCAATATAATCGACAACTAAACCTTTAGATTTGGTCTTGTACTTTCTATTTACTCTAGATATCGTTTGAATTAGATTATGCTGTTGTATGGGTTTATCTATATACATAGTATCTAGAAAAGGGACATCGAAACCAGTTAACCACATATCGACTACAATAGCAATCTTAAAGTTCGATTTTTCGTTTTTAAATTGTCGGTCTAATTCTTTTCTATCCTCTTTTGTACCTAGTAAATCGTACATTTCTTTTGGGTCATCTTTACCTCGTGTCATTATCATTTTAATGCGCTCCATTGGTTTGATTTCCTTTTTCTCCTTTTCGGTAAGTGTAGACCCTTCCTCAAAGGCTTTTACCTCTGCCCATTGCGGTCTTAAAGCTACGATCTCTTGATATAAATGAAACGCTATAGGTCTAGAACTACACACAAACAAAGCTTTACCTTTTATGGTTGCCCCCTCCTCTATTCTGGTTTCATAGTGCTTTACAAAATCTTCAGCTACCGCTCTTAGACGGTCTGGATCACCAATAACGGCATTCATATTTGCTGATGCCTTTTTACTTTCTTCTATTTGATAATCGTTAGCTCCTTCTTCTGCACACAATCTATAGTACTCTTCTATTTCGTAAAGCTTTTTATTTTCTAGAACTACTTTTGCAGCACGACCTTCATAAACAATACGTACCGTGATTTCATCTTTTTCGGACTCTGTCATGGTATATGAATCTATAATGTCTCCAAACACATTTAAAGTCGCATCTATTGGTGTACCTGTAAACCCAACATAGGTTGCATTTGGTAAGGAATCGTGTAAATACTTAGCAAATCCATAGGTTTTTTTTACGCCATCTTCTGTAACCGTTACTTTTTGGTCTAAGTTAATTTGACTACGATGAGCTTCGTCTGAGATACAAATCACATTAGTTCTATCGGTTAAAACCTCTAAGTCTTCTGTAAATTTATGTATAGTTGTTAAAAATACACCTCCACTTTTTCTGCCTTTCAGTAATTCTTTTAGTTCTTTTCGGCTTTCTACACTTATAATATTGTTGTCACCTATATATTGTTTTGCATTTGTAAATTCCGCTGATAATTGATCATCTAAATCGGTGCGGTCAGTTATAATAATTAGTGTAGGACTTTTAAAATGTGGACTACGCATTAACAGTCTCGACAAAAACAACATCGTAAAACTTTTACCACAACCTGTAGCTCCAAAATAGGTTCCGCCTTTACCGTCCCCTTCTGGTTTTTGGTGCTGCTTTATGTTTTCTAACAACTTAGTAGCCGCATAATATTGCGGATAACGACACACAATTTTTAACTCATGCTTGTTAGAATCTGGAAAATATATAAAATGATGTATAACTTGTCTTAATCTATTTTTATTAAACAAGCCTTGGATCATAGTATACATACTATTGATACCATCTACCTCTTTGTCTAAGCCTAATACTTTTCGCCAAGCATAATAAAACTCGTAATTAGCGAAAAACGAGCCCATTTTATTATTTACACCATCGCTAATGATACAAAAGGCATTGTACTTAAATAGTTCTGGAATATCACGTCTATAACGTGTGGTTAATTGCACATAAGCATCATTTATTGTGGTGTTTTCTCTAATTGCCGTTTTAAACTCAAAGACCACTAAAGGCAATCCATTGATGTATAATATACCATCTGGAATACGCTTTTCATAGCCGTTGATTTCTAACTGGTTTACAATTTTATAGGTATTGTTATCTGAATTTGAGTAATCAATAAGATGAATATATAAGTCTTTTTTAGAACGGTCTTCTCGCTCTAGCTGAAACCCATTAGAGATCAGTTTCATGATTTGCTTATTAGACTCATATAAATCTGAAGCGCTAAATACTTCTAGCTTACGGATAACAGAATTAATTTCGGTATCTGTAATATTATCGTCTTTATATTGGCTTTGCAAATAGCTTTTAATATCTGCTTTAATAAGCACATCTTCAGGCTTACGCTCAATGGTATTTCCTAACACATGTGGAATACCTTCGTGACCTAATAACTCTATAAAAACGTTTTCTAATTGTGCTTCTGTAAACTTCATATTTTTAGATAACTATTCATCTTTTAACGCTAAAAAACAAGCAGTGAATTTACAATTTCTTTTATCATTAATAATATCTTAATCTAAGAAATACTTATGAAAAATGTCTAGTTATATAATAAAACTAGACATTTTTTTAATTTGAGGCATTTTATTATGATTGATTGAATTTCCATTTTTTGTATTCCTCAATTTCAATATTAACAAATTTCAAACATAACGCCATCACAGCTGCATCATCGACATAACCGACTATAGGAATAATATCTGGTATTGCATCAATAGGTGATAATACATAAAGTAATGTTGAACCTATGGCTGCAATTATATACCAAGGAATAACCGTATAATCTCCTTTAAAATAATCTCTACTCATATTGAAGAGCAATTTAAATTCGCTTAGAAACTTTTTTAATTTTCCTTGCTTTTCAAACTTTTCGTTTAAATCGTCATAATTGTTTAAGACCTCTTCTAGATTTGTTTTATCAAAGTTTTGTCTGTTTTCGTTGAATTCGTTTTTCATGATTTTATTAGTATTATATTTTTATAAACACAAAATTATCACTTATTAGAACTCATAAATAAGTTGTGTAGGCCTACACTAAAATATTTTCACAAAAAAAACCTCCTAATAATTTAAGAAGTTTTTTTATTAATTACTTTCTATTAATATTAAATCATCTTTAACAATAAATTCAAATGCCTTGACTGTACTATGTGTTACGTTTCTTAAATATTTTTTGTTTAATTTTAATCTATCATTAATTAATTTAAGTTTCCCATCTAAAATTTTTATGTGATTTTGATTAACAATACATTCACCGTTCTTTTTTCCTTTAAGCAGAACATTGCCTTCAGCTAAAGGAATAGCTTTTAAATACTCACTATTGAGTGCTTTTCTATAAATACCTTTATTAGGATTTACTAGGGTTAAACAAAAGTATTTACTTTTATTATGCATGATGTTAGTAATAAAATCATTCTCGATAATGAAAGGGTATGCTTTTCTTTTATAAAAAAACACAAATGCAATATTATCTATATACGTATAAGAGTCATCAGGATTTTCAGGATCATAAGTGGTGATACCAAAGTTAGTTTCATCATAATTTAATTTTTTATGATTATTAATTAATACTTTTAACCCTACGTCATCAGGATTTAAAACAAAATAATTGGATTTATAATCGATCGAAAAAGCCTTTTTATAAAAAGCGTCTAAAAATTCACAGGATACAGAATACTTTAGCCTTGGCAATAAATTCACATGGTGGTTTTTACAAATAATATCATTAAGATCATTTAAATATTTATACATATATAAAGAAACAATCTCTGGATTATCAGATTGAATCCTAAAAAATATATTTTTATTTTCTTCATTAAAAATTATAAAAAGTTCGCAATTATCGTGTTCAATAAAACAGTAAACTCCATTTACATAATTAAGGTATGACCTCATTTGTATTAAATAATGTGTGAATTTATTTTGGACTTCAGAACGAATCCAATTTATTGGCAGAAATTCTCCTTTCCAACTAATCTCTACGTAATCATTTAAAAACCTTGAATTAGATACGTTTAAATTGTCTGATTGATTCATACAATTTTTATCCATAAGAACTCTTAACAAATCTTGAATTCCTTCAAGACAGTTTTCCTCTTCTAAACACTTGACATATCTTATATTTATACCTTCGTACTTATTATTCCTTAAATCTAACCTTTCTAATTTCGGAAAAATTTCTAATATTCGCTTTAAAACAGAAGGATTTACGACTATATTGGTATTTGCTAAACCTAAACATTTTAAATTTTCATGAATTGCATTTTGGCTAAAAAAGTGATTATCTATTAAGTTACTATTTAATGCTAATTCTTCTAATCCTTCAGGTAGCTTGCTTATATAAAAATTCGTTATAAAATTATCAGATAGGTCTAACACTTTTAAAACGACAGGCAAAAACTGTAAACCATCTAAATATTTTAACATATTACTACGAAGATGTAACTCTACCAAATTAGGTAGATCTAGGTAAATATCAGATAAATTTTGAAAAATTGATTCAGAAATTGTCAAATTCACAATACTATCAGGAAGGTTGGCCAAGGTAATGTTATAGCTTTCTAATAATACTAATATTTTAATGCTTCTTAGTTCTGACAATAATTTAAATCCTGTGTCATGAATAAAAACACTCCCCATAGTTAGATCATCTATACATAACTCTCCTAATTTTTTAAGAAAGTTTTCTAATGCTGTAACACTTATATCTTTTAATACTATTTGTTTATAAAGATGTTTAAGCTCTTGTCCATACCTCATTATTGTATCAGCACTTGTTTCATTAAATTTATAAAGGTTTTTTACAAATATTATATCACTCCATAAACGATCTCCATTTTTTTGAATTAGTTGATTTTTTAATAAATCGGCTGCATAATATTCCAATTCTTCAACTTTATTCAAAATATTGATCTTTGCAACTTGTTCTAGCGGTATTCCAATAATTTTAAGCCTATTAGTCTCTGAGTCTATTTCAATACATTCGTTTTCTTTTAATTCTTTAAGAAGTAATTTATTTTTTATATCAAATACATATATACTCGTCTTATCTTTAATAGGCTGTACAAACTTCTCCCCAAATGACCGATCATCCAAATACCAAGGAACTTCTTCAGATTCTAGAAAAACATATTTATGAAACTCTGCCTTATGTATAGATATTTGTTTTGTCATAATTCAACTATCTACAATTTCTCATAATAATCTTTAATCTTAGCAGCCATTAACTTCCGTCTTTCTGTTAAAAAGTCGTTATAATCTGTATGCGTCGCTGTGAAGAGCCTATCAGGAACGTCATTAAGTTGCAGATTTTCTTCCAATGCTTTTTTAGAATCTATTGTACTAATATCAAAAACATTAGCATCTATTTGCTCTATCACTTTTGCTAAGTACTCTTGTGGTGGTAACATACCTACTTTTATATTAGTTGCTTGTTCAGTATAGACGTAGTTAGCTACTTGGTTGTATTGCTTAGGCAGATAACCATTTTGACTTAAATACTTTTTAGGAAATATGTGGTGGATATCGCCACGTTGCTCTATAAGGCTACTAATTTTCATACTCTTAGATAAAAACGCTGGTGCATTTCTATAACATTGTGCTGCCAAATACACATTGTAAGCATTGTTATTACTGCTAGAAGATTCTAACTGATTCACTAATGCAAATTCCCAAAAACCTTGACCTAAATGGTTTTGCTCCATTTGATCTAAATACAACTTCACCCCTTTCTCGTTAATTTGTTTTATATCTTCATCGATCATAGATTCCGAAGATCCCGAATAGCGACTAATCAACAGCGACATTACTAACCAACGTTTTACGTAATGCTGAATCTCAGACTCTGGCATTCTTTGTTTACGCAGTTTTAAATACAAGGCATACGAAAAATTTAAACTGTTTTTAGACGAAATTAATTTCTGACTTATTAATCCTGCCGATTTTACCAACATAATAAAACGTTGGTAACTGGTTTGGTTTACAAAATCCATCAAACCTTCAGACAACATACCGTAACTACGTTCTGCAATTTCGCCTTCATAGGTTCTTGCTTCAAAATTACGTCCAGATAATAACGCTACTAAATCGCTAAATTTACCACGACTAAATTTATAGGTAAACGCTACACGTAATACATCTATATAATCTGGCACATATAAATCATCGCTTCCTGTTGCCATCCATTTTAACCCTTTATAATACTCACTACTCGCAAAGGTCTTATCATTATCTAAAATGTGCTTGTTAAAATCTTTATCTACTAAAAGTCTACAGAAATAATCGACTAGCTTTCGCATTTTGTTTCCTCCATGCGCTTCATCTGAGGCTATCTTAGACATCACAAAATCTGCATTACTCAGTACAACACCTTTTTGGTTAATACGTATAAAAATATCGGTTACAGTATCTATGTCTAGAGAACTATCTAGCTCAATAATACCGACTTGTTTGTTTTTAATTCGTTTTAAATTTTCTATACGTTCTTCAATTAAATCCTCATTGACTTCTGGATTTAACTTCATGTATCCTCTTATGGCTTTGGTTATAGAAATCTCATCGTTAATAATAGGATTAATGTTATTTATCCATTCTGCACTATTCTCATAAGCCCTATTTAACACATCAAACTTTTCAGTCATTGGGTTAAAAGCAATTCGAATATTAATTTCCTTATAGTTTTTATTTAACACGCGTTGCCCAACCACAGCAGCGGTTAACGCGGTAATACGTTGCTGCCCATCTATTAAAACTTTTTTTCCCGCAGATAATTCTCCGTTTTTTAATTTTACATCTGGATTACGCCATGTAATAATATAACCTACAGGATAACCTTGATATAAAGAGTCTATTAAATCTCTAACTTTTGCACTTTTCCAAACAAACGGCCGTTGTATTTCTGGTATGGCAATTTCACCAGATTTTATCCAGCTTAATAAGGTTTCTACAGGTTGTTGGTGTACTGAGTATTTTGCCATTTAGTATCGCTTGTTTAATTATTTTTAATTTCTTGCTTTAGAATTTTTTCGAGCTTAGTAAAGACGTCAACAAAACCATCACCTTTTAGTTTGTTATATATAACATCTCCCAAAGTTCTTATTTCTGATTTCTTGAGTTTGTAAGATCTAACAGCAAAATGCGCATAAACTTTATTTTTAGAATTATAAAAACTAGCATTTTCCTCACCTGATAAGGTTACACCTCTATAACGTTCTTTATTAATTAAGGCTTTCCCCTTTAACTCAACAATTAATCTTAAAGTGCCATCTGTTTTAAGCAAATCCCCATAAATAATAGTAAACATTAAATTTTTGTCTAATTTAGAGATATAGTAAGATAAAACATTACCTAAATTACCCGAAGACTCGTAAAGTTTAATATTTAATTTTTCACCTTCTAATAGCCTATATGCTTTTTTAACTTCATTTTCTAGATGTTTTCTAGCAGACGATTTATAAGCTATAAGATTGTTTATTTTTTGTTGATTTTCAAAATAAAAGTTAAAATCATTTTCGTTCATAAGTGGCTGGCTTAAGTTTATTGTGTTTTGGTAAAAGTCTTTTAAAAACACCACGTATTTATCATTGGCATCTAACAGGTAGTTACCCAAATTTTGCATCACTTGATTAAGTAATTGCAAATGTGTAATATTTATAAAATGTGGATGGTCTATTTTAGAAATTGGATGTAACGACAACACCACCCCCATTTTATTGGTTGCTACCACATCATTATAATATAACTCTAAATCATTATTAAGATGATGATACACTTTGTTTTCTATAATTACCGCTTGCTCGTTATTTTGTAATAGAATATCTATACGTTTTTGTTTACTTACACCAAACTCTGTATATGTTTTAAAATTAAAAAACGGCTCTATACGATTGCTATCCTTATTAATGAGCTCAAACAAACTTGTTACAAACAAATCATTAAACTTATGTACCTCATTAATTCTAAAATAAAACGCATAGATATTAGACATCACATTCTCGTAATGTGGTTGTTTAGCAATACCTAAAAAGGTTTTGGGTTTGCCTTTTATTTTGGGTATCTCATTTTGGTTTAAAAATGATTGTAATGACTTTAAATCAATCTTTTCTTTTCCTTCTAGCATGTCACTTCCCAGATTATAAGTCTTGTTTCCATATTAATTTTATCCGCTAAAATTAGCTCGCTATGCAAAATATTAGCATTAAAACTTAAATTCAACTCATTCATTTTTTCTATAAAACGAAAATCAAAATTTGAAGTTTTCATTTTACATAACTCTGTTATTAAATTTGGTGTGATTCTATAATCTGCAGGAAATCGCTCTAAAAGTTGAGATTGTAATCGATGCCCTAACATTTTAGCATCTGCAACACAGATAAAATACGCTTTGCGCTTGGTAAAATATGTATCTAGTCCTAAACGAATCATATCGTTTAGGGTTTTAATTAACCTTTCTGTTTTATTTATTGAACCTTCATCATTGCTATTTTGTCTAAATAAACCAAATTCTGCGCATAAACATAATTTATCAACAACTAAGTCCATTTTAGGTTTTTGCTTTCTTTTAGTCCTAGGAAGCACTGGTCTCGGTATATAAGTACGTAAATCTATTCCGCTTTCTAATTTTATGTCATAATTCTGTAAAATTCTTTCTTGCTTTAAAGCTGTAAAAAAATCATAACGCACAGAATCTTCTCCCATTTCTAGTAATGGTATATGATTACAACGTTCTGTAAATAATTCCTCAAACTTTTTAAATACATCTTCCATAATAACTATCTTCTATTAAAATTAGTCAGTTCCCATTGTGCAATGCTTTGCTGGCTCTCTTTGGCTTTACGTCTTATATCTTGAATAATTTGCATATAGGTATCTGCACAATTTAATTGCGTCCAATTCACTAAAGGTTGCTTGTATAGTCTTTGCTGTATAATTCTATCCACTGGGCAATGTGGTGGTTCTGGTATGATACCCAAACACCAGTAATATTTTAAAGCCAGATTAAGTAGTTTTTGGCTGACACCAATATTAATAGGGGCTTTTAGCACATGACTAAAGTTTTCTGTAAACTTACTTAAGGCTTGTATATTTTTTAGATGAATGATATCCTCTGTTAATGGTGTTTTGTATTGGCTCAAAATGGTATTCTCTACATACCCTCTAAGCATGTTTCTAAAATAGGTACGGTCTTTTTCTTTGGTCTTAGGTTTGTAAATACCTGTGTGCTGAAACGCACCACCAAAGGTTAGTAACCAAATTTCTTCTATCAAAAAGGCTTGTTGTTTTTTAGATATATCTGTCATTTACTTTTTATTAAAGAACTTATTATACTTGCAACGGAACTAACACATCCTTTATTTATTGGCATTAAATATTTACTGCTAAAATCTTCATCTATAAATGATAATTTATCTTTTTTCATTTGTTTAAAATTATCTTTCAAACTATTGTAAGGCAAAACCTCATATATAAATAACCAATATTTATCTGGTTCTAAAACACTTAAATCTTTCGCTTTTTTTCTAAAGACCTTTATGCTAGCTCCTTGTTTTAATGTATATAAATACACTAACAACATAGAAACACAATCCTCTCTATTTAAAATTTCACTTGTATAATCTTTATCTAATAAAACATTATGTTTTAAAGCTAAATAAAGCACATAACTTGTAGCTTCTGGTATGTTTTTTTGAATACTATAATCTAAAACATCATCTAAAAGTTCTTTTATTTGAGTGTTTGAATAATTAAAAGCAGTAAGTACATACTCATCTACATAAGGCAGTAAATAAGGATACATAAGTATTAAGTGATGTAACCTTTTAAAGTAAAAAGCTTTTGCTTGAACACCTAAATATTTACTTGATATTATCTTAATTGAATAACTTAAAATTGCTAAGTTCTCCTTTTCAGACTTCATTAAATCTAGTGTTAAGTCTAAAAAAGACTTTAACTCGGCTATTTTTAAAACGTGCTTTCCTTCTTTAGTCTTTATTTCTGGAAAGTGAAACGCCTTTAGTTTACGAAGCCAAGTTTCAGATAATGCAAATGGCAAGGTTAAAATCTCTGATTTTTTATGATTTAATGACAATTCAAACTTTTTTAACTCTACGGATAAATCAATAAAAAACTGTTCTGCATCGTTATATGTTTCTACATAACAAGTATAATCATCAATATATCTTGTAAAGCGATACCCTTTATTCTCCATTTCTAAATCAATTGCTACAAGAACAATTTCTGATATTAAATTTGAAGTATGTGGACCAATTAAAATTCCATTGGTTTCATTATTTTTAATCTTTCGGCTTAATTCATCATATTTATTAAACCATTCTTTATCAAACTTCCTGCCCGATTTTAATTTAGCTTCTGTTTTACCCACTAAAGCCCAAGAAATAGAATGCGAATAAATACTAGGATAACAGTTTGAAATATCTGCTTTTGCGATATAGTTACTTCTAATTAATAAATCATTCTCTGGAAAGCCATCATCATCAAAATTCTTATAATTCATTTCGAAAAATGATTGTTTATCTATCATTTTTCTTAAATGAACTCTACTTATTTTATGCGTTTGATTTTCGGTTTTATCCTTAAAATAGTTTTGAGTATTAGTCCACTCTTTAGCTATAAACTGACACAAATTAGCATATCCAAAAGGATGAGGAATAGCTAACATACGTGGTACATTAATATTTCTCATATTTTCATAACTAACATAATCATATTCCTTTTTTGCAAAAGTTGGCGACTTATCTATTACATAATCATAAAAAGGTTTGCTAGTTAAAAAAGGTGGCATCTTATTTGGAAACAAACCGTAGCCTAATAAACCTTCTAATATTTCTGTATCTGTAAAACCTGTAATGTGCTCGTAATATGATTTCATAGGCTTTAAACTTCTACTGCTTTTGTTTCTACTTTTGACATTTTGGAAAGAAGTAAATCTTTAAAATCTGATAACTTTGAATTCTCTTTTAAATTAATTGATTTATAATTTGTAATAAGATTTAGCTGATTACTTAAAGATAATAACAACTTTAAATCTCTTGGCATTGCAAGCCTATAACTTGGTAAGGCTTTTTTTGATAAATGCAACACAGTAGAACCATTAACATAACCCATTGCAAATTCTTTAAAAGAATTATCATTAA
>Ga0209345_10005314_pt1 | contig 12000 bp, 14 predicted proteins | sample Cruoilmetagenom7_FD_187294 | JGI IMG/M metagenome (GOLD analysis project Ga0209345, IMG submission 187294) | Oil polluted marine microbial communities from Coal Oil Point, Santa Barbara, California, USA - Sample 7 (SPAdes) (version 2) | ecosystem: Environmental > Aquatic > Marine > Oil seeps ...
TAAGTGAATGAAAATATTATTTGTAGTCGTCGGAGCAATTATCGCTGTGATGATTTACCCAAGGTATGACCTGTTGACAAAGAAAAACTTTTTTGACGAGGGTTTTACTGTAGAGCACGAAGGCTACATAACAAGTGTTGGTTGCCATAAAGCTGCTAACGAAATGAAAGCGAGATATTATACTTGCGAGCCCAAAGAAGTATGGAAGAGTTTATTTTTAAACGATGAGGTAGAGCAGGGTGGGGATGAGGGTTCTGGATTGCCTAGCCAATAGGTTTGAAAGTTTTATCTTCCATGCTTATTGTAATGCCAGTTTAAGAGCTGACTGTAAAATAATATGAAAACCTCTAAAATATTAAGTTTTTTAGGTATATGTTTTTTGTTTTCTATTGCTGTAGCTTTTGCAGTGCTTTATTTGGCAGACAAAAAGTCACAAAAATATAAAAATGAAATAGTTGTTTTTATATCAGAAAAGCTAAGAAATATTGCAAATGGCCACAGTGAACTGGATGCTCTGGGAGACTTTCAAAGCTGTCCATCCAAAAAAGAAAATAGAGTCGAAATTATTTTTGGGGATGTTCCTACGGCTCAAGTGATACTAAATTGTAATTATAGTAGTGGCGATGTAGTAGTTAGAGCCAATGTCGGAAAGAAAGAAAATATTTGGGAGGCATCCCATATGTCAGTAACAAGTTCATTGTTCTCTACAGAAATAAAGTGAGAATTACTTTTATTAGCGCCCCTCCCTTTTTTAGTTATAGTCACAGATAGGTACAAAATGAGTAATAATGAGGCTAAGGCCATTAAGGGACATGATTTTGCTAAGAAAGGAAAGGTCTCAGTCTGGGCCTCCCAGCATGCCTATGAAGATGTTCCCGATGAGTATTTTGAAGAGACATTTAGCCGTAATAATACTCGGGCGACGAATACTTGGTCAGACAACTTTAATCTTCAATTTTTTAACCCTGAGAATATGGAAACCAATGGTGCTCATGAGGGCACTGTTAGTATCGAAAAGGCAGCGGGTGAATGTTCGTTCTCTTCCTCTTATATTGAAGTGTTGATGAGCAAAGCACGGAAGAAGAAATTAGAAGAGGTGACCTGGATAGTTATGTTGTTTGAATATAAGTACAGCCCTAAAGTTTCGGGTGTTGATAAAGATAACTATATGACATTTTTGGGTGCATTTGATTACGACGATGGAGCTGACAACTTGTTTGAAATTGAATGACTGTGATTAGTATGTTCAGTTGTGACTAGTTAAAGATTACCCTCAATATATCAGCAGACAAACAGACTGCACTTAATAAATTAAATTGAGCTGTTTGTATCAGCTGACGATTAAGTTCTTTTCCTTTTCTGCGGTAGACCATTAGTATTAATACTATCAATACGGGAAAAAGCAGCCATGAGATAAGCAGCTGCAATGAAAGTGTCCAAGCTAATCCTAGAGCCATGATAAAACTTAGTAAGAGGCTTGAGCCGTATAAATGTCGAGCAGAGTGTTCTCCCATGGCTTGGGGTAGGGTAAGTTTATGGGCTAACGAGTCAGTCGGGATGTCTCGAATATTGTTGACCAACATAATTGCTGCCGATAACAATCCCATTTGACAGGCGGGAAACCATAGCAGATACGGTAGTTCTCCTGCTTGGGCATAGAACCCACCTAATACGGTAATAGGGCCAAACACCCAAAACACAGCAAACTCACCAAGAGCCGCCGAAGCTAGGGGCTTTGGGCCGCCACTATAAGCTAGTACGGTTACTACACAGATTGTTCCGATGGCGAGTAGTTGCCATTGTGTGAGTAAAACAAGCACTAAACCCAATGTAATTCCCATAGCCAAAAAGCTAAGAAAGCCATGTTTTATTTGCTGCAGGCTGAGCAGGTTTTGCTGTATGACTCTGGTAGGGCCAAGGTGTGCCGGGCCATCAATTCCCTTGAGATGGTCGAAATAGTCGTTACCTAAATTGACAGCTATTTGAAGGCTGATACCACAGCTAAAAATTAGCATTGCCACCATCCAGGAAAACGGTTCTGCTAGTTGGTAGGCAAGTACTTGGCTTAATAAAATTGGGGCGACTGATGCCCAAAGTGTTTGTGGCCTGATGGCATGAAACCAAAGATGTGGGCCATCCATACCTTGTAAGGGTTTTGTTTGTATTGGATGTTTGTTTTGTGGCAACTGCATTCCTAGTGTGTTTTCAGTATTTATACCCAGCACTTATAGTATTCTAGCTTTTAATGAAGAGCCTTTGTTAAGGCGTGCTAATTATTGCATTACACTCATGTGATACTTGTATGATGATACCTAGACCACTATGAATCCAGAGTTTGTTAACCCTCAATTAGTTAACCAAGTCCTTCTACCTATTAGTCTAGGTTTTATGATGCTGGCTATGGGGCTTTCTCTTAAAGTACATCATTTTGCGAAACTTCTGTTGTTCCCCCAAATTATTGCACTTGGTATTACATTACAGCTTGTATTACTCCCGCTATTAGCTTGGTTTTGGATCGTTGTATTAGGTTTGTCAGCAAGTGTTTCTGCGGGCCTGATACTGGTTGCTTTGGCGCCAGGTGGTGCTACTTCCAATGTAATTGCTTATTTATGTCGAGGCGACGCGGCACTTTCTGTGTGCTTAACAGCGATTGTTTCATTGGTGGTGCCTTTTACAATTCCCTGGATGGTCAATCTTAATTTTGGTTGGCTCGGTGTAACAGGGGCAGGTTTTCAATTACCTCTGGGGCTGACTATTATTCAGCTTGTCGTTGTTACCGTTGTGCCCGTTTTGTTAGGTATGGGGCTTGCCTATATGTACCCTATGACCGTTGCACGCATTCAGCCTTGGGTGCAGCGAATCGTTGGTGTGGTGTTTGTTGCGTTGGTTATTACTATAGCCGTAGCTAATCACGATGCACTTCCTGATGTTATATCTAAGGCGACTTTGGCGGCGTTGCTGATGTGTTGCAGTGCTATGGCTGTTGCTTTCATTGTTTCTAGAATTACCCAGTTAAACTCTGAACAGAGTGTCACTATCACGGTGGAGGTGGGTATCCAAAATGCGGGTACTGCCATGATGGTGGCTGCTACATTAATGCAGCAGCCACATTTGGCGATGCTGCCTCTGGCTTATGGTATTATTATGAATCTGCCGGCTTTGTGTTTAATCGGTTATCGGCGTTACTATTATAAAAATTAGAGTTATGTAAAACTGGGAGAGAGGTGTTTGTATTACCTTAATACTTTTTGTCTTTCATTCACTTAATTTGTTGGTTGTGTGAAATTTACAAATCTTTACAGCTCTAAATGGCTAAGCTCATTGACAGGGTTTGAGTTTTCATCAGACAATCGTTTCCCGAAAAAAAAACGTAATACATTGAATGTCTAAAATTGACGACAGCATGGATAAGATTCGTGAGAAGAAGAAATGCTTTCTTGCTCGTGAAGAACGTATTATCGACAAAGCTCTACAACTTTTAATACGTGACGGTATTGATAAAGTAACAGTTTCTGCCATTGCCAAGGAAGCGGGTGTTGGCAAAGGCACAGTGTATAAACACTTCCTCACTAAAACTGAAATACTGATGCGTATTGTTCTAGATTATGAACAGAGCATCACTGAAAACTTACGCTTAGGTATTGAAGCCACCGAGGCCGGTGACCCTGGCGCTGCTGCACGTTCTTATTTTCAGGCTAGACTTTCTGACCCAGCCTTGGACAGGCTTGTTCAGCAACTGGAAGTGAAGCTAGAAGGAAACGAAGAGGTGGCCGATAGTATGGCTGAACTTCACGCTTTACGTCGTTCAAACATCGACGCGTTGAACGCGATGATAATTAAGCTGATTGATAAAGGTCTCCTTGAGGATGTTCCTCCTCAATATCACTATCTATCAAGTTGGGCTCTTGCTCAGGGAGCAGTGGAAGCTTACTTTAATATCAGTTATGCGACGGATCTTGAAGATAAAGAGGACTTCCTCCGATTTGTTGCCAATATTGGCATCACTATGGGGAACAAAGGGCAGCTCCTCGACAACATACCCCCGCAGTGTCTGGTTAATCTTGCCAAGAGTTGATCTCTACAGCGCAGAAAAAATAAAAAAGCACGTTCACTACATATTTGGGTAGTTTGGACCGCCGGTTCCTTCTGGTGTTACCCAGACGATATTTTGAGTCGGGTCCTTAATATCGCAGGTCTTGCAGTGCACACAGTTTTGAGCATTGATTTGAAATTGCTTATCGCCATTTTCACTTTCAACAATTTCATACACTCCCGCAGGGCAATAACGCTGTGCTGGTTCATCAAATAATGGCAAGTTATGGGCAATGGGCACATCTGAGTTGGTTAAAGTTAGATGGCAGGGTTGGTCTTCCTCATGATTGGTGTTGGACAAAAATACTGATGACAATTTATCAAAGCTAAGTTTGTTGTCGGGCTTTGGATAATTGATAGGCTCCGATTCAGCAGCAGGTTTCAACTTGCTGTGATCTGGTATGGGATCTTTTAAGGTCCAGGGCACCTTGCCATTAAACAGATTGATGTCGATAAAGGAGTAGGCTGAACCAAGGATGTTGCCCCACTTATGCTGGGCTGGTCCAAAGTTACGTTGAAGGTGAAGCTCTTTATAGGCCCAGCTTGCTTCATAGGCTTGGGTATATTCGACTAACTCGTCGTGCTGACGTTCGTTACTGACGGCTCCAACAATGGATTCTGCCGCAATCATGCCCGATTTCATTGCACAGTGAATGCCTTTAATCTTAGCAAAATTGAGTGTGCCAGCATTGTCACCAACCAATAGGCCACCAGCAAAAGTCATTTTTGGTTGAGCTTGTAAGCCGCCTTTAACAAGAGCGCGAGCACCATAGGAAATACGCTCTCCACCTTCTAGATACTGACTAATAGTCGGGTGGTGTTTGTAACGCTGAAATTCATCAAAGGGACTAAGGTTTGGATTAGAGTAGGATAGGTCAGTGATTAAGCCCACTGCTACTTGGTTATCTTCCATATGGTAAAGGAAGCCGCCGCCAGATGAATTACTTTGATCTAGAGGCCAGCCACCAGTGTGAACCACCAGCCCTGGCTGATGTTTTTCTACTGGAACTGTCCATAGCTCTTTTATTCCCAGACCGTAGTGCTGTGCCTGAGAATCTTTGTCCAGCTCAAATTTTTCAATAAGCTGTTTTCCCAGGTGTCCTCTGCATCCTTCAGAAAATAAGGTATATTTTGCTCTAAGCTCCATTCCGGGCATGTAGGAGTCTTTTTCCTCTCCATTGACACTCACGCCCATATCACCGGTGATAATGCCTGTAACCGCTCCATTGTCGTTATAGAGGATACTGCTGGCCGCAAAGCCAGGAAAAACTTCCACACCTAAATTCTCAGCCTGTTGTGCCAACCAACGACAAAGATTACCAAGGCTAACAATATAGTTGCCCGAGTTGTGCATAGTTTTGGGGGCAAACAAAGGCGGTATTTTTATTCCTTTGTTCTCTTTCAAAATATAGATATTGTCATTTTTTACTTGGGTATTTAGTGGGGCTCCGAGTTCCTTCCAGTTGGGAAACAGTTCATTGAGTGCCGTGGGTTCCAGTACAGCTCCGGACAAAATATGGGCGCCGACTTCAGAGCCTTTTTCGACGACAACAACAGAAAGCTCTGTGTTTAGTTGTTTTAATCGGCAAGCAGCAGCTAATCCAGAGGGCCCCGCACCAACAATGACTACATCGTAATCCATATATTCACGTTCCACGGGGTTCTCCTTTGTACTTTTCAGTACTTTTTTCTATTGTTATCAGTTGCTTATTTGTTGTCCCTGGCCAAAGTTGTTTCCCGAGGCTGAGATATGTCAATACATACCAAGGAGGTTAAGCTCACTGAGGTTTAGGGGAGGGATTTTAGCTCTTCTGTCTCAAGGGTGCCACGGAGATTTAATGACTGATTGGTCAGTACTCATCAGTCAGCTTTAGATTGCTAGAAAGAGACGATTCTTTCATTGCTACACTTGTAACGGCTTGATTTGACCTCACAGGGGCGGCATGATTAGCACCTATTAAAAAGGACAGCCAAAAGATTATGTCCTTATCTCTCTCGTTTTACCTTAATCGAACAAGTTCAAAGGGTATTCAATGAAAGTACTTGTCGCAGTCAAACGCGTTGTAGATTACAACGTTAAGGTTCGCCCAAAAGCTGATGGCTCAGGCGTTGAGCTGAATAATTTAAAAATGTCGATCAATCCATTCTGTGAGATTGCAGTAGAGGAGGCAGTTCGACTCAAGGAAAACGGCATTGCTACAGAAATTGTGGCCGTTTCCATTGGCCCACAACAGGCTCAGGAGCAAGTTCGAGCCTCACTGGCCCTAGGGGCAGACAAAGGCATCTTGATCAAGACAGAGCAGGGTTTAGAACCTCTGGCAGTGGCCAAATGTCTCAAGGCTATATGTGATCAGGAAAATCCAGATATTGTTCTGATGGGTAAGCAATCCATTGATGGTGATAATAACCAAACGGGACAAATGCTTGGTGCACTGACGGGTTATCCTCAGGGAACATTTGCCTCAGAGCTTAAAGTTGATGGTGGTAAAGCCAGCGTTACTCGCGAAATTGATGGTGGTTTACAGACAGTTAGTTTGACGTTGCCAGCTATTGTGACTACAGATTTACGCCTCAACGAACCTCGTTATGCCTCGCTACCAAATATAATGAAAGCCAAGAAAAAGCCGATGGAAGAAACTACGCCAGAAGCACTCGGGGTTGATACTGCACCTCGTGTCACGTTGTTGAAAGTTGAGCCGCCTGCTGAACGAACTGCAGGTATGAAAGTGGCAAGTGTTGATGAGTTACTAGACAAGCTGAAAAATGAAGCGAAGGTGATCTGATGAGTATTCTAGTTATTGCAGAGCACGACAATAGTCATTTAAAGGCGGTAACACTTAATACGATTACAGCGGCGTTGACCATCGATAGCGATATTACTTTACTGGTAGCTGGTGCAAATTGTAGTGGTGTTGGTTCTGAAGCAGCCGCTATTCAAGGCGTAGGTAAAGTACTAGTTGCAGATAATGAAGCCTATGGTTATCGATTGGCTGAAAACCTTGCTCCATTAATAGCAGAATTGGCCCCAGGGTATTCCCATGTATTAGCGCCTGCGACTACTACAGGCAAAAATATTCTGCCTCGTGCTGCGGCACTGCTTGATGTACAGCCGATTTCAGATGTTATTGCAGTAGAAGGTGCTGATACTTTCAAGCGACCTATCTATGCAGGCAATGTCATTGCTACAGTTAAAAGTTCTGACGCCATCAAGTTGATGACGGTACGTACAACAGCTTTTGATGCAGCGCCTGCTGAAGGTGGTAGTGGTAGTATTGAATCGTTTGATAGTGTCTATAATCAAGGCAACTCAGCTTTTGATGGTGAAGAGCTAGCTGCATCTGAACGTCCAGAGCTGACTTCTGCAAAGATTGTTATATCCGGTGGCCGGGGGCTGGCTAGCAGTGAAAACTTTAAAATGCTAGAACGCTTAGCAGATAAGTTAGGCGCCGCCATAGGCGCATCTCGTGCTGCTGTGGATGCTGGGTTTGTATCGAATGATATGCAAGTAGGGCAAACCGGTAAAATTGTTGCGCCTGACCTGTATATCGCTGTGGGGATTTCTGGTGCTATTCAGCATTTAGCTGGAATGAAGGACAGTAAGATAATTGTTGCCATTAACAAAGATGAAGAGGCTCCAATTTTTCAGGTTGCTGACTATGGTTTGGTGGCAGATTTGTTTGATGTCATTCCTGAGATGGAAGAGAAGTTATAAAGATTTTTTCAATTCTTTTTCTTAGCTATAACAAAAAACCGGCCCTTATTTAAAAATAAGGGCCGGTTTTTTTACGATCAATAGTAATCTTTATATTCTAGTCTTTAAGTTTATTCTTTTTATGTGATTTAAACCGTTTCTTGTAGGCGCGATCTTTTTCTTCCGGGCTCATGTTCCGCCATTTTTCCTTCAGTCTTTCACGTTTTTCTGGGGGCATATTGTGGAACTTTTCCCTTGCCTTGTAGATTTGTTGTCTTTTCTCAGGTGGCAACGCTTTAAAGGCCTCACGGCGTTTTTTAATTATTGCCTTTTGCTCAGGTGATAACTCATCAAAACGTTTGTGACCATATTTTTGATGTTTTTTTCCATTCTCTGCCATTTCCCATGGCGCAGGTAAGTGGCCCATAAACGGGGATTCGTGGGCATGCCTACTTCTGTCCTTGTCTATATAGTGATGGTCATTAGCAGATTTATCGTAGTGTTGAGCGTGAGCTGGAATAGAAAAAAGTACAGGTATTATTAACAATAATCCTGGGATCAATTTTCTATATCCAATGTTTAAGTTCATATCCTAACCTAACCTTTTAAATTGCTCTCTTCAGCAGCCAACCAATAGTAAAAATCCATGTCTTCATATAAATCCATTCCTTCACTTAGGAGGATCTCTTCCTGATTCAGCGGAGATATTTGATTATCTTGTAGATTAGGAGACAACACGAGAACCAATGCAACAACAGAGGCGAGGGCCATACCGGTTACGGGCATAAAAAACCTTGGCGCATACCGCTTAGTTGTCACAGACTTTAGGGCTTCTGAACGAGCCTGAGCCAAACGTTGTGTTGTATTGGTATCAAGCTCACGCTCTGAGCTACGTAGTACATCACGCATTTGCTTTTCAAAGTCATTCTCAGTTAAGTCGCGGCCACTTAAGTTATCATTATTGAGATCACGATTGTTCATGGTTGTTTTATTCATGCCAATGCTCTCTTAGTGTTGCTCTAAGGCTGTGTATAGCTCTGGAGTAGTGCGTCTTTACACTGCCCTCGCTGCATTTCATCGCTGTAGCAGTTTCTATTGTGCTGAGGCCTTCCCAACAACGTAGTATAAAAGCCTGTTTTTGTCGGCCTGGCAAAGCTGCCAATGCAACCTCCAAAATTTCCATTTGCCGACCAGTTTCATGTTGTTGATGTGGTGAGTCGCTGTCTAAGCCTGGCACTATCTGAAATGGATCTTCTTCTATTTCAGTACCATCATCTTTGTCTCTAAACCGCGATATCCAGCCCTTAACTTTATTTTGAACCTTGTGGCGTCGATGCAAATCATTAATACGACTTTGTAAAATACGATAAAACAAAGGTCGCCATTCTTCTGGCGTCTTGGTGCTATACCGAGCAACAAGCTGAGTCATCGATTCCTGTACTACATCCAGCGCATCCTCACGATTTCTCAATGAGTTTAGCGCAATACTGAATGCCCGGCGTTCAATGCCTGCCAGAAATTGTTCAAGGGGCTGTAATTCCAGGGAGTTACTCCTTTCTCTGGTTTCAGTCACATTGTTATAGACATTTGCTAGCATACTTCACCCACTTAGTATTAGTGGTGCTCATGTGAATGATACAACAATTCGTTCACTAAAATGGTGCCACCAAGAATTGCAAAATAATCATCTACATAGTTTCCATGCCTAGAATAATGACTGTGGCCATGATGACGGCGACTATAAGAGTGAGAATAATAGTGGCGATTGTCATATCGATAATGGCGATCAAGATTCCGCTTATAGTGGCGGCTTTTGTAGTGATTCCGATCGTAGCGGCGCTCGCTGTAATGGCTTTTGTTGTGGTGATTATACTTTTGTCCTTTATGAGCAGAATAATGCTTCTTTCCATGTTTTTGGGCGTGTTTTTCACCATGTTTGTTGTAATTTTGGTGGCTCGAATAGTTACGATGTTTGTCATAGTTTCTATGATCATCTTTCGCAATAGCAGGTGCTGCTGTCGCAACTAAAGAGCATGTTAGTAAACCGATTATTGTATATTTATTCATAGCCGTAACCCTCTATTTATTGACTATCTATGTCTATAAACGTGTGGGGGTTACATTGGTTGACGACTATTTGTTGATTGGGTTGTTACTGGAAGTGCACTAGGGTTTGATGGATAGCCGAATGGGACAATGATCAGAGGGCTTTTCCATGGCTCGAATAGCATGGTCTATGTCTGAATCTACAGTCATACTCAATAACGGTGAAGACGTTAGCATTAGGTCAATACGTAGACCGCGTTTGGGTTCCCGCTCAAAACCACGGCTGCGATAGTCAAACCAGCTATACCTGTCTACTTCATTAGTATGAAGGTGTTGGTAGCTATCGGTTAATCCCCAGTTTTCAAGTTGATTAAGCCATTCGCGCTCTTCCGGAAGAAAACAACACTTTCCTGTGCGCAGCCAGCGTTTTCGGTTGTCATCACCAATACCAATGTCTTGGTCTGATGGGGCAACATTCATATCACCCATCACTAACACCAACTCATCAGGTTGATGGTGGTGCTGTAGGTGATTTAATAGGTCTTGATAAAAAGCTTTTTTACAAGGAAACTTCTGTGGATGATCACGGCTTTCTCCCTGAGGAAAATAGCCATTAAACACATTTATTTTTTTCTCACCCAGCTGAAATTGACCAAAAATCATTCGTTTTTGACTGTCCTCCGTGTCGTCAGGGAAACCTTTTAGGCTATTCAGCAAAGGCAGGCGATAAAGCAGGGCGACACCATAGTGGCCTTTCTGGCCGTGATAAATCACCTCGTAACCTAAGTTATTTATAGCGTCTACTGGAAACTGATCATCTGAGACTTTGGTTTCCTGTATGCCAATAATATCTGGAGAGTATTTTTCAATAATAGCTTCTAGTTGGTGTAGTCGAGCGCGTAGACCATTAGCATTAAATGAAATAATGTTCATATTAGACCTGAGACTTTAATTAGAAATGCCCTTTAAGGATGTTTAGCCTGTCTTAAAGGAGAATACGTTAGGCCCATATAATCAGCCAGAATATTACCTACCTCATAAAGAATCGGGTCTTTCTCTGACAATACTCTATCGTCTTCAAGGGGATCGTCAGAGCTATCTTTAGGGCTATCTATAGAATCACTCTCATCAACAATACTTTCACCGGCTTTAGCTCCCTCGTGATTATCGTCACCAACGGCTCCCTTTTCTTCACGCCAAGCTTCAACAGAAGCATAGGCAGGCAGATCTTTGGCTACACGTCTATTATTTTCTAAAGAGAGTAATGCATTGTCATATGCTTTTGTTTCTGCGCGACGTTTTTCTTCGTTGAGAGATAGCTCTTTAATATCTCTTCGTTCTTTAATTAGCGCCAATTCATTACTCAAATAGACTAGGTCTGGATCTTTTTCCAATCGCTGTTGATGGCGAGTGTTCAATGTTTCCAGTGGTATTTTAGTGAGGTCATACCGGCGATGGGGGACAGCAGGGATTTTATCCCAAGGAAGAGCATTTTCTTCGCTACTTTCACCAACTTTATCAATGTCGTAGAGTGAAGGTAGAGCAATATCGGGTACCACGCCTTGGTGTTGTGTACTGGTACCAGAAACACGATAAAACTTGGATTCAGTCAGTTTTATTTGGCCTTCTTGAACAGGCAGTTGTACTTGAACTGTACCCTTACCAAAGCTTTGCCCACCAATGACAAGACCGCGACCATAATCCTGTATAGCCCCTGCAAAAATTTCAGAGGCAGAAGCACTAAGGCGATTGATCAACACCATTAATGGACCCTTGTAATAGGCATTGGCGCGTGAACGATAATTACGCGAAACAAATTGGTCTGAATGGCGTACTTGAACGATAGGGCCGGGATCAATAAACAAGTCGGTGAGGGTAGTCGCTTCCTGCAAAAATCCACCGCCATTATTGCGAAGATCTAAAATAATACCGTCTACATTTTCTTCTCTTAGTTCATTCAGAAGTCGCATCACATCTTTCGTCGTGCTTTTAAAGTTTGGATCACGGTTGTGATAGGCCTCAACATCAAGATAGAAAGTAGGAACCTCTATTACTCCAACTCGATAATTTCCAGCTTCATTGCTGACCTCAATGACTTGAGATTTTGCCGCTTGTTCTTCTAATTGAATTTTGTCTCGTATAATGGAGATCTCGCGGCTATTTCCTGCAGA
>Ga0209345_10005317_pt1 | contig 11996 bp, 9 predicted proteins | sample Cruoilmetagenom7_FD_187294 | JGI IMG/M metagenome (GOLD analysis project Ga0209345, IMG submission 187294) | Oil polluted marine microbial communities from Coal Oil Point, Santa Barbara, California, USA - Sample 7 (SPAdes) (version 2) | ecosystem: Environmental > Aquatic > Marine > Oil seeps ...
TTATCGGTGACAGTGACAGGCCCACCGTTTTCAATTTGCTTTTCGAACAAAGGAATAACCGAACCATTGGACGCGAGAACATTACCGAAACGAACGGCGGCGGAGGAAATATCTGCGGCGTTCATAGAGCTAGCAAGTGTCATCATTTCGGCAATGCGTTTGCTGGCGCCCATAATATTGTTGGGGCTCACGGCTTTGTCGGTGGAAATTAACGTGAAGCTTTCCGCGCCGTATTCCAGCGCCAAATCAATGATGACTTTGGTACCGCCCACATTGGTCAGAACCGTTGCGATAGGGTTGGCTTCCATGAGGGGCACATGTTTCAGGGCGGCGGCATGCAAGATAATATCCGGCTTTTCGTCCTTGAATATTTCGCGCATATGCGCTTCGTCGCGCACATCACCTAAATAAGCGCGAAAGGACACATCACCTGATAAGGACAGTGCCTGATCGATATTATAAAGGTTCATTTCAGACGCATCTACGAGAACCATGTGCTTCGGCGCGTGACTTGCTATTTGCCGCACTAACTCCGAACCTATGGTGCCGCCGGCGCCAGTAATCATCACGGTTTTATCTTTGAGCAAACGCTCGACCGGGCCCATATCCAAAGTCTTGGCTTGGCGGCCAATGAGGTCAGCCGCTTCAAATGGAGTCAGGCCGTCTTCGCGGTTACTGCCCAGACGCTCCAACCTAGTGCCAAGTGCCGATGCCAGTTTCACAAGTCGCGCCGCGCGTTTTCTATCCGTATGTTTTTCCACCAATATCAATATCGGTTTTGCACCGTGTAAGCGCTCTGTGTTGGCGACCACGCCAGGGATATCACCCAGATTGCCAATGACAGGTACGCCGCGAATAGAGCGCCCTTTGTGGCCACCCTCGGTTTCTATTAGGCCGCGGACATAATGGGGCATATCGCGTTTTTTCTGGGCTTCGTCGCGCATATAGGCATGCAAAGTCTGCGACCGACCGATGAGAATAGCGGGTGGTTTATGACGCTGCCCGCCCCTGAATAAGGCTTTGACATCACCATTGCGGTAGACCATGACGGCGGCACGGCTAGCCACCAACATGAAAAAATAGAACCCGCCTGCAATAAATGGTACAGAGCGCGGTAAGTGCTCGGCTCTACCAAAGAATAAAAACAAAACAACCAAGGTTATCACGCTCGACCAAATAACTGCGCCCAGCAATGTGCGAACATCATCCAGAGACATAAACCGCCATACCGCGCGATTGGCGCGGGTGACAACCCAAACTACCAAACAAGAAACTGCAAATATCACCGTGGTACGAATGTCAATATGTTCGGGGGCTAATTTGCCTTCATAGAGAAACCTCAGACGCATAACACCATACATACAAGCCGCGCCCAAAAGCACGTCATACAACGTCACCATTAATTTGGTTATCCAGGGTGCGCGTTTATGCATGGGTTTTCACCCCATTTGGTGTTTCGACATTGCCCATGCGCTTAATTGTCCACCGTACCCGGTTGGAACGGGTTTGGCCATCGCTATCCCCGTAAGCATTGCCGTGAATGACCAGTTGTTCGCTTCGCCGCGGACGGGAGCCGTCCGCTAGGTACACGGATTTTTCGAGCTTAAGCGGCCCGCCATCTGCGCGGAACCGCCAACCTTTTCCTCCGGGCTGGATCAGCAAAGCACTATGACCATCTTGAGCCAGTGTTACTTTTACGTCGGGGTGTAAATGATAACGGAGGGCAAATGGGATTTGATCGCGGCGCAGGGGATCCATACCGAGCGGTACATAGAGCTGATCTTCGCCGCGTATGTCTGTGCCTGTTAAATCCATATAAAGCCTACGGCGGTGGCTTAATCCGTAAGCTTTCAAATATCCATTATGGCTCGCCTCTAGCCATGTTCCGGTCTCTTGCTCATTGCGTGTGCAGTTGACGCCGTGAGCATCTTGCGCAACGGCTAGGCCAATTAGTTTTGCGGGTAGACCAGAATTTAGCAATTGACCTGCGTCGTGGCTGTCCAACACCAAAGCCGTATGCGCGGCTGTGGCGCGCATACTTTGTCGCCAATGTTCTGGTTGATCGTCGTTCCAGCCACAATTAACAAATAGCGGCCCTGATGGGGTCGACATTTCAAAGGCGAGGGGCGACAAATGCGCGTCCAGATCAAAGGGGCGCGGTGCCACATCACCGACGTCCATCATGACCGTTATGCCGCTGCGTTCCAATCTTTGGAATTTTGTGTGGGTTGTATAGCCAAAGGCTTTGGTCTTGATCTTGGCACTACTCAACAAAATTTTTGTTCGGTTTGGGTTACCCCTTCCGCCGCCGTGAAAGCTGAACTGGTGTCCATCTTCAGTGCTAAAAAAGGCAATAATCGGTGCTGTGCGGTCTATCGCCCGGCGGATTTCTTTTGAACCCGCTATGCCGCGTGCGTCCAGAGCGGCTTCAACTTGGACCAATATTTCGAGTGCAGCCAGTGCTTGCGCTGGTGAACGGCTAATATGACCACCATCCGCAAGGATTTGTTTGTCGAGCTCATCGTCTAGCAAATCCAAACCGCGGTCCAAAAACCCGTCCTGCTTACCGTCGAGACAAGCGCCCGCAATCACCAGACACGCCGCCGCCTTCATCCGAGTTATGCCTTCGGGGGTTTGGACGTAAATTTTACGCAGGCGTTTAAGTTGGCGCACTAGACTAGCACGACGCGCGGACGCTTCATTGCTGTTGCCATCACCGCCCAGCAAGGCCTGCCAATTGGTCAACCACGCATAAATACGGTTAGTCAGAATATCAGCCCGCCAAGCAAATGGGTTCCATTTGCCGTAAACCGCAATCCAGCGGTCAACTAAATACCGCGCCCTCGCACCTGCGTTCTGCTTTATGGACGGGTCTTTGCGAATACGTTTTTTGGATAAACCAACGGCCGCTAAATCAATGAGCCAATTAAAGCTATGCAAACGATTGGCGTAAATTTGCGATGGGGCAGGCACGGACCAAGGGTCGCCGTGGGCACCAACATCCAGGTGTTGCGAGCCTAAAACAAAACGTCCGTCGAGAATTTGGGCGCCTTGGTCTGCATCGCCAATGTGGATTGGTGCAGGTAGGCTAGCGAATTCGGGGATACGGAGTGCGCTGGAATTTAAAGTACGCATGGGCGCACCGAAATCATCCGCAAGCTTATACCAGGATTTCCCAGCAGCCGCTTTAATTATATCGCCAATACCAATCCGCTTAGCCATTAAATTACCTTCGCCTTCCAACTTTGAAATGGGCTCTAATTGTGGGCTCGTCCATATCAGCCCAAAAACTTATGTGCAAGTGCCGTGCGTAGAAGACATGAATAACAAGGCGGGTCCGGAATACACAAAACCCCGCCCTGCAAAGCAGAACGGGGTTTTAAATAAGAAATACGCAGTCGCCTATTTACGGATAGGTTCGTAAACTGGCGCAGTATAATCAACGGGCGGTATATAACCTGGTACAGGCGTTGTTGGATATATAGTTACTGACGGTGACGTGCCCGAATTCATCATGCAGGTGCCGTCATTTGCCCGTGTTGTATTTGCTGGGCAATCAACTGTGCCGCCGCTTGTTGTTGAACCACTCCAACCTGAAGAACTAGTTGTTGTGGTTGAACTAGTGTATGAACCACTACCTGTCATCATACATGTGCCGTCACCTGCTGGTGTTGTGTTGACCGGACAGCTTACTGCTGCACCGCTATAAGACATAGACGGCGGTGATGTATATTCTACCCTAGGCGTTTGACGCATAGATGGCGGGGACGTGTAAACAGGCTGCGCGACTGGTGTAGGTGCCGGAGCACCACAACCCATTGCGGCGACGTTAGAGCAATCCGTGTAGACGACGCCCGGGCTAACTGGCTGTCCGCCGATAACCGTTGTTGACCCATAACGGGATTCAACTGGCGGGGTCACAACTGCGCCGCAAGATGCACCAGCTTTACAATTGCCGCCGCTCTCATAATCATATACATTACCATAGCGGCTACCATTACCACCGCTGGATGCACACGCACCCAATGTTAAGGCTACCACACTTGTGCCAACTATCATGCTAGATCTTAGCATTGTTGACTTGAAAATTTTATTGCCGCTCATCAGAGACTCCCGTTTTGATACAATCTATGTCGATTTGTGCAATCTTTAGGCCAGAAACCTTAATATACGTCTAAATTTCGCACACATATTGGGCTTTTATCACGAACTTATACTTAATGACGTGTGAACGCCGCGATAAAAAACCCGTCCATACCACCTTTTTCTTGTAAATAATGCGGCAAGACCCTGATTATACCTTCTGCCGTTTTGGCTTCCGGCACCCCCAAGGCGTCTATGCTTAATAGTGAATTAAGGCGAAAATCTGTCCTATTTTGCATAAATTTGGAGATTTGTTCCTCGCCTTCTCGCGTCTGAAGGGAACATGTGCAATACATAAGTGTCCCGCCCGGCGCCACATGGCGGGCAGCGGCCATGAGGAGCTTTTCTTGGACGCGGGCTAGACTTCCAATGTCTTCAGGTTTTTTGTTGTGTAGTACATCGGGTCGGCGGCGGAATGTACCTGTGGCCGTGCACGGTGCATCCAATATGACGACATCAAACCCTTTTCCGCCCGGATTTTCAGAATCCCGCCATTTAGCAGCATCACCGACCACTATTTCAGCCGATAGTTTTGTCCGCACCAGGTTTTCCTTGACCCGCTCTAGCCTGTCTGCGTTTTTATCCAGCGCAATTACGGTGGCACCGGCTGCCGCGATTTGTAATGTTTTACCGCCTGGTGCAGCGCACATATCTAGTACGCGTTTGCCTTTAATATCACCAAGCAATCTGACAGGCAGAGCCGCCGCAATATCTTGCACCCACCATTCACCTTCGTCATAGCCAGCAAGCGCTCGCACATCACCTGCTTTGTCGAGACGAATTGTATCGCCGGGCAAAACCTCGCCTTCGGGGCCATCAATACCGGGTTTTGTGGTTAAATCCAGCGGTGGTTCCTTGGCCAGCATATCCGCCATTTGCCCGCAAGCTTCCGCGCCGTAACTTTCTATCCAAGATGTGCGTAGCCACTCAGGTATATTATCAAGGGTAGTGGTCTGCGCCAATAAATCCGAGCCTTGTTCTGTAACGCGCCGTAGCACCGCATTCGCCATGCCCGCCATATGGGCGGTTTTCTTGGAACGGCGCAACAAAGCCACACTGCCGTTGACGGCCGCATATGCTGGCGTGTCTAAAAACAAAATTTGTGCAGCACCTGTCCGCAAAACCGCCAGCGCATAATCGGTTGGTGTTTTCTTGATGAAGGGCGCCAGCACTTTGTCAATTTGCCCCATTCTGCGAAATACGGTGGCAGCAATTAGCCGTGCAAAGGCTCGGTCGCGCCGCTCCAACTGCACGAACAATGCCTGACCTGATAGCGCCATATCCAGCGGTGTGCCGTCCACCAAAACCTCGCGGACGCCGTGGGCGGCCACATACCGCGCCCCATGCTTAGGGGTTTTGGGTTTAGGGGGGTTGCTTTGTACCGCTTTGTTGGAAGCTTTTTTTTCAGATGTCGTTTTTTTATTCATACGGCGCGTTACCATGCTCTTTATAAAACCGATAGGTATTTTTTCGTTCGCCATGAACGCTTCTTCGTGACCGTAGGGAATGCCTCTTGTGCTTTGCTCAGGGCGCACCACAAAATTTGCCACGTCCTTTCGGACTGACGGTTTACTTCTCGTTTCGGTTGCGTCCGGTATTGTAGGACAGCCCGTGTGGTTTCGCCCTCACTGGAAATACCAGTAAAAGCATGCAAAATATGTTTCGTGAGGGGTTAACCACACGGCGGTGTTTATGCGGTACGGCCGTTTTTTTCGAAGCAGTCTACCTTCGTGGTAGGCAACGTCCAGCTCTCGCACCGGGGCCCGGTTCGCTTGCGGAGTTATGCCACAAGCCTCAGCCCGACACCGTCCCTCATCCCAACAAACTAACGCGTTTTGTCTGTCCAATGAACAAGAGAACAATTTAAATATAGGGGGTAACACAGAGCCGTGGATACGTCTCTTGATAAAAACTTTAAGCCCTTGAAAACATTGGTGTTTATTTTGCGCACATCGTGGATACAGTTTGGATTTCACCCTCCTCCGGTTCTCGGACTTGTTCCGGGAGCTCTTGAAGTCAGCACAAAACCTCATGAGACCCCGGAATAAATCCGGGGACTTGTGCATATATGTATTGGTGTGTTCTATACATCTGACAAATTCCAAACCACTTGCGGCGTAGATATACTTGCCCTAAGGTTTTGGCATGAGCGACATGACACCAGAACAGATTGCCAAAGCTTTAGAAGCGGGGATTATTGATAAAGCCCAAGCCGAAAACATGGCGGCGGATATGCGTGCGAAACGGGCAGCGCCCGCCAAGCCCACACATGCAAGGCAAGACCCCGATATAGAGGCGTCTCTAATTGGTGATGAAGAAAATATGCGGTTTGTTCGCTCGTTCTCGGATGTATTTATCTCCGTGGGTATCGGGCTGTTGGCAATGGGCATGTTTAGCGCCATCGGTATATTTGGTGGCGGCATGGGGTATTTGGTCGGGGCAGGTCTGTTGTGGCTGATGTGTGAATATTTTGGCCGTAAGAAACGGGCGCATTTGCCGACATTGTTACTGGCTTTTGCCTATTTGATTTTTGTCCACACAGGGTTAAGCGCAGTTTTGGATATGGGCGCGGATTTGATCCCGGCTCTGGTGACTTTATTTGCCATGCTGCTGTTTTACTGGCGGTTCCGCTTGCCGTTTTCCGTCGCATTGATTGCATTGTCTTTGATATTTTTGGCGTTCGCTATTTTGGGGAACAGCATGCCTGCGGGTGTGCTGATGTTGCTGTCGGGGTTAGCTTTGTTTATTGCCGCCGTAATTTATGATGCCCACGATACTGACCGTAAAACCCGCTTTGCCGATAATGCATTTTGGCTGCACTTTACGGCCGCACCGTTGATCATTCACGGTATCGCGCTATATGTGCTCAACCCTGAAGTGACAAAAATTTGGGGCGTCATTCCCATGGTGCAGCTCGGTAAAGCAGATGCTCTGTTTATGCTGGCGATTATTGGGGTGTTGGCTTTGGTCGGGCTCGCGGTAAATAGGCGAGCTTTATTGGTCTCGTCCTTGGGTTATGCCGGATTTGCTATCGGGTTTTTGATCAAAGATACAGGGCTCGGGTTTGGTTCGGTAGTAGCTTTAACATTGCTCTTGCTCGGCGGCGGCGTTGTATTTTTGGGTGTTGGCTGGCACGGCGCGCGCAAATTATTGCTAACCGTTTTACCGACGTCCGGCCCATTTGCCAAAATCTTTCCAGCCACCAAAACATCTACACAATAAAGCTTGAACTAAGCCGAAGGTTTCTTATCTGCTAAAGGGTAGATAGAACACAATAAGGATTATTTATGTCTGAATTTTCACCGCGCGAAATTGTCTCTGAACTGGACAAACATATTGTCGCACAATCCGATGCCAAGCGCGCCGTAGCTGTCGCTCTGCGCTCGCGCTGGCGGCGGAAGCAGGTGCAGGGGGTGTTACGCGATGAGATTACGCCTAAAAATATATTGATGATAGGGCCAACCGGTGTGGGGAAAACCGAAATTTCCCGCAGGCTTGCTAAATTGGCTCATGCGCCTTTCTTAAAAATTGAAGCGACTAAATTTACCGAGGTCGGCTATGTGGGTCGCGACGTGGAACAAATCATCCGTGACCTCGTAGAAATCGCTATCACCCAGACGCGAGAAAGCCGCCGTAAAGATGTGGAAGCCGCTGCTGAAAAAGCTGCCGAAGACCGTATCCTGGATGCATTGGTTGGCGAAGGGGCCGGCGAAGCGACACGGGACAAGTTTCGCCAAAAATTATTGAAAGGCGAATTGGACGACAAAGACGTCGATTTGGATTTGGCGGATAATAGCTCGCCGTTTCAAGGATTTGACATTCCGGGGCAACCAGGCGCCTCAATGGGTATGGTCGAACTTGGCAGTATTTTCGGCCAAGGCGGTAAGACCAAAAAGGTCAAAATGAAAGTCAAAGACGCCTATGCGCCTTTGCTGACCGATGAAGCTGATAAAATGCTCGACGAAGAAACCCTGACCAAGACGGCGATTGGTCTGGTGGAAAATGACGGCATTGTATTCTTGGACGAAATTGACAAAATTACGGTGCGTTCCGATACGCGCGGTGGCGGGCAGGTGTCGCGCGAGGGTGTACAGCGCGATTTGCTGCCGCTTATTGAAGGGACCACCGTCACCACCAAACACGGGCCCGTAAAAACCGACCATATTTTATTTGTGGCATCCGGTGCTTTTCATCTCTCGAAACCATCTGATATGTTGCCAGAGCTTCAAGGGCGTTTACCCATTCGTGTCGAGCTGCGCGCCTTAACACGCGAAGATTTCGAGCGGATTTTGACGGAACCTGAAGCTTCGTTGATCAAACAATACACCGCCTTGATGGCCACAGAAAATGTGACGCTGGAATTTACCAAAAACGGCATTAAGGAAATCGCGAAAATCTCTGCCGATGTAAATGCCAGTGTCGAAAATATTGGCGCACGCCGGTTGCACACTGTGATGGAGCGTTTGCTCGACGATATCAGTTTTACTGCATCGGACCGCGACGGCGAGAGCATAAAAATCGACAAAGCGTTTGTAGCCAAGCATGTCGGCGAGTTGGCCACAGACACGGATTTGTCCAAGTTTATTTTGTAAGCTCTAGCTTTTTTGGTTAGGTGTTTTACTAATCAGGCGCTTTTTAAATGTGCAAACGGACTGTTTGGCACGTCTTCCAGTGAATACTGACCATCTGCGTCGGTTTCCATGTCTATATTTCGCATCTTATTCCACGCATCAAGCGCAGCCACTTTGTAGGCCTCTGCTAGGGTGGGGTAATTGAATATATTGTCGATGAAGTAATCCAGCTTTCCATTTAATTGTAGCACAGCTTGCCCGATATGGATGAGCTCGGTGGCGCCCTCTCCAATAATATGCACACCAAGCAATTGGCGCGTGTCCAAAGAGAATATCATTTTCATCAAGCCGCTTTGAATACCCATGATTTGGCCGCGGGATGTTTCTTTCAAGCGGGCAATACCGCACTGATACGGTATTTTACTGGCTTGCACTTCTTTTTCCGTGAGGCCGATTGTGGAAATTTCCGGTACGGAATATATACCGTAGGGGAAATAGTCTGGCGGATTTGCTAGCGGGATGTCCAGTGCATGACAGGCGGCTATTCTGCCTTGTAGCATTGAAGTCGACGCCAGGCTCGGGAAGCCAATCACATCACCTGCTGCATATATGTCGGGCGCGGATGTTTGAAAGGTTTTGCGGTTTACGTCTATGCGGCCACGGTGATCGGTTTTGATGCCGCAGATGTCGAGACCAAGCCTATCGGTTGATCCGACACGCCCGGCGGCAAATAACAAATAATCAGACTCGATAACCCGTCCGTCTTCCAGTTTCACAAAACAGCGTTTGCCATCATTTTTAACCTCTTTGGCTTTGACCCCAAAACACAACCTGACGCCGCGTTGGCGTAAGTCGAACAGTAGATCATCAACAATATCTTTATCGAGGAAATCCAATACCGTTTCTCGCGGTTCAATAATAGTGACCGGGATATCAAGGGCGTTAAAAATTGAGGCATATTCTATACCGATAACACCCGCCCCGATAACTGTTAGAGATTTCGGTAATTCGTCTAGGTCGATGATTTCATCGCTGTCCAAAACGCGTTTGCCGTCAAATGGTATATATTGGGGTCTAAACGGTTTGGTGCCGACGCACAGAAGAATTTTGCCAAATTCGACACAATGAATATCGCCATTTGTCAATGTGAGGCTAATCTGATTTTTGGAAACAAATTTAGCGTAGCCGCTCACTTTTTTCACGCCGTTACGGTCAAACTGGTTTTCCAGAATACTCACTTCATGTTGGATGGTTAACTGCAGACGTTTTTGTAGATCCTGGGCAGAAATTTCGGCTTTGACCTTGTAGGAGCTGCCGTAAAAACCACGCTCCCGCCAACCCGAGAGATTGAGCACCGTTTCGCGTAGAGTTTTGCTAGGTACTGTCCCCGTATGTACGCAAACCCCGCCAATATCTCGGCCTTTATCAATAATAAGAACCGATTGACCGGCTTTGGCTGCTTGAATAGCGCCGCGCCGTCCTGCTGGCCCGCCGCCGATAACGACAAAATCATATTTCTGGTTCATGGTGTCCCCTTTTATAAGTATTTAACGTGGGTAACAAAATGAGCTTAATTATATATTAAAATTATAAGTTGTGTTAATAATCTGGCTATTATCCTAGTTAATGAAGGTGATAAATATGATTGTTGCGGGTAGGTATGATGGGTTTTTGAGTTTAATCCCGGTTTAGTTCCACCAATTCATAATGGGTTTGCATATATCCGGCGACGCCTGCGCGTAGGAACAGATATTCGTCGTCCGCCGTACACCAGAGATTATAGGGCGGGTGTTCTTCGGGGAGATTGCCTGCGGTATCGACCAGTTGAAAGTGTCTGGCGCCAAATGTACCTGCGCCAACTGTGATGCGTTCTTCGCCCACATAACGAATACCGAAGCCTGTTTGAAAAATCTCGGGGCCTGTTGCGCCTCTGTGGTCGGGTGAGGACAGCATGAGATTATCAAAGAATTGTTTGCCCGGACCCTGCGACAAATCATAGAGTTTCATCAAAAGTGCATCCCCAACAATCGGGTGGGCTTGGAACCATTTGACGGGAGCGGGGACTTTGATGTCCTGGCGGATGCGGCCTGCGCTGGCGTTATGGCTTTCGCAAATGACATTATCGTCGTTAAATTGAAACCAGCCGGAGCCTTCATATTTATCACCCACAGATATGCGCACTGAGCAATCTAGTGGCCGCGAGTTTTTATCCATGGCCAGCACCACATCGCGCACAACATTCGGCGCATCATCTATTTCGCAGTGGGCGTGCATAACGATATTTTCGTCGGCCTGGGTGGTCAAAGAAAACCATTCCCGCCCGCGCTCCGCGTCCATGCGTTCTGGTTTCTTGGATGTATAAAGGATTTTGCCGCGAATGGTTTTGTGGATCATTGGTTTAGTCCAATCTTTGATTAAATATAACTAAAACTCCGCTCACTCCCGCGTAGGCGGGAGTCCAGCGAAATATCTGACTGGATCCCCGCCTGCGCGGGGATGAGCGGAACGAGAGGGGAGGGTATGTTGGGAAAGACAAAAACCATCATACATTATCAGCTATAGAATTGATGGTGTGCTTTACTGAAACAACATCAGCGTATTTAGCATTTAGGTCAAATAGGTTTGCGGTGTGGGCATCTGGGTTACGATCTCCGCAAGCTTCTCTTGGTATGAAAACTCTATAGTCGTGTTGCAAACCGTCTAACGCCGTTGCCCGCACACAGCCTGATGTGGTTAGGCCAGTTATCACCAAACTATCGGCACGGGCTTTCAGAAGGCGGGTTTTAAGATTGGTTTTGAAAAACCCGCTGGCCCATTGCTTTTCTATAATTGGCTCATCGCGGCGTCGGTGTAACGCAGGGTCTATTTTAACCCACTCGCTGTTTGGTGTCAGGACATCAAGTGCGGGTAAACGGTCGCGAAAAACTCGGGCTTGCTTGTCAGTGCGGTAGATAACTGTGGTGAAAAATATGGGTAAGTTGGCTAAGCGAAATGCGGTTAGTAATTCGGCATTAGCCGCAATAACATCTGGGTTAGCCCCGCCGAGCGCACAGGCGGGGTCAGTAAAGCCGTTTATCATATCAACCACGATAAGCGCCGGGCGATTGCCTAGGGTTTGGGATGTTCGCGCTAAGTCGCTCATGATATCGCTTGCACCAATTCTATCATCTCGCCTGCTGCCCCGCGCATGACCATAGAGCGTTTGGTGCCTGTTGGGCAATCTTTGGTCGCACAGTCCTTAGGTAATGTGTCCGTTGCGAAAGTCACCATCATAATACCAGA
>Ga0209345_10005318_pt1 | contig 11995 bp, 9 predicted proteins | sample Cruoilmetagenom7_FD_187294 | JGI IMG/M metagenome (GOLD analysis project Ga0209345, IMG submission 187294) | Oil polluted marine microbial communities from Coal Oil Point, Santa Barbara, California, USA - Sample 7 (SPAdes) (version 2) | ecosystem: Environmental > Aquatic > Marine > Oil seeps ...
GGCGACCACCGGGTCATGATGCACGGAACAACCTTGCATGGCGCGCAATATCTAAGCGGGGCTGATCGCTTGCGCCCGACAACCTATTATGCGCCAGAGGCCCCGATTGGGCAGATGTTTGCCGCACACGATGCGCCGGGCCGGGTTGGTGTGATCGGGCTCGGCGCAGGGTCGGTTGCGTGCTATGCGCGCGAAGGTCAGGCCTATACCTATTATGAGATTGATCCGCTGGTCGCGAAATTTGCCAGCGACCCCGCCTATTTCACCTATTTGTCAGAGTGTACGCCGGACCCTGATATTGTTCTTGGCGATGGTCGCCTGACGCTGGCGGCAGAACCTGTCGGCGGTTTTGAGCTCTTGCTGATTGATGCGTTCTCATCGGACTCCGTACCGGCGCATCTGCTCACCCGCGAGGCGGTTCAGCTTTATCTGTCACGCCTCTCTGATGACGGGGTTCTGGTTATGCATGTGTCGAACAATCACATGACACTTGAGACCGTGGTCGCGCGTATTGCTGACGATTTGGGTGTGCCTGCGCGTTACCAATTTTACGTCACCGACAAAGCCACCGCCGATAGCTATCGCTCGCAATCAAGCCAGGTTGTGGTCTTGGCAAAATCAGACGCTGCGCTTGCGCGCCTCGACCAGGACGGCCGTTGGGGTGTGTTGGAGAGCGATGGGAAACGCCCGTGGACAGATGATTATTCGAATCTGATCGGGGCGATCTGGGAAAAGAAAACCCAGTGACCGACTTTATGGACCTACTTCTTGGCAGTCCGAGCGAGATCTATCCATTGCTTAACCTCGCCTTCGTCGACGGTGTTCTCGGCGCCCCATAGGACACGTGAGCCGCTGGGCGTTTCGAGGAATGTAGTTGCGGCCTTTAGAACCGATCTGGCGGAAGCCTTGGCCAGCTCTGAGGCGTTGCGAATGCCCGCGCCGACCAATATCTGGCTATCAAGCACACGCAGGCCCGGCGCTTCCAGCATTAGCCGTGTCTGATCCTGCCAATCGGTTAGCGTTTTGGCGGTGATGTAGCGCACGTTGAGCGCGGCGGCAGTGTCCTCAACATTGGCATCGAGAAGGTCGCCAATGGTTACGATATCCACTTTGCCCAACCGTTCGGCGGTTTTCGGACCAATCGATGGGGCATCAACCACCGGCGATTCAGCGGTGAGGCGGTCCGTCCGGTCAGCCTTTGATGGCTTGGCTACGGATTTTTCCTTCTTCGGCTCCGGTTTGGTTTCTGGTGCCTGTTCGGTAACCGTCTCGGTTTCGGCTTCCGCTTCTACAACTGGTTCAACTTCGGTTTCCGGTTCGGCCTCTTCGGCATCAATTTCAGCCAGAACATGTTCAGCCGGTGTGAGCTCTGCTTCAGGCTCAGGTTCTGCCTCGGGTTCGGCTTTGGCTTCTATGTTTGGCTCAGAGGTCGTTTCAAGCTCCGCCGTCGCTTCGATTTCTGCTTCTGATTCGATTTCTGGGGTTTTGTCGACCTCGGCCTCTATCTCAGCTTCAATATCGGGCGCTTCTTCGGTGTCATTGTCGGCTGTTTCGACGGTGGTGACTGTCTCAACAAGCTGCGCGTTCAGATCCGACACGGCTTCATTGAGTTCGACGGGTTCTGGTGGGTCGAAAACAACTGGGTCAGGAACAATTGGCGCAATTGGTGCGGCGGCAACTGGTTCAGCCGGTTCGGCCTCGGCGTCTTTGACCGGAACGGGAACCAGCTTCAGCACATATTCGACCGGCTTCGGCATTTTCTCCAGCCCGACATGTTTCTTGCCCGTCGGTTTCAGCGGCTGGGCGTCAAGCTCGTTCATTGAGATACGTAGAACTTGTTTGGCGTGTAGTTTGCGGATTTTCTTGTCATCGGCGGGCAGTGTTTTGATGACTTTGCCGGTGGCTTGAAGTTCCTCATACATCGCTTCGACGGTTTTCCGGTCGCGATTGTCCTGCATGCGCTTGGTGATCTTGCGGATCGGAATGTCGAGCGCGGCGAGATAGCCCGGCAGGTCGAGGTCGATCTGTGGCGGCTGGACGGCGGCTTCTTCAAAGGCGCGTTCAAACAGGTTGGCGACGCCCGCCGTGGCGTAGGCGATGAGATCGGCAAGAATATCCAACAAGGTTTGGTCGAGCCCGGTTGGTGGATCTTGCACGCCTTTGTCGAGGTCGTAATGGTCAATGAAGGTTTGATAGTGCGGGTTTGAATATTTCGCTCCGGCCAGCACCATGTCGGCCACAAATCCGGTGTCCTGACTGCCCGTAACCGTCGGATATCCACGGGCGTCAATCATTGCTTTGATTGTGTCGCGGGACTTTGCGATGCTCCACTCCAACGCCCGGTGCATCGTGCCCTCTTCCTCAGATTGCGCGGTGTGGAAGGGTTGGATCGGGTCTGCGTAATAGTGCGTCATCACGCCGAGCGCGTAGACGGCATCGGACCATTTATGATTGCGAAGGGCGGCAACGGCCTTGCCATACCATTCCATCGCAGCGTCGCGGGCACCGCCCCATTCGCCTTCCTCAACGTGCAAAACGTGGTTCTTGAAATCCTTGAACGTCTTGTCCGGGGCCTTGGCCCCTTTGAGCAGGCTGTCATGGTAACGCAAGACCAAATCATGCCAGCGTTCGGCATCCTTACCCTTGAGAATAGAGAGAGCATCAATCGCGATGAAGTGGTGAGTCGACCGACAGCGGTGGGCGATAATCACCAATTCCAGCAAAGTCATTTATATTCCCCTGAAGCCCGATATCCATTTATTAACCATAAGCTAAGCCAATTTGAAAGTGATTTGCCAAACAGGGGAAGGGCAAATTCGGCTTAGCTGTTGAAGTTTGAGCGTGCGAGGCGCTTATTTTGAGCGCGGCTTGAGCGGGCGCATGAGGCCCTCCTGGGCAACACTGGCGACCAATTGGCCGTCACGGGTGAAAATACTGCCGCGATTGAAGCTGCGCGCGCCGCCGGCATAGGGGCTGTCCATTGTATAGAGATGCCAGTCGCTAAAATTGATCGGAGCGTGGAACCACATCGCGTGATCGAGGCTGGCGGACATCAGCTCGCCGGTCATCCAGCTGACGCCATGCGGGCGGTTGCCCGTGCCGAGTAGTGACATGTCGGACGCATAGGCCAGCAGGCAATGGTGTAGCCATGGTGCCTCATCGATCGGTTCGGCAACGCGGAACCAAAGATGCTGAACGTCACTGGCTTTGCCGGGCGTGAGCGGATCGAGGGGGTCAATCTCACGGATTTCAATCGGGCGAGGCCGTAAAAAGTGGTCGCGGGCGCGTTCAGGCAGGCTTTCGGCATATTTTTGACGCCACTCGATCCGGTCATCGAGGTTTTCGGGCGTTTCAACGTCGGGCATCTGGTGTTGGTGGTGCCAGCCGTCTTCGGTTTTGTGAAAGGACGCCGCGAGGTTGAAAATCTGTTTGCCGTGCTGAATTGCGATCACCCGGCGGGTGGTGAAACTGCCGCCATCACGGGACCGGTCGACTTCATAGATGATCGGAATAGATGGATCGCCCGGACGCATGAAATAGGCGTGCATCGAATGACAGGTCCGGTTGTCGGTATCGACCGTGCGATAGGCCGCGACAAGCGATTGCGCGATCACCTGGCCACCAAAGACGCGTTGATTGGTCTCATCTTTGGGGCTTTGGCCGCGAAACAAATCGATCTCCAAACGCTCAAGGTCCATGAGGTGAAGCAGGTCGCAAACGGGATTTGTCATGTGGAAATTTTCCGATTCTTCTTTAACGAGGCCCGCATAACAGCCTTCAGTAGAACTGGAAACGGGGAACACTCTGCTTTAAGGCTTGGCGTAGACCTCAAAAATCAAATGAAAGCATCGCCATTATGAGTTTTTTGAAGACGATTAAGCGTGAATACAAGACAATCACGACGTTTCGGAGACTGAAGAAATGGCTTGAACCGCTTGACCCGGACAGCACCCGGTTGGTCGCAGACGATATCGAGGATGTGGTCGACAAATATGCGAGCAATGTCGCATTTCGGTTTGAGGGCAGTGTCACGACCTATGCCGAGATGGATGAATTGGCGAATCGGATCGCCAATTGGGCGCTCGATCTGGGTTTGAAGGCGGGCGATAGTGTCGCGCTGATCATGGAAAACCGGCCCGAATATGTGTCGATCTGGTATGGCTTCTCCAAGATTGGAGTCGTTGTGGGGTTGATCAATCACAATCTGACTGACCAGCCGCTGGCCCATTGCGTGAATATTGCCGATGCGAAGCTGGTGATTTCTGGCGCTGACCAGGATGAGGCGGTTCGCAGCGCCGATGGCCTGCTCCAGGGCGACCCGAAAGTATGGACACTTGGCGGGCAGGAAGGTGAGGATTTGAGCGCGGCATTGGCGTCAGTATCACCAGCGCGCCCAAGCCGGCTGCACCGCGCCGACCTGCGCGGGTCGGATCTTTGCCTATATGTTTACACGTCTGGGACGACCGGTCTGCCAAAGGCCGCGCGGATCACGCAAATGCGGCTGCAGGGCATGATGCGCAGCTTCATCGCACCGTGCGAAACAACCGCGAGAGACCGGGTCTATGTGACATTGCCGCTTTATCACAGCACCGGCGGGCTTTGCGGTGTCGGGATTGCTTTGATGACCGGTGCGAGTTTGGTGTTGCGCAAGAGGTTTTCGGCCAGTCAGTTCTGGGATGATTGCGCCGATCAGGGGGTTACCACAATTGTCTATATTGGTGAGCTTTGCCGCTATCTGATCAACTCACCATCGCATCCGAAAGAGCGGGCCCACAAAATCCGCACTGGCTTTGGCAATGGTTTACGGCCAGACATTTGGCAGGCCTTTCTGGACCGGTTCAACATTCCGCATCTCTGCGAGTTTTACGGCTCAACCGAGGGCAATGTCAGCACAGCGAACTATGACGGAACGGTTGGGGCGGTTGGCCGAATACCCTCCTATTTGAAAAAGTTTTTCGAAGGCACCGCCTTCGTCAAGTTTGACATCGTCGAAGAAGAGCCGGTGCGCGGTTCGGACGGGTTTTGCATACGAGCCGACGTCGATGAGCCGGGCGAAGCGATTGGACGGGTCGACCAGGAGGCCAAGAACCGATTTGAGGGCTATAAGGACAAGTCGGCGACGGAAAAAAAGATTCTTCGCGATGTGTTTGAGAAGGGCGACATGTGGTTTCGAACCGGCGATCTGATGAAAAAGGATGCGCTCGGCTATATCTATTTTGTCGACCGGATTGGCGACACGTTTCGCTGGAAAGGCGAGAATGTGTCGACCAATGAGGTCGCCGAGTTTGTTGCCAAAGCGCCGGGTATCGCGACCGCGAATGTTTATGGTGTCGAGGTTCCGGGCACGGATGGCCGTGCCGGGATGGCGGCGATTACGACCGATGGTGAGGTCGACTATGATGGGCTTTACACGTGGTTGTCGGAGCATTTGCCGAAATATGCGATCCCGCTTTTCATCCGGGTCCAGAAAGAGGCGGAGACCACAGGCACATTCAAGTATCGCAAGGTCGATCTGGTCAAGGAGGGGTTCAATTCCGATGAGGTGGGCGAACCGATCTGGTATTACGATCCAGACGTCAACAAGTATGAACCGCTGACGCCGGATGCTTATGAAACACTGATGTCCGGGGCGGTAAGGTTTTGATGCGATCAGTTCTATTCGCGGCGGCTCTGCTCGCTATTAGCGGTTGTCGCGGCGGGATGGCGACCGACACGCGGTCGCTGGCCGCGCTTCATTTTGCGGCACTGCAGACATTGTGCGATGGCCAAGCCTATCGCGGACAGATGACTTCAGACGACGAGGTTGATGCCAGTTTTGCGGCTTCGGAGATGATAATGGGACCGGCGATCTGTGCCGACCAGACCGTGCGCATTCCGTTCGCTGTCGGTTCGGATCGGTCGCGGACATGGGTGATCACGGCAACGACGGCCGGTCAGCGTCTGAAGCATGACCACCGCCACAAGGATGGGACAGAAGACACGCTAACCCAATATGGTGGTGATAGTGTGGGCCCCGGGACAGGGCAGCGCCAAGCCTATCCGGTGGATGCAGAGACCCGCGCCTTGTTTACCCGTGAGGGGATTGAGGTTTCAAACCAGAATACATGGGCGGTGGAGGTCGCGCCCGGCGACTATTTCGCCTATGAATTGTCGCGGCCGGAGCGTTTCTTCCGGATTGAGTTTGATTTGTCCGAGCCGGTTCCCGCGCCGCCTTTGCCATGGGGCGTGGAGCCGATTGAATGAGCGCGCGTGATGACGTGCGGGGCCGGGTTCTGATCGTTGCTGGATCTGATAGCGGTGGCGGGGCCGGTATTCAGGCCGACATCAAGACGGTCACCATGCTTGGCGGGTATGCGATGACGGCGATCACCGCGATTACCGCGCAAGATACAACCGGCGTGCGCGGCGTCTGGCCGGTCGCATTGGAGGCGGTTGAGGCACAGATGCGGGTGGTGCTGGCAGATATTGGTGCGGACGTGGTTAAGACCGGCATGCTCGGCTCTGTGGCGCTGGTTGAGCGGGTGGCGGAAGTTCTGGATGATATGGCGCGCGACGCCCCGCGTATTGTTGATCCGGTCATGGTGGCAACCAGCGGAGACACACTGATCGATCCGGCAAGTGTTGCAGCGATTGCCAGCCTGATGCTGCCGGGTGCTGGCCTGGTAACGCCAAATGCACCGGAGGCGGAAATCCTGACCGGTAAGGCGGTCGATGGGATCAATGGCCAAAGGCGCGCGGCGGAGGCCCTGCTGGAGCGCGGCGCGAAGGCGGCTTTGGTCAAGGGCGGGCATATTCCGGGGAAGGTTTTGATCGACGTTCTGCACACCGAGCAGGGTGAGTGGATGTTTGAGGCTGAACGGATTGAGACGACATCAACGCACGGGACTGGGTGTACGCTGGCGAGTGCGATTGCGGCGCTGGTTGGACGGGGTGCGGCCCTGCCTGAAGCGGTTGAACGCGGGCGGGACTATCTTCGCGGTGCGATCACTCATGCGCCGGGACTGGGCAAGGGGCACGGCCCGGTTGGGCATGGTTGGGTGCTGAAAGATCAGCACGACTAATCAATCGACGAGAAATCTTGGTTTGTGATTGAAGCGGCGTCATGAGATGCAACAGGCCTGAATAGGAGGCTGTTGATGACCATTCCATTTACCCAAATTGATGCATTCGCGACCAAGCCATTTGAGGGCAACCAGGCCTGTATCATGCCGCTGGACGCGTTTCTGGCCGATGGGGTGTTGCAGTCGATCGCGGCGGAGAACAATGTCGCCGAGACCGCTTTTATTGTGCCGGATGGTCGCGCGCGCTGGCAGCTCCGTTGGTTTACGCCGACCGTTGAAGTGCCGCTGTGTGGTCATGCGACCCTGGCGGCAGCACATTACCTCTACAATCATGGCGGTTTTGATGGGGACAAGATCACGTTCGTTACCCGCAAATCGGGTGAGCTTTATGTCAGCAGACTACCGGATGGGCGTCTGGAAATGGATTTCCCCAAGCCAGAGACCACCGAAATGGATGTGCCAGAGGCGGTTGTTGAAGCGCTGGGTGCGCGCCCGACCAAAATGGTTCGTGGTCCATTTTGTGCGGCATTTTTTGAGCGGACACAGGACGTGCTAGACCTGAAACCGGATTTGAAAGCCTTGGCGAAACTCGGCGCTGGCGGCGATTGGGGGCTGGGTAATTTCGGCTGTTTGAGTGTCTATGGTGCGGGCGGTGTTGATGTCACGAGCCGGTTTTTTGCGCCCGGATCAGGGATTGATGAAGACCCGGCAACCGGGAGCTGGCACTGTATGGTTGGCGCGATGCTTGGTGCACAGTTTGATCGCGCGATTGATTGCTTTCAGGCGTTTCCCGGGCGCGGGGCAGTGATTGGTGTGGAACTTGTCGGCGATCGCGTAAAACTGCGCGGACATAGCGTGACCGTGATTGAAGGCGTGTTCAGGTTGTAGTTGAACGTTGGGCCATCCAGACGCCGGTTAAGATCAGTACGAATGCGAAGACGGCATTCCAGCTTTGTACTTCCTGAAACGCGAGAAAGCCGATGATGGCGGAAATGATCGGTATGACATAGCCGGTCAGCGATTGAAATGTCGCTGAGGTTCGCTGAATGAGGGTCATATAGAGGAATGATGCGAGGGCGGTGGGACCAAGTGCGAGGCCGACAATGCCGACATATGCGCTGGTTGAGGGTGTGAGTTGGCTATAGTCCACAGTCAATAGGAGAGGCCACGAGGCCACCGCGCCGACGCATAAAAAGCCGGCGGCAAAAACAAAGGGCGGTATGTTGCGGGCATAACGCGCGGTGATTGCGGACAGGGCGTAGAAAAAGGTCGCGATCAGGCAGAGGGCCTGCGCGAAAACGCTGGCGGAACCAAAAGCGCTTACTGCTTCGGGCCCGAACAGGATCGCAACGCCGCTAAAGCCGATCGCCAGCCCGAACGCTTTGCGGGTGCTGATCCGGTCATCATGAAAGATCACGTGCGCCATCACCGCGACAAATAGAGGGGCGGCAGCGACATAGAGAGCCGCGAGGCTGGAATCGACTGTTTTTTGGGCCATCGTGATCAAAAGAAATGGCGCGGCGCTGCCGAGTATGCCCATGACGGCGATGGCGAGCCAGTCTTGCCACTGATTGAGGGCGGGCCATTTCTGACGACTGAACAAAGCGGCGACAAGCAAGATGCCGGCACCGATGGTCAACCGTGCGGGTATAATAATCTGTGGCGGAAATCCGAGATCAGCTGCGCCGGTGCTGACGGCAAGGCGGTTGAACGGGTACGCACTGGCCCAAAGGACGCTAAGTATAGCGAACAGGGTCCAATCCAGTGGGGTTCGTTTGGTCTGCATGAAGCCTCTCGCGCCGGGCCGAGTCACCTATAGTGCATATATCTCGGGTCAAGTCCTGACTTTGGAATTCCGAAGTGTCGGTATGGCGGGGCATTGGTCTTAGCCAGAAAAAGCCCCGGAATGAACATGTTTGCGGCCAGGGCGAAGCGTTATAGACAGGTCAGTATGGAGACGACGAAAATATCCGATGGATTGAAAGGCCGGGTTCTGGTCTTTGATTCAGGCATGGGCGGGCTGACGGTGGCACGTGAGATTATGGCTTTGGCGCCGGGTCTTGCGGTTGATTATGCCGCCGATAGCGGGTTTTTTCCCTATGGCGATAAATCCGATGAGGCCTTGCGGGACCGGGTGCCAAGAGTGGCGAAGGCCCTATATGATGCGGTCCGGCCAGACGTATTCGTCATCGCCTGCAATACAGCAAGCACGCTGGCATTGGAGGCGGTTCGCAGCGTATTGGATATTCCAGTGATTGGTACAGTGCCGGCGATCAAGCCAGCCGCGCAGCGGTCGGCGACGGGTGTGATCGGCCTATTGGCAACGCCGGGAACCGTGCGGCGTGAATATACAGCGCGGCTGATCGATGATTTCGCCAGCGAGGCGCGGGTGATAATGCATGGGTCGGTGGAACTGGTACATTTGGCGGAGCGGCAGGCGGCCGGTGAGGCGGTTGCTCTTGAGGCGTTTCGCACCGCGCAAGCACCGTTATTTAGAGCCGATGGCGGTGACCAGATCGACACGATTATTCTTGCCTGTACGCATTTCCCGCTGATTCGGGGCGAGTTGGCGGCGACCGTGCCGCATCCGGTAACCTTCATCGATAGTGGTGAGGCGATTGCGCGCCAGACCATGCGCCGAATGCCTGAAAATGGATCGGATGATGGATCGCATGGGCGGGTTTGGCTGACCAGCCAGCCGGAGGAACATGCACGCCTGCTGGAGGTTTGCCGACGGTTTGGGTTTGGTATCGCACACCGCACGGTTATACACTGACCGTATAAATGGTGGGGCTTCGACATTTAACTGTCACATACCACGGCTAAGGGGCGCGCAATTCGAACTTTACGATAGGAGCGCTGAAATGCGAATCAAAGCCCTTATGTTTGCTGCCGCTGGACTGGCGGTCGCATGTTCACCTTCCACTGATTTGTCGGCGTTAGAAACCGGCTCAGATCGGGCCTCCTCGGCGGCGGTGGATTCAAGCCAGAAGATCAAGATTGTTGGATCGTCGACCGTGTCGCCCTTCTCAACCGCGGTTGCCGAACAGTTTGGCGCCTCATCGCAATATCCAACCCCGATTGTTGAGAGCACCGGCACCGGCGGCGGGTTTAAGGCCTTCTGTCAGGGCATCGGCCCGAGTGAGCCATCGGTGACGAATGCATCACGCCGTATCAAAGCGTCAGAGCAGCAGCTTTGTGCCGATGCGGGTGTGACGGAATTGGTCGAGGTGAAGATCGGTTTTGATGGGATCGTCCTCGCGAATGCCAAGGATGCCCCAGAAATGGACCTGACCAAGGAGATGATCTTCCGTGCGCTGGCCGCCGAACTTCCAGACGGCAATGGTGGTTGGGAGAACAACCCGAACGCAATGTGGAGCGACGTTTCTGACACACTGCCAGCCATGCCAATTCTGGTCTCTGGCCCGCCGCCGACATCGGGTACACGCGATGCTTTCGTTGAAATCGCGATGGAAGGCGGTGCCGAGGAAATTCCGGAATTCGCCGCACTGAAAGAGAGCGATAAGAGTGAGTTTAAGCGCCGCGCCCATACGATCCGCAATGATGGGGCCTGGATTGATAGTGGTGAGAATGACAGCGCGATTGTTCAGACCTTGCTGAAGAATAATGACAGTGTCGGGATTATGGGTTTCTCATTTCTGGAGCAGAATCGTGACCGGATCAAAGGCGCAAAAGTTGGCGGAGTTTCACCGGTCTTTGACGAGATCGCGAGTGGAAATTACCGAATTTCCCGTTCCATGTACTTCTATGTGAAGAAGCAAAACCTCCCACTGGTTCAAGGGGTTGATGCCTATGTCGCGGAGTTCACGAGCGAGGGATCCTGGGGGCCGGATGGTTACCTCGTGGAAAAGGGGCTGATCCCACTGCCGGATGCTGAACGCCCGGCCGCGCGGGCCAGCGCGATCGCAATGGACGTGATGCAATAGGCCCAGGTTTTCGGCCAATTAGATAGCAAACCCGGTGGGAGTGATCTTGCCGGGTTTTCTGTATGGTGTGCCCGGCTCAGGTTTTTTCCTTGATTTCCAAGCCATTTTTTTCACTATGACCGGACTTATCGGGAGTATGACATGCAACTTACCCATCACTGGAAACGGCCGATTGTTTCGGCGGTTTTGCTTTTGGTCCTAGCGGCGTGCGCAACGAGCGTGACAACGCGGCACCCAGATTTTGGACTCGATTGCCAAGAATATGATGCAAATGTCGATTGTGTACGGGTGTTTTACGGCACCAATCGCACGATCACGGTGGATGGAAAGTCGCAACAGCCAAGCAATGAGCAGGATGTCACCGCGATTGTGAACGAAAGCGGCGGTGAACTTGTCGTGGGGCGGGCCGATATCTGGTTGCCGCTTCTGGTCAAGGATGGCGGCGAGCGTGAGGTTAGTGAAACGCCTTTTGCGACGGGTACGCCGCCAACCGAGCGGGATGAACAGGAAAAGTTCGTTTTCATCACCCGGATAACCGCCAGCGGCAAAGAGCATTTTGTTAGCGAGCTGCAATCCGCCGTTGATGATCAAGATAGCCAGTCCGTGATGCTGTTCGTGCATGGGTTTAACGTGACGTTTGATGCGGCGCTGATCCGGTCGGCCCAATTGGTGGTGGATTTGCGCGAGGGGGCTGATTTCAACCCCGGCGCCCCGGCTTTGTTTAGTTGGCCGTCCGCCGGGAAAGTCGCGCCCGGGACGTATCGCGGGGATCAGGCGCGATCACTGGCCGCCGCGCCTTATCTGACGGAATTTCTCAACCTGCTGACCCAGAATTTGGAGATTGATCGGGTCAATATTATCGCCCACTCCATGGGCAATCGGGTGCTGACAGAGGCGCTCGAGAATTATGCCGCGACCTATCTGGAGACGCATCCAGACAAGGCGATTGAATTTCGGATTGTGTTGGCCGCCGCCGACGTAGACAGG
>Ga0209345_10005319_pt1 | contig 11991 bp, 14 predicted proteins | sample Cruoilmetagenom7_FD_187294 | JGI IMG/M metagenome (GOLD analysis project Ga0209345, IMG submission 187294) | Oil polluted marine microbial communities from Coal Oil Point, Santa Barbara, California, USA - Sample 7 (SPAdes) (version 2) | ecosystem: Environmental > Aquatic > Marine > Oil seeps ...
CAGACGCAAAACAATTCCCCCCGCAGGGGGGCGGGGGTGGGTGGCAAGGAGGCCATCAGGCGGCGGGCATTCAGGGGATGGTGCAAGGGTTTTGGTAGGACGGCTTTGATGAACTTAAACGATTTTACGCCAAAGCCCTTGCAGCATTACCGCCCGCTGCCAGACTGGCCGTCCGCCCACTCCCGTCGCCCGAGGAGCGACTATGTAACTTGTCAATCGATTTAGCTATGACGTAGGTATTTTATCAGTAGGCATTTGCTATTCTGTATTCTTTTTAATCATAACATTGAGCGTAAGAATAAGCTACCGGATCACGTCAACAAGAGCAACTTTCTTTGGCTTACCAGAATAAACTAGGCGATGATAAAATCGCTTTCATTACAGTATAGTTTCCATAGCTAATATCCCTTGTAACAATGTAAAAGAAGGTTGCGAATAGTAGCGCGGCAGCTATGCGTTATACGGTACTCTTTAATAGTGCGAATATCACAAATCAATGGAGCAACACTGGTCAACGCAACGATTTGTTTGGGACTACATGTTTTAAACTCTGATGATTTTGCGTCTGAACGGGTTGCGGTGATACGGGGCTGCCAAGGAACAGGTTGAACAATTTATAGATTACGCGCCCAAACTTCACGGTTAGTAATCATTCGTTCCATAATATGCTAATGCTAATAGATATGCTAATGAAAATGCTCTGAATTCAGGTTTATTTGCTGGTACTCTCCTTCAAAATAATGGATACTATTAGCCAAATATGAACTGATAATTTTAAGGGGAAACACTCATGATCGATCTTTCGGAATCATATAATTTGGATTTATTTAAGAAGCTTGTTAAGATACGAAGCCGCATGGTTTTGGGGCTTAGTATTTTCTCTATTTTGGCTTTGGGCGGAAATTTATACCTTATGTCGTCAGGAGCAAATATCGGTGCAAAGAAGATTGCTCCGGACAGTGCGATGACCATAGTCATCGCATACTCTTTCGCGTTGGTTGTCTTAGGTGCCTTTATAGCTGGGTTTTATGTGTGGTGGGCAAATAGGAAACTTGACCCACTCATGGAACAAGTTCGACAAGATATTATGTCCCAGCCGGAGGGAAAATAATGTTACCCTCATTCTTAAAATCTGCCCGTGTGGCATGGATACTGTGTGTTGTTTGTTCGTTGCCTTTTCATGCTTACGCAAGTGCTATTGAAGGTGAAGTCCAGAAACAAGAAATCAATATATTCGCAATTTCTATTTTCTTTATTTTTGCGATCTCGACATTAGGAATTACTTGGTGGGCAGCCCGAAAAACAAAAAGTAGAGACGCATTTTATACAGCTGGAGGAGGTGTATCTCCCCTACAAAATGCCCTTGCTATTGCCGGGGACTTTATGTCAGCTGCAACATTGCTCGGCATTACGGGTTTAATGTTTTTTCGTGGTTACGATGGCTATGTTTTAGCTTTTGCAATTATTATTGGTTGGGCTATCATGTTGATGGTTATTGCCGAGCGGTTTCGCAATCTAGGTCGATACACCTTTGTTGATGTGATTAGCTACCGCCTCGAAGGCAATTCAGTTCGCGTACTGATGGCGCTATGCTCCTTGGTCGTAATTATTTTTTATCTAATTGGGCAAATGGTTGGTGCCGGCAAGCTTATTCAACTCTTGTTTGGACTGGATTATGTATACGCGATTATTATCGTATCGATACTGATGGTACTCTATGTAAGTTTTGGGGGTATGATTGCTACAACTTGGGTGCAAATGGTCAAAGCGTTGTTGCTACTTGGCGGCGGGGCGTACATTTCTTTTACCTTACTCTCTAGGTTTGGATTTAGCTTCAACAACATACTCCAAGCAAGTGTGGACGTTCACCCTAAAGGTCAAGCTCTGTTGGAACCAGGCGGGTGGTTGAAAAAAGACACACTTAATGTATGGACACTTGGGCTAACAATGTGTTTTGGCATTATGGGCTTGCCACATATTCTCATGCGGTTTTTCACAGTCAAGGACGCAAAGGGAGCACGAAAATCTGTAGCCTACGCAACTGTTATAATGGCTGTGTTTTATATTTTCATTCTCATCATCGGCTTTGGCGCTGTCGCTGTTATTTGGGGGCAACCCGAATATTACACTGAGGGCGGCACTCTTATTGGTGGAACAAACATGGTCGTGTTACATGTCTCCAAAGCTCTTGGTGGTGATTTTTTACTAGGCTTCATGTCTGCCGTCGCATTTGCAACAATTCTTGCCGTCGTGGCAGGATTAACTCTGGCAGCAGCAGCAGCCATAGCTCATGATCTTTACGCAGTGGTGCTAAAGGGCGGAAAAGCAAATCCTAAAACCGAACTTAAAATTTCTAAAATTTCTGTCGTCATCATTGGCGTGCTGAGCATTATATTTGGTTTAGCATTTGAAACTCAAAATATTGCTGTGGTAACAGCTTTTGCCTTTTCAATTGCAGCAAGCGTGAACTTTCCACTCTTGTTGCTATCTATGTATTGGCGTGGATTAACGTCAAAAGGTGCTGTACTTGGTGGATCGCTAACCTTCATTCTGACCTTAGCTATTATTGTGATAAGCGACAGTATCTGGGTGCAGGTATTAGGCCATGACAAAGCAATATTCCCGTATACATACCCGACTATTTTCACAATGCCCATCGGCTTCGTTCTTATATGGTTTTTTTCAATATTTGATAAAAGCGATAATGCTAAATTAGAAAAAAGTAAATTCAATGCACAATTTGTTCGCTCTGAAACCGGGATAGGCGCAGATGAAGCGGCTGAGCATTAACTATCATTGCATTTGATATTGCTTTGATATATTTCCCCCGTCTATCTGACGGGGGAAATATATCCTTGTTTACGTAGTCAAGAAATTGGTCACGAGCATGTTGAAACGGTCTTTGTGCTCTATTTGGGTCCAGTGTCCGCACTTTCCAAATAGGTGCATTTCGGTATTTTCAAGGAGATCAAAAAACCGCAAGCTATTACTTAATGGCAAGACAAGGTCTTCCCTTCCGTGCAAGATTAAGGTCGGGCATTTAATATTGGCAATTTGATCTTCAGGGGTTGCAAGCGCTGTAATATGCTGTTGTCGTGGTGCGGGGAACATCGCGCTAAATGCCTCTTGGAAACCAGGCTGAATACTAGCCTTATAACGTAATTGTGCCAATTCGTCAGACACCAAAGAGTTATCATAGGCGAAAATATCTAACATTGATCGCATGGCTTCTACCGAAGGTTCATAGCCCCATACTTCATCTAAAGCCTCAGTCAACTCAAATTCAAGCCCCGCAGCTCCCATGAGAACCATTCTTCGTACGCGCTTTGGATGCGTTGCAGCCATAGCAACCGCCAAAGCACCACCAAATGAATTTCCGATAATATCAAAATCATCAAGTCCAAGCGCATCGGCTAAAGCGATTAAATGATCACACCACCGCTTCATGCTGTATTTTCCGTCTTCTGGGCGGTCTGTATAGCCAAACCCTAGCATATCTGGGGCGATGGCCCGCATGTTTTTAGCTAGAACAGGCAGATTAAACCGCCAATTTGCCCAAGCCGTTACCCCTGGGCCAGAACCATGAATGAGGATAGCAGGCCGTCCGTCCCCCTCATCATGATAATTCGTTACAATCCCATTGACTGTAATCGACTTGCCAATTTCAGAGTTTGACATAATTGGTTCCTTTGTAACAATCTAACAGTTACTATTTTTTGGCCTTTGATATACCTGCAGCGCCAAAGTTTTCTGGAGGGACTTCGCGTATAATAACCCGCACAGATTCAATAGGCGCTCCAATGGCGCGTACACTTGCAGCTGTCAGTTCAGAAATAAGCTTTTCTTTTTTCTCAATTGTTCGCCCCTCTAGCAACGTAACTTCTATAATTGGCATAATTTACTCCTCAATTGTGATAGAAACAGAACCCAAATTTTGCACATCTAGGCTGATTGTTTCTCCGATACTAGCGGGATGGGCGGCAGTGGCCCCACCGGCCATGACGATATCCCCTGCGTTTAAACTTTCACCTGATTGCGCCACCAATTTTGCCGCCGATACAAGAGAACGAACTGGATGGCCTAAAATAGCTGCGCTTGATCCGATTTGAACGGGACGACCATTGACTGACATCACCATACCAAGATTTGAACAATCTATCTGCGGCGAGCACCACGCCCCAATTACCAAACCCGATGAAGACGTATTATCTGCGATAACATCAACCAAAGAAAATTTGAAGTTCTCATATCGGCTATCAATCACTTCCATTGCAGGCGCAATCGCTTCAACGGCTGACATTGCCTCTAGTGCCGTAACCGTTCCAGACAGGGGCTTTTTTAATAAAAAAACAACTTCTGGCTCAAGCCTTGGATGAACAAATTTTGACTTTTTAAGAGTAGCGCCTTCTTCAAGGATCATGGCATCGGTCAACCGCCCCCAAGCAACTTCATCAACGCCCACCTGTATCATTTTCGCGCGGCTCGTTAGCCCCATTTTAACACCTATACGTCGCTCACCGCGGTCAAGGCGGCGCGCTACAGAGATATTTTGAATCTCATACGCATCTTCAACGGAAAGCTTCGTGTGCTTTATGGAAAGTTGCTCAATGGCCGTCGCCGAACATTGTGCGTCGTCAACAATTTTTGCCAATGCCGCTAAATTGCTCATGCATTTTCTCCTGCTAAATCACGTTTCTTAAGTAAGTCCAAAGCTACATCAACAATCATATCTTCTTGGCCGCCCACCATTTTACGTGCGCCCAGTTCAACCAAAATCTCACGAATATCAAGCCCGTAGGTCTCAGCAGCTGTTTCTGCGTGACGCAAGAACGAGCTGTAGACACCCGCATAACCAATTGTCAAAGTTTCTCTGTCCACCCGCACCGGGCGGTCTTGCAAAGGCCGCACTAAGTTTTCAGCCGCGTCCATCAGCTTGTAAAGATCACAACCATGATTCCATCCGATACGGTTCGCAACGGCAATAAACACTTCCAGCGGTGCATTACCTGCCCCGGCCCCCATGCCCGTCAGGCTCGCATCCACCCGAATAGCCCCGTTTTGCACCGCGGCAATACTATTGGCCACCCCAAGACTTAGATTATGATGAGCATGCACGCCGCGCTCGGTCTCGGGCTTTAACACCCTATCAAAGGCATTGAGCCGCGCCGATATATCATCCATATTTTGAGCCCCGCCGCTATCGACAACGTAAACAGTTGTCGCGCCGTAGTTTTCCATAAGCTTGGCCTGCTGTGCCAAATGGTCCGGCTCGACCATGTGAGACATCATCAAAAACCCGATCGTGTCCATGCCCATCTCGCGGGCTTTTTCGATATGTTGTTTGGAAACATCCGCTTCGGTACAATGGGTCGCAACACGAACGGAGCGCACGCCTAGATCATAGGCCTGCTTTAAGTCTTCAACCGTGCCAATGCCTGGCAATAGCAAAGTCGTCAGCACAGCATTGTTGAGAACATCCGCTACCGCTTCCAGCCATTCCCAATCCGTATGGGCACCAAAACCATAATTAAAACTTGCCCCATTAAGCCCATCCCCGTGTGCTACCTCGATGGCGTCCACTCCCGCCTCGTCAAGAGCCCTGGCAATATCTCTTACATGATCTATTCCGTACATATGGCGAATGGCATGCATGCCGTCACGCAAGGTTACATCTTGTATATATAATTTCTTATCTGTCATGATTATCTTCTTTCATACGAGACAAAGGCCGCGCCTTAAGCCGCTTTTACAAATTTCAATGAGGCTATTTTTTCAGCCGTGCCCATAGCAGCAGAGGTCATAATATCCAAATTACCAGCATAGGCTGGCAAGTAATGCGCCGCCCCTTCGACCTCTAAAAACACCGAAGTTTTAAGGCCTTCAAATTCACCATATCCGGGAATTGTGAGAGGGTTGTTAGCGCCAAAACGCTCAAACTGCACCTTTTGTTTTAAGCGGTAGCCGGGCACATAGGATTGCACATCCTTCACCATTTGCTCTACGCTGTCTGATACCTGCTTTTCGTCTGCCATCTCTGATAAGGTAAATACTGTGTCGCGCATTAAAAGCGGCGGCTCTGCCGGGTTAAGCACTATAATCGCTTTGCCCTTGCCTGCGCCGCCAACCTCTTCAATGGCGCGGCGCGTAGTCACCGTAAACTCGTCAATATTTGCTCGTGTGCCCGGACCTGCAGACTTTGAAGAAATACTGGCAACGATTTCTGCATAATGTACCTTAGCGATACGGCTAACCGCAGCAACGATTGGAATAGTGGCCTGACCACCGCAGGTCACCATATTCACATTTGGCGAGTCCAGATGCTCTTCCAAATTGACCACTGGCACCGTATATGGGCCGATCGCCGCCGGCGTCAAATCAACCAAGACTTTGCCCGCCGCGCGGCACACCTCGTCATGATGTTTATGGGCATAAGCAGAAGTTGCGTCAAAAACGATCTTGATACTGTCCCATTCCGGCATGTTTTGCAGACCTGCAATACCATCTGATGTACTCGCTATCCCCATACGTTTCGCACGTGCCAGCCCATCGGACGCAGGATCAACCCCGACCATAGCCCCCATTTCCAGAACGTCACTTGTGCGTATTATCTTGATCATCAGATCGGTTCCAATATTCCCAGAACCAATAATCGCTACCTTTACCTTCGCCATAGTCTTATTCCTTATCACCAATAATTTTATCCACTGTCGCTATTGTACAATTTTCATCTTCATTCGTCTCGGAAACGACGACAGCACCAACATTTTCACCGTTCACTAGCATAGACATTCCACGTCAAACAAAGCCAGTCGGTCACGACCAACAAGGCCAGCCATAACACACTGATCTTGATGCAGCGGGTTCTCTACTAGCGTTCTATTTTTGTCACAAAATTTTACTGCGGTATATGCCTTATCTTCTGCACTTTTTGCATCGTTCGTCGTAAATTTTAACAATCTCATCACATCCCTATTCTGAAAATAATGCTGTGACTGAACCAAGGCCATTAATACGTGCAGTCACAGCATCTCCTGGTGCAACACCGGCCATGGGTCCAAGCGCGCCCGTCAGCACAATATCACCTTTTTGCAATGGACGCCCTGCACGCGCCATAACTTGTGCAAGCCACAGCGCCGCTGCTACGGGGCTGCCAAGGCACGCGACACCTGCACCAACAGATATCGGGTCACCGCGCCGCTCCATTACCATACCACATAATCTTAAATCAAACTGATCAAGTTTGCGAGGTTGATCACCCAAAACAAACACACCACTCGACGCATTATCAGCGATCGTATCATGTATGCGAATATCCCAATTGGCAACTCGGCTCCCCACGATCTCAATCGCCGCTACAGCATAATCAACGGCACTCATAATATCAGCCGATGTTAAGTTTTCACAATCTAAATCTTCGCCCAAAACAAAGGCAATTTCGGCCTCGACTTTTGGCTGCATTACGCGCGCAATCGAAATTTCCTCGCCATGAGAAATATCCATATTATCAAACAATATACCGTAATCAGGTTGGTCAACACCAAGTTGAGATTGAACGGCTTTTGCCGTCAACCCTGTTTTGCGACCGACAATACGCCGACCTGCATCAATCATCCTCTTGGTATTAATTTCTTGCACTTGATAGGCCGCGCTAATATCCATATCCCCAATAAATGTGCGTATTGGCGCACAGGCAATACCTGATTGCGAAGCTTGCCAGAGCTGGTCTGCTGCTTGTTGTATTTTATCCGTCATAGTGTTTTGCTCATAATACTTCTTGTTTTCTGATTATTTTGGAAATTGGAATTTGTTTAGAGTTTTATGCAAATATTCTCTAGCTCAGTATAAAACTCTAGTGAATGAACCCCGCCTTCGCGGCCAATTCCAGAGCCTTTAGCACCGCCAAATGGTGTGCGCAAATCCCGCAAGAACCAACTATTTACCCAACACAAGCCAACGTCTAACTTTCGCGAAACTCGGTGAGCGCGAGATAAATTTTCCGTCCAAACCGCAGCACCCAACCCATATTTTGTATCATTTGCGCGGCGAATAACATCGTCTTCATCATCAAACGGCAAGATTGCACAACACGGGCCAAATATTTCTTCGCGCAACATTCTGGTATCATCGCCTAGCCCAGTCCAAATGGTAGGCTCTACAAAATAACCGCCCTTATGATCGCCTGTCATGGCCGGAACGCCGCCGCCAATAACAACATTTGCCCCCTCTTGAACGGCAAGGTCATAATAAGACAATACTTTTTTCTTATGCGCGGCGCTGATTAGCGGCCCAAGACTTACTCCGGCCTCATTTGGCCCCCCTATTTTCAATGCCGCAACCCCCGCTTTCAAACGGGCAACAAATTCATCAAATACAGGCTGTTCAACATAGATCCGTTCCGTGCCAAGGCATACCTGACCACAATTAACGAAAGCAGAACGCATAGTACCTTCTACGGCTTTATCCAGATTAGCGTCAGCAAAAATGATAGCTGGGTTTTTACCGCCCAGTTCCAAGGAGACAGGGCGAACACCGGCCGCGCTTGCGCGCATAATCGCCTCGCCTGTCCGCGTTTCACCTGTGAAGGTAATTCCGTCAACATCTTGGTTTTGAGTTAAAAATTCTCCCGCAGAGCCAACACCAAATCCGTTCACCACATTATAAACGCCCTTCGGAATTCCAACTTTGTTCATAACTTCGCCGAGCAATGCAGCGGTAGCGGGTGTCTCTTCTGATGGTTTCACAACGACCGTATTACCACAAACCAAAGCAGGGCCAACCTTCCAAGTCATCAACAATAAAGGCAAATTCCATGGACAAATCACACCGATAACGCCGCGCGGTTTACGAACAGAATAATTGATAGCCCCGGCACCATCAGGCGTCGCCATTTCAAATAGCTCCCCTGCTTCCGTACGAATTGTATCTGTAAACATTTTAAAGTTTGCAGCACCACGCGGAATATCAATATGCGCCGCTAGAGATTTTGGCTTGCCCGTATCTAATATTTCAGCTTCCAAAAAATCATCAAACCGATTGTTTATTTCATTTGCAAGTGACGAAATTAAATCCGCTCTATCAGGCACAGAAAGATCACCCCAAGGGCCGCTTAAAGCTCGCTTTGCAGCCTCAACAGCCGCGTCGACATCCTCCCGACTAGCCTCATGCACACGCCCATAAACTTTCCCCGTAGCGGGCGCATACACTGGGTATGTCTCACCAGATCTGCCTTTGCGAAATTCACCATCAATGAAATGGTAAAACTCTGTTAAATTTGGCATTTATTATATCCTTATCAAAGTACTGTACGGAAATCCAAGTTTTAGGTGTCACGCTTTAACCGCATTATTTCGACAACCAGTCACAACCGAAATGGCATTCAAGTCGTTATAATAAAGCGTAATTTACTGTGAAAATATCTAAGTATATACAGCCATAAAGCTATCATTTATCTTTTTCTCGTAATAAAAAATAGCCTTGCCGCCTTGGCTTTCCTGCCAGATGCGCACTGGTGTATCAGGATAACAATCATATCCACCTGCAAACACTTCATTTCTATTGCCTGATGGATCCCAAAAATAAATTGTTTGGCCTTGAGTGATCCCATGACGTGTCGGACCAATATCGACGGGTATATCATATCTAGACATAAGATCTGCCGCATGACCGATCGCATTCCAATCTGGAACATTAAACGATGCATGATGAAATTTATTGTTCTCCTCATTGCGTACAAAAGCAATATCATGTGCCCGCGCTGAACATGAAAGAAACAGTGCAATAACAGTTTTTTCTGGATTATCTGCATGAAGGTATTCGGTCCGGCGAAACCCTAAAACATCAACGAGTACACTTTCGCTACCATCAATATCAGCACCATATAGTAGGCAATGGTCAAACCGCGTTGGCTTCATACCGCGCGGTGGTTCATGCCACAGATCAGGATTAGTTGTCATTGGTCCGTCTATGGAAACTTCCATATCAGCATATAAATCAATCGTGTGGCCAGTTGGCAACACGAAACGCACTCTACGCCCAACACCCGGCTGTTCGCCAGGGGCAATTTCTTCTGTGGCAACCCCATATGCTTCTAACTTTTCCTTAAACCCTTGAAGGCTCTCTTCAGTATCAACCTTAAAACCTAAAACATCCATCCCCGCCTCTTCTGCTGGACGTAAAATAATACTATGGTGATCAAATTCCCCCGGCGTTTTAAGATAAACGCGCCCATCATCGCCAGTCTCGACAATGTCAAGACCAACATATTCGTTATAATGCTTTAGGCTAGCTTCCATATCCAGAACGCGCAGTTGCACGAACCCTGATCTAATTACACCTGTTAATGCCATTTTCGTCTCCTATGTTTATCTTTCTGTTTTAATTTCAAATATTGGAATACCTTCAAACACCCAGCTAATCTTGAGGCTGTAGAAGATTGTGCTGAGTAATTTTCACGTTGCCGCACAGTGATGCTGTTGGCACGCAAATCAACTCTGAAGAATAATGTCTTCGAACCAGCAAATGCTGGCAAATTAATTCATACTGTCTCCATTAATAACTTGGTCATTTAGAATAGCTGTTTCTTATATTTTAAAACTCTTCTTCACTGGTTCCACCTGCATGTTTTCTCGTGGATATAAACAACAAGCCAGTGCTGCAGCTCCATGCTTAGCTTCTGTTTCACTAATGTGAGCACGGCTCATTACCTTAGTAACGTGTACGCCAGCATTTATTTTCACCTTACAAATACCACATCCGCCACCACGGCAACCCACTGAAATAACATCTAAACCAGCGTGTTGCATCGCCGCTAAAACGGTAACATCCTCTGCACAAGGAAACGAGCATTGTAGCCCGCCAAAATTTGTAACAATCTCCCATACCTCAACCATTTTCAGTTACCATACCCGCGAATTCAACATTCCCCTTAGCATAATCAGGCTGCCGTTTTTCGAGAAAAGCATTAATGCCCTCTTTGCCATTTAACGAAGCGGCACAGGCAGAAATATAATCACTTTCTAACGCTAATTGCTCTTCTAAACTCGCATCAAATGTTCCAGCGAGAAGCCGTTTAATATTAGCATGAGACATTGAAGAACCGTTTGCAATTTTACTAGCGCACCCCAACGCTGTAGACATCAAATCTTCTTCGGGGACAGTTCGCGTCGCGATCCCCCACTCTAATGCTTCCGTAGCATTTAAAGTTCTATTCTCATACATAAGTTCTTGAGTTCTTCGCAAGCCAACTAACCGAGGTAGAAAGTAGGTCGCCCCGCCATCAGGGCTCAAACCCACGTTGGAATACGCCATTGTAAAACTCGCAGAATGGCTAGCAATCACATAATCACCAGACATAGCTAAGCCAAATCCAGCTCCAGCAGCTATTCCGTTCACAGCCATAATTATTGGTGCATTCATTCTAGAGAAAGTTAGAATAGCGCGGTGCAAATCACCTGCTAATAGCTTGATCTCACACCCAATCTTTGAGCCGAAACCGGCCATGGCCTTCACATCTCCACCGGCGCAAAAGAACCGCCCGCTCCCAGTTAAAACGACAGACCGAACACTCGTATCCTCTGCTATCTTGTCAGCTAAACTCGAAAGTTCAGCCGCCATCACGCGGTTCAAGCCATTCGCTTGATTAGGCCGATTAAGCACCACGATACCGACACCATCTATAATGTCAAAATTTAAAGTATCGTATTTACACACTCAAAACCTCACGATTCAATGCAGTTCTTGCAAATTATTTTCTAGTCAATCGACGGTGAGAGAACCAAACCCACACCGCCGTTTAATGACATGTCTTAGTCAAATTTATACTTCAAACGAACCCCATAACTAATTGGATCAGCCCAAGCACCTCCAGTACCAGTAACAGAGACAATTTTACTATATACATAATCCTCATCAAGAATGTTCTTGGCCCAAAACATCACCGAAGCACCACTATCTTCATGTGATAATTCAACATTCGCATTCAGTACATTAAAT
>Ga0209345_10005320_pt1 | contig 11988 bp, 8 predicted proteins | sample Cruoilmetagenom7_FD_187294 | JGI IMG/M metagenome (GOLD analysis project Ga0209345, IMG submission 187294) | Oil polluted marine microbial communities from Coal Oil Point, Santa Barbara, California, USA - Sample 7 (SPAdes) (version 2) | ecosystem: Environmental > Aquatic > Marine > Oil seeps ...
ATATAGTGAAATAGTTTTCATTATTTATTTTATTTCATTGTATTTTGAATTAGTTTTTCTGATGAAACCATTAAATATACATTGGCTAACTTTTCATCTTCTACTTTACTCATCATTGGTTGGTCAGAAGTCATTTTTATTGAAATATAAGGGTCAAAATCAACTTGTTTAGTATCTACTTTGATTGCTTCTACTAAAGGTAACTTTGTTTTTGCAACTTTTAATGAATCTTTCCAATTTTTCAAATCATCTTCTGTTAATTTTTTACCATTTTTGTCATATACCCAATATATCATTTTATCATGTGCCATTGCTGTTGGCTCATCATAATCATGTATTAATGAACCAATCATTGATTTTATTTCTAATTGTTTTACTGCATTAAATCTTTTATTTATTGCTAAAATTTTATTATTTTTTACATTTATAGCTATTAATAAATCATTATTCACAAGATATTTCTTTACTTTGTCATTATCACTTGGTATGCTATTATTCTGTTGTTCTTTTTTTAAAGTTGAACCCAAGATATAGCCATCAACACCTTTTTTCATATTTTCTACTTTTTCATATATACCATTCGCACTTAATAAACCTGTACCAAATATAGATACAACCAACAATACTTTTACTATAGCTTTCATAGTTTCTCCTATCTCTTATTTTAATATTAAATCCTAAATATTGACACTCAATACTTAACATTTAATATTATAAAATCTTGGGCAAAAGCCCAAAGATTTTATAAACTATTGTTTGTATCTTGCTTTATTCTCTTCTTCAATCATTTTAAGAGTTGCAGGATTACCACCAGTTTTATACCATTCATGTTCAGGTTTATCTAGTAAATCACTAATAAGTTTTTTATACTTATCTTCCATACCAGCCTTTTTAGCAAGTTTTAATACTTTTGGTAAAAACTTATTATAAAAGTGTCTTGATACTTCATACATACCATGCCAATGAGTAAAATCAGGTGCTTGCATTGCAGCTCCATGTCTAGCTCTACGCCCTTCATGATGCCATATCTCAAACCAAATATACCCTATATCATCTTGTTGAAATCCAGATTTCTTCCAAACACCATCTTTTTTCATTTGTTTTACTAGTTCAACACCAGGTTTTGCAAATTTATCATTATATGTGTTTACTAAAGAATCAAATTGTTTATAGAAATTATCTACATGGTGATCAGAGTGACAAGATGAACAAACTTGTTTCATATTATCTCTTCTTTTTTCCCAAGAAATTACCTCTTTAACTTTTTTCTTTTTCATGATTTTACTAAGTTTGTCTCCAACTCTCTCATAATCTTTGAAAGTTTGCATTGAACCAATTGCTGGAGCTTTTTCACCAGGAATATCTTGAACAGTACCATCTTCAAAAACTACTCTATTCAACTTAACTGATACAGCTGGTCTTAAAGTCCATGAAATTCTATCTCCAACATTATGTGTTCCTTTTACAATAGAACCATTAGATTTTTTATAACTTCCCATATGACAAGTAGCACATGTAGGTGCAGCTTTATAATCTTTACCTAATACCCAAGAACCTTGCTTATGAATATTCATACCACCTGGAACATCACCTTTAGGTGCAGCATAATATGCAATACCATGTTTAGACTCTTCATATATCTCTTTTTGAGGATGATCAGGACCTAAATGACATTTACCACAATTTTCTGGTTGTCTTGCACGACTAGAACTAAAATCATGTCTTGAGTGACAAGCATTACATGAGCCTCTTGTTCCATCATGATTAATTCTACCAATACCTGAATTTGGCCAAGTCATCCAATCCATAACTGGAGCACCAGCTTCGTTATAAATCATTTTACCATGTTTATCTTTTTCAGGTTTAATAATTCCACCATGACATTGCCAACAACCGTTTACGGCATCTGCTTTACTATCTGGGAAAGATGCTATAACTTCTGCAAGCATATTATCTAAAGATGCCATAATCTGTCCTGCCGTTGCATGGTGAGAGTTTGTCATCTCTTTCACCTCTTTTTCATGACAGAAATTACAATCATTAGGTGTTTGTATTGTTTTAATAAAAGCACCTTCATGTTCATAACCTAAAGGATCTTTTTTATCTGCTGCATGACAAGTGAAACATCCAACATCTGACACAGCATGTGCTGAGTTTTCATAATGATCAACTAAAGATCGATTTTCTTTCAGGTGACATGTAACACATTTATCATTTGCATCTTTAACACTTTCATGTCTTACCTTTGTAGAAGCCTTTGTCGTAGCATATAAGCTACTCCCAAAACCAACAACTAATACCATAGCAATTAACAATTTGCTTAATTTCATGAGATTCTCCTTTATAAAATCCGACCAACCTACCACAAATCAGTTCCAAGTGTACAATGAACAATAAACGACATGATATTTACTCTTCACTGTACACTAGTACACATAATCAACTTCTACTTTAAACTAAAGGTTCTTTATCAGTTTTAGTTTCCCAAAGTGGAAATATTTTACTTAACAACCACAATGTAACTATGGGAGCCACAAGCATAATTATAGTTACTAAAATACCCTCTTTTTCAAACATTGTTGGATGATATACTGCAAAACCTCTTTCACTTTTTGCCATAATTTGTCCTCCAATTACAACATTCCATCGCATAAATAAAACTTGTGCTAAAAGCATAAATGATATTAGTGGAGAAATTATTATTAGTGTATTTCTACTTACATTTTTTAACGATAAAAACCCAAGTACAATAAACGGTATTATTGATAAAATTTCAACCTGCATTGTCCAAAATGACCAACTAAGAGGTCCATTTAATGCCGAACTAACATGATGCCAACCCTCTGTACCACCATACGCATGAACGGCAATCTCTATCATTTCAAATAAAAAGTCTAGGATAAAAAATGTCCAAAGTAGTTTTACTAAAGTTTTAATTGTTTCTGTTTTAATTTCACTCATTTTGCCTGTAAATTTTTTGATAAGGATATAAAATAAAATCATCCCAGCAATTCCAGAAACAGAAGCAGAAAGTAAAAAGATAATTGGCATAAGCGGAGTAAACCACCACTCTACAGTTTTAACAGCACCAAAGATAAATCCAACATACCCATGTAAACTACACGCAAGAGGAATACCAACAGCAGCTAATATAAAAGCAACTTTTCTATCTATCTTTCTCCCTTCAATTGATTTATCATTTGTACCCAAAGTTAATATATTGTAAATTGTTTTTTTAATACCTGTTGATTTCTCTTTTAATAAAATCATTTCGTATCTAAATACAAATAAAATCTCAAAAATTAAAAGAATAGAATATGTCATATAGATATAACCAAATCCAGCCATCATAGATGGTCCACCAAAGTTTGGGGTAAAAAGCATACTTAAAGCTCTTTCTGGATGTCCTAGATGATTTAGAAGTGGTGCTGTTACAAACAACAACCAAGCAAGTGCAAATATTAATGCAAATTTTGCAACTGGCATAAGTGACTGCACATGAAATACATGAGCCAAAGCAGATACTATAAAGGCTCCAGCAACTACACCTGTAATATATGGATAAATTACAATCATCAAAGTCCAATGCGCATGTATATCATTTGGGAAAACATAGTTTATGGCTTCTACAGCTAAATGTTCCATTACACTACCTCCTCATGTAGATCTATATAATAAAGACTTGGTTCATTGCCTAAATCTTTTTTAAGAACTTTAAGTCTTGATTTTGAGTTATAAATTTTAGATACTTCACTTGATGGGTCATTTAAGTCACCAAATTTTCTAGCTCCCGTTGGACAAGCATTTACACACGCAGGTAACTTGCCTTTTCGCACACGGTGGTAACACCAAGTACATTTATCAGCTGTTTTAGTATCTTTGTTTATATATCTTACACCATAAGGACACGCTTGAATACAATATCCACAGGCAACACAATGCTCACTATCAACTAGCACGAAGCCATCAGGTGTTGTAAATGTAGCCGCCACTGGACAAACTTGAGTACATGAAGGTTCATCACACATATTACAAAGCTTTGGTACAAAGAATGCTTCTTTAATCTCCTTTATTGTTTCATGAATAGGAACATTAGTGTAGCCTTTTTCTCCGCCATCTGGAGAATCAACATATACTTTATTTACCATATCTATAACATATCTTTCAACCCAAGTTCTATATTGACCTTGGGGAACATTATTCTCTTTTCTATCAGCAACACAACAGTTACCACAACCAATACAAGCTGTAACATCCACAATAAAACAATAATTTGCATTTAAGTTCATTGGATTTATTTCACTTTGTGCCTTTTTCTCCTCACCTAAAACTTCACTAAAAAGTTTAGAACTCATTGGTATCATAACCATCAATGAACCAGTGATTGTACCTTTTACAACTTTATCAATAAATGATCTTCTATCATTATCAATAAACTCTTGTGTAATTTTATTTTTCATTCAGTGCCTCCTTTAATGATCTCAGTTTTTTAACATGATTGATATTTTCTAGAGGAGCATGAACGGTATGGCATTGATCACAAGTATGTGTTAACTTAACATTTTGTTCACTTAAATGAGTTTTATGATCTATCATAGGAAATTTTTCAGGTCGTCCAACAGCTTTTTGATGACAATTTAAACAAAGAGAGATTTGTCGTTCACCTTTTTTAGTTGGCATATCAGCAAACTTCTTGTTATCTTTTATATGCTCCGCAACGGGTGCGTGACAGGCTTCACAGGCAAGCCTTTTGTGAGATGAGTGTTCTTTTAATTCAAGAACCTCAATATGACATTCTTTACAAGATTCATTGGTACCATACTTCATATCTTTATGAGCTTCTTGGTCTATAAATCCACCTCTGTAATAACCATACTGACCCCAACTATCTGGTAGCATCATGGCTCGTCCTAATAAAACTATACCAATAATTGCAATAAGTACTAATACAACTCTAATCCAAAATTGATTCGGTCCACTCATAAAGTCTCCTTTCTTTAATAAATACTTAATAATTAAATATAGTTTTAAAGTTTATAACTATTCTAATAAAAAATCCTTGACTTAGGTCAAGGATTTTTATGAATTTAAATGATAATAAATTAAGAAGAGAAGAGAGATAAATAGAATTAGAAATTCAATAAGATACTAGTGTATAAATAATATATTAAATTCAGTACCTTTTAGAAGTTTATTTTTGTATGTAAATTCTACATTTTTCACTTCAATAGAACCTCCCATACTTTCAACTATCATGGTATACACCATATGAAGTCCTAGTCCTGTACCTTGAGATTGGTGTTTTGTAGTAAAATATGGTTCAAAAATTTTTGATTCTATTTTTGAATCAATACCATTTGCACTATCTTTAAAAGATATTAAAATATGACTGTTTTGTTTTTTAATTGAAATAAAGATATATCTATTTTCTTCATCTATTATTTTTAAGGCATCTTTAGAGTTATTGAAAAGATTCATAAAACATTGTACTAATTCATTTGGATATCCATACAAAGTAATATCTTCCTCTATATCTAATACAATATTTATATGTTCATTTTTGATTGAGCCATCAACAAGCTTTAGGAAACTATTCACAATATTATTTAAGTTAAAGTTTATTTTCTCTTTATCTGTTTTTATAAAATCTCTAAAATCATCAATAGTTTTAGAAAGATATTGAACATTTTCATTAATTATCTCACAATATTCATGAAACTTATCATCATCAAGCATATTATGCTCTTTTTGTATCTGCATTCCTGTAGAACTTGTCGATATTACAGAAAGAGGTTGTCTCCATTGATGTGCTATATTTCCTATCATTTCACCCATAGCAGCAAGTTTTGTTTGTTCAAATAATAACTTATCTTTATTCATCTGTTCTGTTATATCATTAAAAGTAATTAATATCTCTTCTTGATTGTTAAAATATATTGCACTTGTTAGAAAACAACTTGTTATATCATTAAAATCAATTGCTACATGATGTACTTTTTTTTCTATTTTTGCTAAATACTCGTACCATAGTAGCCCTTCTATTTTATTGTCTTTTGGTAATGGCTTTTTATCAACTTGTACTATAAAGCTACCAATTGTTTTATATTTTTCAACAAACTCTTCTAGAGAATTAATCTTAAAGAATTTAAAAAACTGTTTATTTGCACTAAGAATTTTATCATTTAAAATAACAATAATTATATTTGGATTAATATCTAAAATTGCTTTTATATGCTCTTTTTCCTCTTTAAGTTCTTTTGTTCTTTGTATCACTTTCTTATCTAATGTAATATTTGCTTCATGAATTTTTCTTATAAAAAAGTAAACTAAAATCAATAAAAATGCAAAAATTATAAAAGTGATAAAAGTTATCATTAAAAATGTGTGATTAGCACTTTTAAAATCATTATCTAATGGATAAGAGGTTGAAAGTACAGCCCTAATAATCCCAACTTGCTCATAAAATCCATTTTTATCTCCATAAATATCAATTAAATCTTTTGGTGCTAAACTAGGATCAGAATGACATCTCATACACTTATCTGTTGTTGGTTTTGTAGGTAATACATAATATAAGATAGGTTTTCCATCTTTCTTAATTATTTCACTATATTCCAAGATCTCTTTATTATTAAACTTTCGTAAAAGTTCTGATTCTTTTTTTGTTGCTTGATTAGCAATGTTTCTAGGATTATCACTAGCAAATCTTATAGTTACTGGACTTTGATTAATTTTTTCTTTAAATTCATTATAAAAGTTATTTACATTTTTAGCACTAAATGTTGAAGATAATAAAGCTGGACTAAAATATTCTTTATTTATTATTCCATTTTCTTGAAGATGATATATCTCCTCTTTTTGCACTTTACCAACATATTCACGCATCGCTTGATAATTTAAAAGTAGTTCATTTATTTTAACCTTTGCATTATCAACAGCCATCTCATGTGTTTTGTTGTAGTAGATAAAAGAGAGCAATAAGAATGAAAGAATAGAAGCAATAATTATATAAGAAAATCTTATTTTTTTCAAAATTCAACCTTATTTTAAAATTTAATTCATTATAGTTAAAATCAACTTTAAGAATATTAAAGTAAACTTACATTATGAATTTAGATATTATACGACAAGAAAGAGAAAAATGGCTTCATTGGAAAAATATAATTCCTATGAGAGAAGCTCTAGAAAATATTAAGAAAATTGATACAACTAATATAAATATTGACATAAATAGTGATTGGGTTACTGCTAAAAAAGCTATACCAAATGATGAGATAGAAAATCTAAATAAAAATCTTAAAAAACTTATACCTTGGAGAAAAGGTCCTTTTAACCTTTGTGGAATAGAAGTAAATAGTGAATGGCAAAGTAATCTAAAATATAATTTACTTGAAAAACATTTTGATTTAAAGGATAAAATAGTAGCCGATGTTGGCTGTAACAATGGATATTATATGTTTAGAATGCTTTCACAAAACCCTAAAAAACTTGTAGGTTTTGATCCCTCTGTAATCTTCAAAACACAGTTTGATATTGTCAATCACTTCATACAAAGTGATATAAAATATGAACTTTTAGGTGTTGAGCATCTTGAATTTTATGAGCATAAATTTGATTTTATTTTTATGTTAGGTGTTTTATACCATAGAAGTGATCCTATTGCTTCACTAAAATCTCTCAATAGAGCATTAAATAGTGGCGGAGAGATTATTGTAGATAGTTTTATGATTGATGGGGAGGATGAAGTATCTTTAGTTCCAAAAGAGCGATACGCTATGATACCAAATATCTATTTTATCCCAACAGTAAATTGTTTTAAAAACTGGTTACATCGAGCTGGATTTACAGATATTGAGCTTATTGAGATAACTAAAACAGATGACAAAGAGCAAAGAGCAACTCCATGGACATTTGAACTTAGTCTTGATAATTTTCTCGATTCAAATGATAAAAATAAAACAATAGAGGGGTATCCTGCACCCAAAAGAGCTTATTTAAAAGCAAGAAAAAAATGACAAACTATGATATGGTTGTAGTTGGTAGTGGAGCTGCTGGACTCATTGCAGCAATACAATCTGCACAAAATGGAAACACTACCCTACTTTTAGAAAAACTACCCCAACTAGCTTCAAAACTAAAAGCAACAGGTGGTGGAAGATGTAATCTTAGTAATACCCTTGAGACTGAATCTTTTATGAAATCATTTGGTAAAAATGGAAAATTTATGAGAGATGCTTTAGAGGTACTTGATTACAAACAACTTATGGTGTTTTTTAAAAATATAGGGGTAGATACTCATATTCCAGATGGCTTTCATATTTTCCCAATCACTCACAACTCTACAACGATAATAGATGCCCTTAAAAATGAACTTCTAAAACTTAATGTGACAATACAAACCAATCAAAAAGTAGAAAAAATAATACAAAAAGAGAATCAAGTAGTATCCATAAAAACTCAAAATAATATTTACAATACAAATAAAATAATTTTAGCAACTGGTGGTTTAGGCTACCCTACTTTAGGAGCAACTGGCGATGGATATGAGATAGTAAAAAAACTTGGTCATACAATTACAAATATTTATCCAGCTATGATGCCACTTCATACACTTGAAAGTTGGCAAAGTAACTGCACTGCAGACACAATAGCAAAAGCCACAATAAAAGTTGGTTCAAAAGAGAATAAAATCAAAAAACTCAAAGCAACTGGAGACTTAATCTTTACAAAAAAAGGTTTAAGAGGTCCTGTAATACTTGACTTTGCAAGAGAGATAACTCCACATCTTGATAGTTTTAAAGAGGTACCAATTCTTATAAACCTCACAAAAGGGATGAATGAAGATGATATTTTACAACATATAAAAAACGAGACTTTAAAAAATCCACAAAGTTCCATAGGAGAACAATTAGAGAAGATACTCCCAATAAGTGTTATAAAAGAACTTTGTAATCTTTGTCAGATTAACCCTTCACAAACTTTTAAAAATGTAAACGGTATATCAAAAAATAAACTTGTCAAACTACTAGCTTGGACACCTTTTACAATAAATGGGCATGATGGTTTTGATAAAGCAATGATTACACGAGGTGGTGTAAGTTTAAAAGAGATAGACCCAAAAACTATGGAGAGTAAAATCATCCATGGACTCTATTTTGCAGGAGAAATTGTAGACTTGGATGGACCTTGTGGTGGATATAATTTACAATGGGCTTTTAGTAGTGGCTTTTTAGCTGGAAGATAACTATAATAATCTATTAACCAAAATTAAAGTATAGCCACAAAATTAAATAATAGAAATAAAACTAAAAAGTATAAGGTATATTACCAAAAAATCATGATTTACTATTTAATGAAGTCAAAACTATTACAAGGAGTATACTTACAATACAAAATTACTCCAAATATAATAAAATAACCCCACGCCTCATGTTTAAAGCCAATATCCCCCTATTAAGGAGTTAATTAATTTAATACTTATTTTTTAAACGACTTTTTACTTATTCTTCATTTGTATTTTCTATTGTTAACATCTTTATTTTTCCTCAGTTCCGTTAGTATTTATTTCCCTTACTTCTTTTTCAAAAGCCAGTTAGTTTTGAAGTGCTGTATATTTTAAATTAACTATTACATCCGAAATATTATTTGAAAGAGGTTCTTTAATATTATTTGGAAGAGTTTTTTTGTTTTCTCCATTTAATTGTAATTCCCAACTTGAAATAGCTCCAGTACCTTCAAAAGGTAAATATCTTGAATCATTGAAATTTAACTCAAATACTCCTGAGTCATTTATCCCTTTTGAAATTGCGATACTTTGATTTTTTCTATAGTCTGATCCTTTTCCATCATTTATTGAGTTTTTTATTTGTGTAAGTGTTGCATTTATATTTTCATATGGTCCTACAACAGCTGGTATTGTTATAGATATTGATTTGATTTTTCTTGTTTTATGATTTTTAAAATCTTTGTTAAAAATGTCTTTTGTTAGTTCAAAAGAGCAGCAATCTTCAATAAACAAATCTTTTCCATCCTCTTTACCAAGTAAGGTCTTTAAAGATATGGTTTTTTCAATTTCAAATCTTCTTGTATTTCCTGCTAAATAAGCTTGTTCTAATTGGCTCAAACTAAACATAAGCCCCTCTCCTGCTAAAAGCCCTTTTTTGCTATCTTCCCAATAGCTATAGGTGATATATTTATCTTTTTTATCTAATTCACTTTGAAAAGACTTTTGTGCTTGAAAAGCTGTATCTAGGGCTAGTTTATATGTCTGATAATATACAGAAGATATACGCGCTACCATCCAACTATATAACTCTTTATTTGTAAATTTATTTTTTAGTATAGTTTCTATCTCTTGAGACTGCTTTATTGATTCGGTATGAGACTTTAGCTCTTGCATAACAATTTTGAGTCTTATCTCTTGAGCCTCAACTTGATTTTGTATTTGTTCTATATCTGTTTGTGCTGTTTGAAGTTGAAATTCCCACTCTTGATTACGTCTTTTATATACTCCTTGCGTTGATATATCTCCTGATATATTGGATATTACACCAGCTTCAATATCAATAATACTAGCTGTAGCTTCCGGAATTGCTCCGTAATCTGCTCCACCATCTGCCAGTCCATATATATTTGGAATACTTCGAGCTATTGAAGTTGCAGTACGAAGAGTTTGAGTACCCAAACTAAGAGCTTGAGCTTCATATGAAAGTACAGCACTAAGCTCTTCTTCTATTATGAGTCCTGTATCTATTTGCTCTTGATAATATATTTCTTTACTTTTTGCATTTTCTAAAGAGTTATTCAGACTTTCCAGTGTGGCTTTTGCTTCACTGATTTGATTTTCTTTAGATAGCGTAATGAGATTTAAATTTACTAGTTCATGTGTAGCTCGAACTCTGGATAACTCTTCTGCATCTTGTTTTTCAAATACACTTAAAAGAGTAGAACCAAGTTGCATTACAGTAGATGTAAGTCCTTTTGCTTTTTCTATGATATAGCTAAAACGATATGGTTGCTCAGCCACTTCAGTATAATCTCTAACAGTCAAATTATTACTTCCTATAAATCTTTTTTCAATTAATGACATAGGATCTATTTCTGAACCATACAAATCTAAGCTTCTTTGTACACCTTTTATATTCATACAATGTCGCAATTTAAAGAGTCTATCTTCTACTTTATCCCAGTATTGCATTAAGTTTTTATTCGCTATGGTTTCAAAGTATATATTTGGATTTTCTATAGCTGTATATATACTGATTGGTAAGTTTACAGTATTTATACTATTTTCTAACTCAACAAAAAATTGAGAGGTGATTGTTAGCTCATTATAATTTTTAGCTTCTGGAGTTTTCCATGTACCAACAGATTTAGGTCTAGAACCTAATAAGTCTCTAGCTGTAAAATACAACAAACAAGCTTCTGATAAAGACTCCCATGTATCTTGTATATAGAAAGCATCACCCCACATTAAAAGGTTGTTGATATATTTCATAAAAACATCTTTTTGAAATGCTATAGGTCGTAAAGCTGCAATTGCATATGGATCAAAAGGATCATTATTGTAAGTTGTTATGACTGCTTCATTTTGAAGTATATTTTCAAGATCTTGATTATTTACCTCTCTAAATTCATTATATCTCCAATACTCATTTGCTTTACTTGGATTAAAAATAAAGTTGTACCACTTTTGAGATTCAGAATAGTTACCCTCTTTTTGTAAGTTTTGTGCTATATATAATGGCATATGAAAGAATATTTCTTGAAAATAGGCACCATAAGCACCATGAAAATCTATTTGTGAAGATATATCTTTTGCATCTATATTTTTTGTAGGCTGAAGTATTTCAATATCAAACTCATCTAACTCTTGAGAATCTAGATTTATTAATTCTTCAAAACCACCTTGTATAAGTTTAGTTTCTAATATTTTTAAAACTTGAGTACTTAATCTTTTTGTATAATATTTTTGGTTCTGTTCTTTAT
>Ga0209345_10005321_pt1 | contig 11987 bp, 12 predicted proteins | sample Cruoilmetagenom7_FD_187294 | JGI IMG/M metagenome (GOLD analysis project Ga0209345, IMG submission 187294) | Oil polluted marine microbial communities from Coal Oil Point, Santa Barbara, California, USA - Sample 7 (SPAdes) (version 2) | ecosystem: Environmental > Aquatic > Marine > Oil seeps ...
TGATGATCCGCTCCGAGTAAACACCGGCAGGTGGCGTCAGTTCCGCGCCACTAGCAGTGGCATCAATCATATCCTGCAACGCGCCTGCCGACACATGGCCGGCAAGCATTATGGCAATTAGACTGCCAAACGCTTTTAGGAAAAAGGATCGCATGGCAACATTACATCCGCGCGGCAGCATCTCCTGCCAATCGCAGCTGTTTAAACCGGATCAAACCGGCCAGTAGCAACGCAGCAGAAGAAGCGATCATGAAGCCAAAGCCAATGGCCGGATAGGAATGTGTGGTGAACTGCGCCACTTTACCATCACCAAACACCGTTGGCATGAACGGTTTCAGGGTAAAGGCCCCCATCGAATTCAGGCTGTGCCCATACCACCATAACCAACCCGCATATTCGGCCAAAAACCCGACAGGCAGCGCCATTGGAACCAGCACAAGCAACCAATAAAATGGAGACTTGACCGACCACGCGGCAAAGACCATCAGCGCCATGAAGGCAATGACCACTGCATATAGAATCTGCGCCGCCGCATCCATTATGGCAACCAGTGGGTCATTGCGGGACGGCTCGTTAAACCAGCGCGCCAGCGATTTACCATAGTGCCATTTAAACACCTGCATGAGTGATCCGTTCCAGTCTTCTTGCTTATCAGCAGGGCGCTTGAAATTATCAATATTGTAGCTGCGTCGCAGGTTATCCAGCAGCGCAGTCTTGTCGCCACTGGCGTTGGCCGCTTCCAGATCCTCAGCGTTGCTTTCATCAAGTGATCGTTGAAGCATCTGCACGATCGGAGCAAGATTGCGGTTGGTATCCCCCGCGTCCTGCCCCAGCGACAGAACCATGCCGCTCATGTAATTTGTGGTGTGCAGTCTGATGCCATTTTGGCCAAACAAAGCCATCGTCATCCAGACCGCAATAGCACCATAGCCCAGCACCGACACCGCCAGACGCAACTTGCGCCCAGGGGTCGCAAAGGCCACCGCCATCATTGCCAGCATCGCAAACAGGAACGGTGAAAACGCCTTTTCAACCGGCCCACCCGAGGCGATTGGATACATGCCAACATAGTGGTTGATTGTGTCCATCTCGTGCACACAGTCTAGGGCTTCGGTTTCCACCACTTCATCACTGTCACGAATGACACAACCGTTTTGCACGCTGTCCATGTGAAACAGGATACGGATTCCTTGCGGGAAGGTCGCTTCGGGATAGTTGGGCGCGGTCAATGAAACCCACCAACCAGGCGAAAAGAAAGCAGCCCCCATAAGAGCCACTGAAATAAGAACCAGTGCGCGGTAGATAATCCCACGGCCTGAAAATGTCGCCTGTTCCATCGCAAACCTGCCTAATTTTTATAATGTTTCTCGGACAGGCAAGCCTGTCCGAGGCGTTTTGTCACCAGCCAGAAAGGATTACCAGTCGTAATCTGGGTTTACCCAGCCCACTTCACCAACCTTTTCAGCTGGTGGTTCTTGGCGTGATACATAATCCAGAACGGCCGCCATATCGGCATCCGAGAACTCTTCGATCTGCTTGACCATATCGGGGTTTGCGTTGCGGCGCTTGCCATCACGGATCCATTCAAACTGACGGATCAGATAGTTGTAGTGCTGGGCCTGAATAAGCGGATAGAATTTTTCCGCATTCCCTTCACCGTTTTCACCATGACACCTAACGCAATTGTCTTTGTACAGCTTTTCACCCAGCTCCAAATTGTCGCCCGCCCCCTTGCCATTTTCAGGGTTCATTGGCAATTTCGAGATGTAAGTTGCCACATCCATAATCGCCTGCGCGCCGCCAATTTCACTTGGCAAGGCAAAGGGGTACATTGTTGGGTTATCGCGGTTCAGTGCCCGAATATCCGACAGCTGCTTGATGATAACACTAGCATGCTGGCCCGACAGTTGCGGGAACGTGCCATCCGGCAACCCCCAACCGTTTAACTGGTGACAGGCTGAACACACTTCGTAGGTGTAGATGCCATTTTCGTGGTCAGGCGTCAGATGCATAGCTTCGTCTTGCTCTCCGCCTGCACTGTTCCAGCCTTCAGCTTGGGTGCCCGCAGCCATTACTGGAGCAGCCAGAACCACAAGCAGGGCCGCAATGGTAGTTGTCATTTTATTTTTCATGTCGCGCTTCCTTTCAGGTAGCTTATTCTTTGTTGCGATCAATTTGCGAAAGCCATGTGGCCATCGCTGCAATATCGTCATCATCTGCACGCTTGATCACGCCAAACATAAGTTTGGCCTTGCCGCTTGTGCGCACTTTGTCGCGCATTTCGGTCATTTGGCGGATCAAGTAAGTGCGATCTAGGCCGGCGATGATCGGGTAAATCTTGTTAGAGGCCTTCTCACCCTCTTTGCCATGGCATGAACGACAGCCAAGCTTTTTGTAAATCTTAGCACCCGCAGCTAATTCTTCCTCGGTCGGGGCCGGATCAAGCACTTCAACGGGGGCCGGTGGCTGGGCCGCCAGATAGGCAACAACATTTTTCATGTCATCCTCAGACAACAGGTGCATAATGTCGGTCATACCCTGCACAAAGGGATGCCCCGTCTGTGGGTCGATGCTGCCCGAACGCTCACCGGATTTGATCGCTTGAAGCTGGTTCAGCAAGTATTTTTCATTTTGTCCGGCTAAAACCGGAAAACTCATAATTGCCCTAGCCCCATTCCGGCCATGACAGGCCAAACAGCTTTTTGTCATATAAACCCGTTTGCCATCTTTAATCTCATCGGCTTGGGCGGGCATCGCAGTGATTGACGCTGCACCCAGAATAAGTGCGGCTAGTATCGCGCGCATATCGTGTCCTGACTATTGTGATTAACGCTGGAACGGGCGGCAGTGAAAACCGCCGCCCGCAGTATTATGTGGGAACATTACTCAGATTTGACGGCGCCATGCTCGTCAAGGAATGTCTTGGCACGCAGGCCAATATCCGCAGCTTTCACCTGATATTGCCAATGCTGACCAGCCCAAAGCGTGGCGTTTTGCCAATCACTCTCAGCCGCCGCAGCTTCGGATTTGGCTTTGGCATCTGCAGCAAAATTCAGCTGGTCAACCGCGTCCTCTACCAGTGACACAACTTCAGGGAAATCCTTGTAGTTATGCGATGTGATATAGCCAACAACGCTGTCAATAACGGCTTGGGTGTCAACGTTTGTTTGCGCCTGCTTGTTATAGTCAGCTTCTGTATAGGCTTGGCCCTCGGACACTTCCACGCCTTCCTCGACATAGCCTTTTGGTTTCACAACCAGATAGCCTTCCATCTCGAGGTGCAGCGCCGAGCAGAACTCGGTGCAATAGAACGAAAACACGCCAGCCTTGTCGGCAACAATCGAGGCCGTCGCGGTTTTACCCGGCTCCAGCGACAAGTTCACGTTATATGTCGAAACCGAGAACCCGTGGGTTTCGTCTTCGGCACGTTCCGAGTTGGTGATAATAAAGTTGACAGTGTCACCTTCATTTACCTCAACAATTTCCGGGGTAAAGTGCGAGCGGATCGCGGTCATGTAAACATTAACCGTGGTACCGTCACGCTCGATACGTTCCGAACCTGGACGTGTCGCGCCTTCATGTTTGCCACCTGTCCGCGAGTTGGTGCCGTAACGATAACGCACCAGCGGTTTCAGCTTGCTGGCCGCAATCGCCGTCGCATAATGTGGCTCGCCCAGCGGGATCGGCATATCATAAAGCAGTTCCATTTTGTCGCCAGAGATATCAATCAGCTGGTGATTTTGTGGGTGCAGAGGGCCAACAGGATTGAACCGGTCAATCGCCAATTTGTTAAGTGAAATCAGATATTTACCTGCTGGGTTAACCGTTTCACCCTCCATGGCAACCAAGTGACCAACGTTATAGTGGATCGAGATTTTGTCCAGAACCTTGCCTTCGCAATAGTCCCATTTGACAATCTGGCTGTCCACATAGAGCGAGGTATAGATAACACATTCCTTGCTGTCATACTGATTGTGCAGCGGGCCAAGACCCAACGGCACTTGTACGTGCAGGGCATCCTCCATCGCGATGATCGGCAGACCGTAGGGGTCGATGCCCGAGAAATTCTTGGCATCAATTGCAGCCATGATTTTTTCGAACGAATAAACCGACGCGGTGACGTCCAGTTTACCACCAACAACAATGAATTTTCCATCTGGCGAGACATCCACACCATGCGGTGATTTCGGCTCGGCGATCAGATAAACCAGACCTTCTTCAACGGCTGTGTCCATCATGATGACTGGATGCTCATTGATCAGAGTGAACTTTCCAGCCTTGTAAACTTCTTCAGCTTTTTTCCAGTTGATCACATGCAGGAAATCGGTGTCAGCTTGTGAACAGCCCGCCTCAAAGGGTGGACGACCACTTTCGATCCCGCCGACATAACGCTCGGCACAGAACGAGTTGGTGAATGACCAACCATCGGAAACCAGCTTACCAGCGTCAGTCAAATCCTGTGTGTAGGGCGGCAGTTCCAGCGAGAAACTGCGATCAGAATCGATGCGGCCTGCTTCGCGATCGAACTTCCAATAGGTGATCGCCCCGCGGAATTTTTCGTTAAACTGCGACAGCGGCGCAAAGCCACGGCCCAGAATGCCGGGATACTGGGCAGCCTCGATCACATATTCGGTGTTCGGGGTTACGAATGTGCCGCCGTGCTCGGATTGCAAAATCGGGTTCACCACGATCTGCTGTGTTTCAAAGTCATGCAATGAAATCACGCCGATACGCGGTGCTGATTTATCATTGATAAACAGCCATTCGCCGTCCAGATCGCCTTCGGTTTCCGAAATCGCTGGGTGGTGAGTATCGCCCCACGTCAACTCACGCCCATCAATGGCACCACTTTCCAGAATGGCTTTTGATTCCTCATCAAAGCCAAAGCCCTGCCATGGTTCCGGCGTAAAGACCGAGATGTATTTCAACAGGCGCATCGACGGCACGCCATATACGATCACCTGTCCTGATTGGCCACCAGACGAAAACACGATGAACTCATCGCGGCCTCCAGTTGGCGTAAAGGTTTTAGCCGCAGAAAGAAGATCCTGTTGGCTAAGACCCCGGCGTTCCATCACTTCATCCAGTGTCTCGGCAGGCACTGCTAATGCAGTTGCCGCCAGACCCAACGAAGCAACAGCCGCCAAATTGGTAAAGCGTTTGCTTATGGTCTGTTTCATTTTATGTCCTCGTATTCCGGGCTGCAATAATCGCGCAAACACACCGAGGCCCGGACGTCAGTGCCGCTCAAAACCTGGACACAGAGATGTCGCAAGTTTGATCAAGTTCAGTTGATCACAAAAACGAGAGCACCTCCTTGACCTTTGTCAAAGAGGTGGTGGTTTTTTGCGTTATCTGCGGACAAGAAACATACCTGCTTCAGGATAATTTCATGGTCATAAACCGCCGAGCAATCATCTTTAACGCAATTACAGTGTTGATTTTAATTGCATTTTCAGAAGTCACCCAAGATGCCAAAACAGAAAAATTTGAGATCCGCCCGAGCTTTTCAGAAAAATGGTTTCTGCTGGGACCGTATTTATAACCCTTCGATTATTTGGCGATTCGGACCGTTTGATGGCCTTTCACCACCGAGCGGCGAGGTCAGCATAACCCTGCCAATCAGGAAATCAGGGGCCACCAAGCGCCCATGCGCCAGCAATACCAAGGAGCAGCACGCATTCAAACCCGACCGTCCCAGCAATCAAACGATTGAGGCGGGCAGATATCTGCGTTCGGGCCATAGTTACGATTAAGAAGGCCCCAAGAACCAATGCCGGCAACAGGGGCAACAGGCTCTTAAAATCACTGGCTGACAAACCAAAACCGCCGATCAAAGCCGCAATCAGCAATACGCCGTAAAGCCTGCGGGTGGCTGTCTGGCCAATGACAATCGCCAATGTACGCCGCCCGGCAATCTGGTCTTGTTCGCGGTCACGGTGATTGTTCAGCAATAGAACAGCCGCCGCAGGTAGACCGGTGATAACACCCACCGACAACACCAAGGCTGTTATGGGCTGACTGTGCAGATACACGGTTCCGCCCACCGCGATGATCCCGAAAAACAGCACCACCAGCACTTCACCCAATGCAGTATGTGACAAGGGCCGCGGCCCCATGGAGTAAAAATACCCAAGTCCCAGCGACACCAACCCAATAGCAACAATGACCCAACCGCCAATCATCACCAGCCATAGGCCAACCGATGCCGCAATCGCAAAGGCAAGTAGGGCCGCCCGTTGCACCAATTTTGCATCAAGCAGGCCAAGTCCGGTCATACGGGGCGGCCCCAGCCTGTTTAGCCCGTCCACACCGCGCCCGCCGTCTGCCGCGTCATTCCACAGGTTCGTGCCGATTTGAATCGCAGCTGCGGCCAGCATTGCCGCCAGCATGATCTCCGGCCGCCATCCGCCGGACTGCGCAGCCAGCCAGCTTCCGGCTGCAACGGGCGCCAACGAAAGCCCAAGAGTTTTCACCCGTGCCGCGATAAACAGTAAAATCGGTAGCGGCAATTGTGCAAGCTGGCTCACGACTTGCGCAGAGTCGTCCGAAAGGGGTGTTGGTGATCTCATTTTTTTACGGCAACATGCAGCACAGCAACCCCGAACATGAATGCGCGTTGTTCAATGGTTTGAAATCCTGCCTTTTCCAATGCGCGGGTTACATCCCCAGCCGCTGGAAACAAAGAAATGGAATCGACAAGATAAGTGTAAGCCCCCCGATCACGCGCAACCATCGCGCCGATGGCTGGAATGACAAACCGTGAATGCAGCCCGTAAAAAGGCGCAAACCAGCGAGCCGGTTTTGAAAACTCCAGCAACACAAGGCTGGCCCCTGGGACCAAAACACGCGCAGCTTCAGTCAGGGCGCGGGCCGGATCTGTCATATTGCGCAGACCAAAGGCCAGCGTTATTGCGGCCGCCGTTTCATCCTCGAGTGGCAGCGTCTCGGCTTCGGCCAATAAATAGTCCACACTATCGCCCCCCCGACGGCGCGCGATTTCAAGCATCCCGTCGCTGGCATCGGCAATAATCACTTTTCGATCCGAATCCACAGCCCGAACCCCGAATGCAATATCACCGGTCCCACCGGCCAGATCGATCAATGGCCCGTCAAAACCGTCCAGCCGTTTCAGCGCCACCCCAACCATCGTGCGCTTCCATAACCTATGCAGGCCAAAACTCATCAGATCGTTCATCAGATCATAACGTGGTGCAATCCGGTTGAACAGCGAACGCACAGCGTCGCGCCGACCGTTTTCATCCACACGCTGAGCGCCAAAAGTTTCGCGCAAGTTGTCTAAATCGGTAACACGGTTTGTTCTGTTCTCTCCGGCTCTTTCTGCCATAGAAATAATCTCCATTTTGGGTGCGTATATCAGTTCTATGCCTGATCTAAATCCCGAAATTCCCGTATGGGATATAACGCACCAAGTCGCCCTCGCAAATCTCTTGTGCGTCGTCAGCCAGTTCCACCAGCCCATCGGCCCACGACAGGCCCGATATCCGCCCCGACCCTTCAGATTTGTAAACGTCAACGCGCCCATCGGGCAGCATCTGCGCCCGCAAATATTCCCGTCGACCTGCTTTTTTGGTTTTGGAAAAGGCTGCGGGCAACATGAAGCCTTGTGGTTTGATCCAGCCCGCCCCCGACAACGCCGAAAGCGCAGGCCGCGCAAATATCACCGCACAAACGAACGCCGCCACAGGGTTACCCGGCAATCCGAATATCGGCACCCCTTGCCACATGCCCAGCGCCAACGGGCGGCCCGGTTTTAACGCGATCCGCCACGCCTCTAGTGCGCCTTCATCGCGCAGCAGAGCCGAAACATGGTCCTCGTCCCCCGCAGAAGCGCCGCCTGTCGTCAGAATCACATCGACCTTGTCCGATGCGGCGTTCAGGCTGGTTTTCAGCAATTCTCGGTCGTCATTCACATGGCCCAAATCTTGCGCAGCAAATCCCCAGCGCGTCGCCAATGACAACAACATCGGACGGTTCGCGTCATAGGTTTTATCCGCCCCCGACACGCCACCATCTGCCGCGACAATCTCGTCTCCGGTTGAGAGCACCCCGACACGCAGTTGTTTATACACAGCAACGTTTGCAATGCCTAAACCCGTCAGAAGCGCTAAATCGGGGCTGCGCAATTTGTGCCCCGCCGTCAGGGCCACCTGCCCCGTTTCCACGTCTTCACCCGCTTTACGGGTGTTTGAACCCGCTTTAATCGGACCCTGAAATGCGATGTGATCATCGCTGCGGTTCACATCTTCTTCCATCACCACGGTATCAACGCCGCTTGGCACCAACGCGCCTGTCAGAATGCGGATCGCGTGGCCCTTTGGGACGATCTCCGCATGGGGGGCACCCGCCGCCGCGCGTCCCGCAACCAGTGGCAACACATATGGCGCCTCGCCAATCGTATCGGCGGCAAACCCATAACCATCCATCGCCGAATTGGCACCGGGTGGGTTGGAGCGCAACGCCACTTGCTGCTGCGCCAAAACGCGCCCCCCCGCATCCGGCACCGCAACGTTTTCCTCGCCGACAACCTTGCTCAGGCGCCCTTCAAGATGCGCCAAGGCATCCTCCACTGGCATCCAGTTCACGCCGTCAGGCAAAGCAAAGCAGTCGTTGCGCATGACTGGCGGGGGCAGGTCAGGCACCGCCACCTCGGTCTCTACCAGACCCACCTGTTGCAACACGAAATCCGCAACCGCCACAGTGTCATCCAGATCGAATTTCGGCAGAATCAGCCCGTCGGGATCATGATCACTGGCCACCGCCACGATGGTATCGTCCTCCAGCGCAATCAGCGGCTGCCCCGTAGCTGCGCGGTTGGCCTCGATCTTTAGGTGGCCATCGCGTTTATACCCCTCGATCAGCACCAGATCATTGGGGGATAAATGCGTCAGCAATTGCGCTAGCGTGGGTTCATCCTCGTCACGTAACTCGCGCATCAAGGCCCAGCGCTGACGTGACGCCAGCAGCACCTCGTTTGCGCCCGCCTCGCGGTGGCGATAACTGTCTTTGCCTTGGTGATCGACATCAAAACTATGGTGCGCGTGCTTTAGTGTCGCCACCGAAAACCCGCGCCCACTGATTTCGGCAACCAGCCGTTCAACCAGTCCGGTTTTGCCCGAATTTTTCCATCCAACCACTCCAAATATTTTCATCCCGAACCTCCAGAGACCAGCGCTTGCGCCACCTTCATATCCTCTGGTGTGTTGACGTTAAAGAACGGATCAAACCCATCTACCTGAAATGGCGCAAGTGCCGCACCATGACTGTCCGTCCACTGCACCACCTTGCGAACACCGCCTTGCAAGGCGGCGCGCAGATCATCGCGCAAGGCGACCGGCCACAACCCGAACGTCGGTTGACGCAACATGCCGCGCGTCGGGTGCGGTGAGGCGGCCAAGGCCATTGAAACATCTGCGTCTTCGGCCGCCATCAGCAACCGTGGCACCAGATCGGCCGGAAAGAACGGCGTGTCCGCCGCAGCGGTCACGATATGATCCGCCCCTTGATTGGCGGCCCAATCCAATCCTGCCAAAACCCCCGCCAACGGGCCTGCGAACCCGTCTATGCTGTCGGGCACCACCGGCATGCCAAACCCAGAAAATCGTGCTGCATCGCCATTGGCATTGATCGCGATGCCCGCTACCTGCGGGGACAAACGATCAATAACCCGCGACAACAGCGTCTGCCCATCCAGCACCAGCAACCCTTTGTCGCCGCCGCCCATGCGTGTGGCCAATCCACCTGCCAAAATCACACCTAAAGGAGCTTGCATCACGCATCCCCCCCCTTACGCCGGTGTTTACGGGCTTCCTCCGGCACAGCCTCGGGGTTTGCATCGCGGCGCAAACGCTCGGACCCTGCCAAACATTGGAACCGCCGCCCACGCATACGGCCAATCACCGTCAGCCCGACCTGATTGGCAATTTCCACACCCCACGCGGTGAACCCCGACCGCGATGCCAACACAGGAATACCCATCATCGCGGTTTTGATCACCATCTCGCTGGTCAACCGCCCCGTGGTGTAGAGAATCTTGTCCGCCCCTGTGGCCCCTTCGGACAGCATCCATCCGGCCACTTTGTCGACCGCATTATGGCGGCCCACGTCCTCCATATAGACCAGCGGGCGATCCTGCTGGCACAACACCGTGCCATGCAAGGCCCCTGCGGTCAGATAAAGACTCGGTGTCCGGTTGATCTTGTCGGCCAAGGCATAAAGCCACGACGTCCGGAGCTCTGTCTGCGGCAGCGTCACCCCTTGCAGGCCTTCCATCATGTCGCCAAACACCGTGCCGACCGCACAACCTGATGTGCGGGTTTTGCGGGCCAACTTGTCCTCATAATCGGTTTCAATCGCGGTGCGCACCACCACGGTTTCCAGCTCTTCGTCGTAATCAACGCCGGTGATTTCCTCATCCACCGACAGCATCCCCTGATTGCGCAAAAAACCCAGCGCCAGATATTCGGGGTAATCGCCAATCGTCATTGAGGTGACGATCTCGCGCTTATTCAGGAATATCGTCAGCGGGCGTTCCTCGATTACGGCAATGCTCTGTGGCGCACCCAGATGATCGACTGCCTCCACAACCCTTGTCAGACGCGTGGCCTCGGGGTTGGGCGCAATCAGATAGTCCGACAGATGATCGTTATTCGCCATTTGCAAATCCCCGCAATTGCCCCTAATGCCAATACGTAAGACTAGCGAACGGACAGAAAATGACCACCACAAAACGCGCCCTTATGCACGGCATCCGCGACGCGCTACCCTTTATTTTTGTGGTGGCTCCGTTCGCGATGCTGTTTGGTGTGATCGCGACCGAAACAGGCCTAAGCACTGTTCAAACGTTCATTTTCAGCATCGCGGTGATCGCGGGGGCCGCACAATTTGCGGCAGTGCAACTGATGGCCGATAGCGCACCTGTGTTGATTGTTGTCGCAACGGCACTGGCGGTGAACTTACGAATGGCGATGTATTCGGCCTCGATCGCGCCTTATCTGCGTGGTGTGGCATTCTGGAAACGCGCTGCCATGTCCTATATTCTGGTCGATCAAAGCTATGCGCTCGGGCTGACAAAATTCGAAACCGAACCAGACATGAGCCCATCTGAACGGGTCGCCTATTTTACCGGTACAATGATGATCAACATGCCACTTTGGTATGGCAGCACATTGGTAGGCGCGCTGGTTGGGTCGCGAATTCCGCCAGAATATGCGCTGGATTTTGCGGTGCCGATCACCTTTCTGGCACTGGTCGGGCCAATGTTGAAAACAGCCGCCCATGTGATGGCGGCACTGACATCGATTATAATGGCGCTGCTACTCGGATTTATCCCCTATGATCTGGGGTTGATGTTGGCGGCGGTGGCGGCGATGATCGTCGGCGCGCAGGTCGAACTGATGGTCAAAAGGCGGGCGCCATGAATTATACACCTATCGAGATCTGGATCATTATTGCGCTGGTGGCGCTTGGCACCTATCTGATCCGGTTTTCCTTTATCGGATTGATCGGCGGCCGTGATCTGCCGCCGTGGGTGCTGCGCCATTTGCGCTATACGCCCGTTGCCGTGTTGCCGGGGTTGGTCGCGCCGCTGGTGCTGTGGCCCGAGGCCACGGGTGGGGATTATGACGCACCGCGCCTATTGGCGGCAGCCGTGACTTTACTGCTGGGGGTGATGTTCAAAAACATGATGATCGCCATCTTTGGTGGTGCCGCGACGCTGTTTTTGATGTTGTCTCTGTTGGGCTAAACCCTAATAGAATTTATTTTGTTGTTCGCGCAACAGGCCCGAATTGTCATCCTCATCATCATCATAAACCGTGTGCTCTTTGACACCCGGTATCTGACTGAACTGCTGCATAGCTTTTTTGGGGTAGAACGACGTCTTGATCTCCTCAAACCCGGGCAGCTCCTTTAAAACCGTTGTGACGCTTTGGGTGCAATAGGCCTTTGGTACGGCCCCGTAAGCT
>Ga0209345_10005322_pt1 | contig 11985 bp, 8 predicted proteins | sample Cruoilmetagenom7_FD_187294 | JGI IMG/M metagenome (GOLD analysis project Ga0209345, IMG submission 187294) | Oil polluted marine microbial communities from Coal Oil Point, Santa Barbara, California, USA - Sample 7 (SPAdes) (version 2) | ecosystem: Environmental > Aquatic > Marine > Oil seeps ...
TATAGAATATTTTTTTTATTTTTTTATTTTTTTATTTTTTTTATTTTTTTTATTTTTTTTGAAATCGACTGGTAGATAAATTTTTCCAAAAAAATTGGCGCAAAAATTTAAATTTTTTTTCTTTCAATAGGATATTAGTTTCGTGTGATATTAAAAAATACTTATATGTAGCGATGAAATGTTCTTTTTCAAAAAAAACTTTTTTGAAAAAAAGATAAGAAAAAAAAATGAAAGTTGCAAATAGTTATAATCATCACCAAGTATTCGCTCCAAAAGGCGGTTATGTTCCTGAACATCTTAGAGAGCATAATGAAGTACCAAAATTCAAGTTTGTAGATATTCCAAATACAATAAACAGCAATATGATGAAGTACTCAGAAGAAGCAAATTTTGATTTTGATCATCTTCCATCTTGTCTTAAATTTGGAGAAGATCTTCTTGGTGCCTACCAACAAGGACATTTGGGTGAAAGTTATCCATTAAAAAACAAACAAGTCATTGTCAATACTGGAACTGAGCATATTCTCTATGAAGTGAATGTAAATGATAAATATTTAGGTGAGCGTATAGGTTATGAAATAGAACAAGCGATTGGAGTTCAGCAAGGAAGAGTTGATGTTTATGTTAAACATCCTGAAACTAGAAAACGTATGAAAATTGGTGATATCTCTCCTCAAGACCTTTGGAAGATCAATGATCCTAATGCATTTACAATGAAAATCGATAAAAATGAATCACCTCGTTCCCCTTCAACATTCAACAAAAAAGAATTAAGTGATGATGAACTTGTTAAAAGTAATCTTAAAGTTTATTCTAAACAATTATCAGCTGATATCTCAAGAAGTATTGCCTGTCAAATTGATACAAAAGATTGGTTAAACTCATCAAAAAGATTTATCACTTATTCCAATGTTATGCCTTTCGTTGCAGGAAGTATTGCAAATCCTAATCTTTACAATGATGGAAATCATGCAAAATTCTTGAAAAATCATGGTGTAATTTATCCCCAACATATGGTTAATCAATTATCTCAACGTGTTGCTGGAAATGTTCAAGATATGCGTAAATCTGAACAATTGAAAGCAATGATTGCAACCAGTGATATGAATAGTCGGCAAGTTCAAGATAAAATTGGTGTTCATATGACAAAATTGATGAGTGGTTGTGGACTTTATTCTTGGTTGAAATATCGATGGCTTCGTTCTAGAAAAGTAGTTAGAAACTGGTCTCGTTGGCGTGATAAAAGAGAAGACTGTCTTGGTCTTATTTCATTAACATCTTCTGATGATGATATGATGGCTGATACTGATTCTTCTGATGATGGTCTTTCAGATGGAGATTCATCAAGTTCCGATTCTGATGACAGTGATAAAGAGATCCATCATTATTATTACCAATCGAAACAAAAAAAATATTCTTTACTTTCTAATCTTGTTCATGGTGGAGAAAACCTTGCAAAAGAAGCAGCTTATATTGTTACTGGTGGAAGTTTGACTCGCAAAAACAAAAAGAATAATAATAATAATAATAATGCTTCTTCTTCTTCATATCGTATTGAAAAACCTAAAAAAACAGTTAAATTCCAAAAATCTGAAGGTGGTAACATTTATCAGCAAGGATATGGAAATCAAACAACTTATGTTGATGACAGAGATAACAACATTTATCTTGGTGATCAATTGGAAAATAATCTCACCAACACAAACAATGACAATAATGATATCTGTTTTGATATCAATGATGATATCAATGATCATGATATTTCAGATCAAATCTTTAGAAAACATTGGAATGAAAACAAACAACATATCCAAGCTCCATTTTCAAAAAGTAATGAATATGTTATCTTCTTTCCTATTGATAAACTTGCTAAAAAAATGAATATGTCTAATCCAAATACAATCAAATCATCAATTCTTAACCATTCTGCTGTATTTCCAACATCAAGGGAATTTGACGGTACAAGCTTGACAACTATTCGCGGCACAAACACTATCAACATATCTAATGACGGCAAACTTGTTAATGGGAAACCCGCAGGAGAATTAGAAATTCTTTATGATGCAGATACTGGATACAAGCTTTGGGTCAAACCAATTTCAGTTCTCTTCAACTAAACTTAATAATTCATTTACTCTCAAAAAAAAACAACTAACTTTAGGTATATATATAATTTGCACAACTTAAGAAAAAAAAACCCTAGAAAAAAAAATAAAACAAAAAAAAAACTTACTACAAACAAAACTTTATTTTTGTTTTTCTTAAAAAAAACTTCTTTGTATTATTGTCATTATTGATATGAATTTCAGTGGTTTTTGGAGATCCGACTCCGCTGAAAAGGTTAACAATAATAACGACAAAAATAACAACAATAATAATAATAACAGTGTTATAAGAAAACCTTCTGTTATACCTCCATCAAGTAACATTCAATCGCCTCTCCAATCCCCGTTTAACAAATCAGCCGAACCAATTCGTTCTTCTGTTAAACGTCCAAGAGCCACCCAATCTAATGTATCTGTAAATCAAATAGCAAATGCGTTTAACAATGTTAGTAATGTTCAACCAAACAAACCAAAGTTATATGCACCACTAAACATCAATAATAATAATAATGGTAGCACAGTTACAACAAATCATCCAGATTTGTTTATTGGTAACAATTTATCTGGAGGATCTAAAAGCAAAACTAGTTCAAGTAGTAGTAGTAATAATAATAATAATAATGCAAAAAATGTTTTTCTTTCATCTCTTGTTGGTAATATTGAATATTCTCCAGAGATGGAAAAAGTTGATGATGTGCTAAGAATTTTGTTTAAAGATGACGAACCGTTTATGAACAAACTCCATGATTTTTCTATTCAAATGGAAGGACTTGTTTCTGTAGGTGATGGAAAATTCTGGAAATCTTCATCTTCTGGTTATGAATCTTTGATCGATACTGTTAAAAAATTTACTGAAAGAAAATTCTTTCCAAAAACATTATCTGAACCTTATGTTAGACCTTTATCTGTTGATGAACAAATTTACATAGGAGATATGATCAGAGATGAATTTATAATTAGATTCGATAATATGTCACAAGATGATTTAAAAATTTTATTCTTTGATAATGATAAAAATATTATTTTAGATAGGTGGATTAAAAATATTATAGAAACTACAATAGTTTCTATAAACAAACAAGAAGGTACTGTTGTGACACCCTCTATTCTATCACCACTTCCGCCATTCACAACAAGTAACACGAGTTCATCTTCATCTTCTAATTCAAAATCTACTCTTCCTACTCCTCTTTCTCCTCAATATACAAAAGCAGCACCTTTTTTTGGTAAAAAACCTCAGATAACAACAGATAGAGATTTTTTTGAGAAACTAATTGATGATGTTCTCTATGTTATTCAATTTTGGAGGGAATCAAAATTCGAAATGAAACAAAAAATAGTATGGAAAGCGCTTAAAGATGGGACATTGTATCAAAACGTTAAAAATTCACAGCTTGTAAAGATATCCACTCCATCACAATTGATCGATGTTATCAGAAAAAAACAAAGTGTAGAAATTTTAACTGGACCACCTCAAACTAAAATACAGACGGTTCCTCAACAAAGATTCAAAATCGACACAACAAACATGTCTAAAAGCAATGTACAGGCACGTGAGTTTAATATATTGAAAGAAGAAATTGATGCTAGAATAGATCAGTTTTTTACCAACCCAAAAAATAAATTCTTTAAATTACAAATTTATGACAGTAAATTGAAACCACCAAAAATTATTTCACTTTTAGAACAATACAAAAATTTTGCTCATACAAAGAAAAAAGCGGCTATCCTGAAAGATTTATCATTTTCAACAGATGAAAATATTCTTTTGACTCATCTTGTCCAATCTCAATTTGTCTCTGCTATCAAAGGAGGTCTATTAAGGTCAAAATATTTTTCTACTCTTAAAGAAATACTTGATGAAAACTCTTTGATAGTTACTGCATTTGCTGAACTTTGTGCTTCAACTTATAGATTTAATGCTGCAAATTCATCAAGATTGACAGGAACTACTAGAAATACCCAAATTGCTTTAGCTTTAGGTGATCAAATTGACATGTTTAATAATATTTCTTCAAGTATTTCTTCTTCTCAACTTAAAAATTCCCCATTTTATCAATTAGATAACAATGATAATTATTTATTATTACCTGGTCAATCTAGAAATACTAAAAGAAGAAGACTTTTAGGATTTTCTGACAATAGTACAAATAATTCTTTTCCTCAAATGATTCTTTAATTAAGATTAAAATTTGCAAAAATAAAAAAATAAACATACAAACAATAAAAATCATTCTTTCTTTTTTTTCTTCTTTTTTCAAAAAAACCTGTGATATTTTTTTTGTTCTCTTTGACTTTACATAGCAAATAGGAAAAAAAAGTTTATCCAATTTATATTTTTTTGTTTTACAATTACGACTCTATTGAAACGTTTATTTAACGGATAAGTGGGGATTTCTGTGCACCTTTTTTAAAAAAAAATACTTCTTATAAAAACTTTTTTTAATCATATACTAAAGAAGCAGAAAAAAAAATGTCTCACCAAAATCAAAACTTGGTACCAAATAATTCTTTACTCATACAAGATCGGCAACAAACTAATGCTTTGTATGTAAAAGATATGGATTCTTATAGTAACCAACAACAAGAATTAAATTTTGCTGATCGTTCTGAATATAACAAAGTTCAACAACAACAACAACAACTTGCTGGAATCAACAGCTATACCTCAAACAATTCTTCATCTTCATCTTCATCTTCATCAAGTAATATTCAACAACAACAAGCTGATCAAATTCAAGGTGGATTAGGAATTGTTAGACAAATGCATGATGAAGCTTATATTGCTACTCGTCGTTATACCATGAAAATTGATGGTTCTCCTGTTGCATTTGCATCTCGTCAAAAATTACCTGTTTGTCCTTTGGGTAGTACTCATGGAATTCAATACCGTAGTGACACTATTAGAGGATCAACCCGTCGTGGTAACGTTAAAAAAGGAATTGTTCTTTCTGCAAAAATTCTCCATTTAACAAATGATTTTTGTTTCCCTATTCTTGTATGTTGTGACCAATTACGTTCCAATCTATACACAAATGATCCAAAGCAACGTGGAATTGTATATATCCCTGCAGGTAAAACTGTTAGAAATTTGGATTTTTATCACCCTGATACCAGAATTTACTCTCCAATTATGCAAACTTATGGAGATTTAAAAAAATCTCATCTTGATGCTGATCAACTTACATTGAATGGTGGTAAACTTTACCATGCAGTTGAAATTGGAAGTCCTGTTGCAAATGTCATTTGGCGTAACTCCAAAAATCAAGACCAAAATAATGGGACCTATGAAATTGGACCTACAAATCAATTTGCAGTTATTGAAAATACAGCAACCAACAAACTTTTTACTCCAAAAGCTATCTTTGAAAAAGCAGTTGGCGCATTGCATAACAAAGTTATCAAACAAATGCCTTACATCAACATGAGTGGTATTACTTTTTATATTGCTCGTGCAAACTGTGGATGGCTCGAAACAGGAGCTCTTGCTAAATTTTCTTCTCAAATTGTAACAAAAGTTCTTAGAACATCTGGTGGTGTTTATGGTGAAGTTCAACTCAAATACCGTCTCGCTGGGCATGGTTCTTTAAAAAGTTATTAGAGAGATAAGAGAGAACGCTTCAAAAAAAAATTAGAAAAAAAACCATATACAATTGTAAATTTTTCTACTACCAAATTACTTAATTCTATCTCCAGTTCTCTATCTTTTTCTCAATTCTATCTCACTAAAAAAAGTTAAAAATTAAAAAAAAAATAAATTCATGAAAAAAAATCATATTAAAATTGTTCATTCCATATTTGAAGTAAGATAAACTTCAGTTTTTTTTATTTTTTCTCTTCTTATTACTGAGAATTCATAAAAACAAATGGTTGATACTTGTGAAAGTATTTCTCCTGTTTATTGGGTTGGATGGGTTATTTTTGTTATTATATCTTTTGCTTGTTGGGTGTTAGGGACACATAGAGGTTCCCCTTTAAGACGAATAAATTTCCATACTATAACTCTCACACTATGCTTTGTTTCAGTATGGTATGGTGCTGGAGTTGTTCAAACATTTTGTACAATAGATAGTGTAAATTCTCCAGGAATGATGGATTTCTCTTTAACAAGAATATTAATATTTACAACACTTTCAACTGCTTGTGCTATTGTTATAACTTATCGTTTAAATGAAACAACATCAGATGTGATTGTTCATGTTTTAACATCAATAGCGTCACAAGTGTTTTTAACTGTTTCAATAATTATAGATAGAAACAGAATTTATTGGTCTTCCTACGCAGTTTGGTTTTCTTTCTTACTAGTATTACATATGTGGACGGAATCTAGAACAGATCACTGTTATAACCCTAGGTTTGCTTCTGCACTACTTTGGTCTTTTATAATTTATATAGTGTTGCATTACGTTTTAATATTTTCTGGACCTTGGTTTGCTGATATAATATCTTTACTTGCTCAAGAAATAATACTATTATTATCAGATATTTTACTCGGCGCAAGAGTACTCTATATGATAGAACATTATGGTTGGTCAGAGAAACTCTCAACAAGAACGATTGTTAAACCTGGAGAAATTTCTAATCCGAACAGTGATAAACAATCAATCTTGATAGTTCAAGATTTACATACCCTTAATTAAATAAATTTAATCTAAAAAAAAGTAACTTATAAACATAATAATTTTTTTTTCAAACTTATTTTTTCCACCATTGGCACAAAGAAATGAGCAAAAATAATGAGAAGTCTGAAACAAGTAATAGACAAAAAAAGAGACCCAGAACATCAACTCAAAATGAAAAAAAATCTGAAATATCTAAGAAACAGAAAGTGACCAAAAAAAATAAAAAATTGGATTCAAAAGATAAAAAAATTCAAATAATCTCTAAAAAACTTAAGAGTACGCAGTTAGAGCTTAATGCATTGAAAAAAAACTCTATCGTAATCAAAGACAAAAAATGTCATTTTTGTGAAAAGCCTCTTAAAAAAAATATGAATATCTATTCAGAACCAAAGAAAAACAGACTTGTATGCTTCGGTTGCACAAAAAAATTATTTTAAAAAAAATCAAAGTTTATTTAATAAATTTTTTTTCAAAAACAACATAATCTTCTTTTGTTCTTGGGTTTTCTGACATTACTCTAACAGAAGTAAATTGGAAATTTTCAATTTTTTCTTTTTCCAATTCTTTAAAAAAACTTTTTTTTGCTTTTTCGATCACTTTTGAATCAACTTTTTTGTCTTTTTGACCCCAAAATATTGTAACATGCATTCCAGGATGCTTTCTCCCTCCAACGTGACCATGCATTCCAATTGATCTATTTTTTGAAGTAGCAATTTTATAAGCCTCTCTAAATGCATCATGATGAGTTCTTCCTGAAGAATTTTCAACTTCTTCAAGAGTTAAAAAATAAACTGGAGACCAATCACCACGTTTGAAATTTGATATTTTAACAGTTGGAGTGTAATCCATTGTATTTAAAATCTTTTTGAGTTCTTCAGTAGTATAATCAAATTTATCGCCACAATACATATATGTTGTATGAAGACGATTCTTATTCCATGGTTTAGCTTTATTATAATATTCATTCAAATAAACCAATCTCCAAAGATGAATTTTATCTTTAATTTCCTTAGGTAAATCAAATTCAAACCAAATGCATCTTTCGTTAGACATTGTATTAGTTTTTTTTCTATTATATTTATTTAAAGTATTTTTTTTTCTGTTTTTTTTGAAAAGTAGATAGGAAATAAAAATGTTTTCATCGAGTTTTAATATATTTTGATGTTAGAATATGAATTTAGAGGTGTTTGATTGCATCTTGTCTGTTTGAAAAAAAAACTTGGACATATGCCAATGTCCATTCAAAGTTTCCATCACCATCACCATCAGATTGATAAAATCCTAAGAACATAAAACTGTTACTATCATTGTCTAAAAGGGAATACATTACCAATTCTCCACTATCAACTAAATCTTTTACACCTCCGGCACTTGCAGTAAGACCTCCAGTGCCTTGAATTTCTATTCCTCTTTGTGTATTCAATCGTGATTGTCTTCTTGATCTTCTTTGTCTAACTTTTCTACTTGCAGCTGTTGTTAATTTGCCAGATTTACCTCCTTTCAATGTGATGTAACCAGAGAAAGATCTTTTCCACGCTCTTTGTTGTGTAACACTATCATACGCAGTTGAATAAAAATTGGAATAAACTTCCAATTTTACTTCTCTTCCATATTCTGTTTCAAATTTTATTTCAGCTTCATCTGGTAGAAAAGTCCAAGAATATTGAGTACCAAGGGGTCCAGTTCTTTTCATGGTTTTACTACGTCTTTTACCAAAATACAATCTTGGAAATGCTTGATTTCTTATTGCACCACCCATTCCCTGGTCTCCACCTTCGTCAGATATAACGAAAGAGTTATTAGAACCAGGTTTAGAATCTTTGGGAGTGAAAACAATATTGAAATCAGATCTAGAAAGATATTGAATAGAATCACTCCAATTTTGTTGATTATCTAATTGTTTTTGAGCTCCTTCCCATTGTTTGAGAAGAATGAAATCATCAGGAAAGATTGCTTGTGTAGATCCATCAGCAAGATAAAGTCTATCCCTTAAAACACTAATGCGAGAGAAACGTGAAGTAGATGGAGCAACTTTAGCTTTACCTTGTAATCTACGCTTTGCGTTGCCTACTTTACGCCATCCTTTACTTGCTGCTCTTTTCACTCTTCTGCGAAATGCTCCAATAGTTTCAGGTGAAGAATAAGCATTGATTTCAGATGATGTCATTTTTGATGCGATATAAGCATTAAAAGCTTCAGGATTTTCAGAAAATGTTTCATGAAGTAGATTTGCTAATTCATAACCAATATGATAAGCTTCATTTTCTTTTCTCTGGTCAATAGATTTTTTGTAATAAGTAAGAGCTTCTTTGATTGGAGCGTAAAATTCATCTTCATATTGTTCTTGCGGTTGATTTGAAGATGAAGATGAAGATGAAGATGAAGATGAAGATGAAGAAGAAGAATTGTTGTCATTACAACAAGAAACTCCAAGAGCTTCCATCATACTAGTAATAGAATTAGTTGAATCAGTTGAAGTAAGTCCAGCATAAAGTTTAGAACCAATAAGAGGCCAACCTTTGTTGATATCGACATCATTTGTGACTTGTCCAAAATGACCTTTGATTAAGATAGTAGAAGAAGATTTTGGAGAAAGAGCATGTTCAGTTAAAACTTTAAAAGCAGCACCTAATCCTGCTTCTTTATTACCATCAGCAGCAGTAATAACTGAATTGATTTGAACACCTCTTTGAAACAAATTATCAACATAAGATCTTTTAGATCTATCAGTTTCTGGGATTCTTAATGTGTCATCATCACCAGAACTACTATCATAATCATTATCTTTTTGATCATATTTTTTGGTATTTTTAAGTTTTCCAAGAGAACTCCAATCATCTACATAACTAGAAGAAATTTTGGATGCTTTGTTAGTATCCTTTGCATCATTGATAATTTTAGATCCTTTTTGAAAAAGTTTATCAACAATAGATAATTTTTTTGGATCAGTTTCTGGTATTCTTTCTGAATCATCATTACCCGAATCATCATCAGATGAACTATTACCATCATTATCTCTTTGATCGTAATATTTTTTATCATAATCATTTTTATCTTTGAGTTCACCGCGAGAAAATAAATTATCTACAATACTTCCACTAATAGGGTTTTCATAATCATCATCATAATTGTTGTTAATAAGATTACCGCTACCAATAGTTTCAGCAGTACCACTGTTGATATCGTTATCATTATAATTCTTGAGAATGCTATCAATAATATCACGAGATGTAGTCATCTTCTGGAGGATTATATTTTTTAAAGATTTTTTTTGAAAAAAACTTTGCAAATTATGGACTAAGTGCTATTAATAGGTCTTTTCTGGATTACACTATGGCTTTGGTTTATTTTTTTCCTTTAAAAAAAAATAAGGAAATTTTTGTTCCAATCAAGCGCTATTTAAATAATATTATTTAAAGAAAAACAATTGATTTTATTATGGGAAAAAACCCAAAAAAAATCAATTGAGGGCTTTTTTTATACACATACATATATAAATGGGAGGAACAGTAAGTTGTTGTATGCCTTCTTTTTCTCCTCCTCCGAACAGATTAGAATTTAATGTGTCTGATACATGCAAAGTAGCGAAAACAGGGGATATTATATTATTTAGTGGAACATCCTTCAATTCCAAAATTATTGAATGGATTTGTCCGTCAGTATGGTCTCATATAGGAATAGTGTTTGAAGATCCTCAAAGACCAAATGATCCATTGATATTTGAGTCTGTCGATTCTTCTGATCATATGTCCGAAGCACTAGCTCCATTTAAAATAAGATCTGGTGTCAGGGTAGTTAGACTCAAAGAATATCTTGAAAATTACAAAGGTAATGCAATAGCGATAAGAACTTTACAATGCCAGAAAGAATATATATCAAAACTTAGAAATTATATGAAAAGAGTTCTTCAAGATCAAATACTCGCCCACAATGGTAAAAAATATGAAAAAAGACTATTTGAATTTGTAAATGCAAGATATAGATTTTTTTCTTCCCCAAAAAAGACATTGGATTCGTTTTTTTGTTCTGAACTTGTAGCAGAAGTGTTTATGAGAGCTGGTTTATTGGAAAGTGATATACAATCTTGTCCAAGTGTATTTCTCCCAGATGATTTTGGTGATACTGGTAATTTAAAACTTTGCACTCCTCAATGTTTGACTGGTACACGCATAAAATTTGGTCCAGAAAGGTTTATCCAAACACAACCCAACAATTCTCCATCTCACGATCAACAATATCATATCTCAAACATTATAACACAAAATCAACAAATATATTATACAGAAAATAATAATATGCCTGTACAAGATGACTACTAAATAAAAAACCGAAAAAAAAATGAAGATTTTTTTGTCAAATTTAATTGTTTATTTACTTTTTTTCCTCTTCTTTGATTGTTTTGAGACCGTAAGGAATGACTGCGGAACTAATTTTGGTTCTACAAACAGGACATTTCTCAATATTGAGCTGACAAGCTTTGGAACATGTAGAACAGAAAGTGAAATGTCCACATGGTAATAAAAGTGTACAAACTTGATTAACCATACAAATTGAACATTCTTGATCTCCATCTTTAGCTACGATATCTTCTTTTTCTATGTTTCCATCAATTTCAAATTTCAATTTGCTTTGATCTTGTAAATCTTTATCTTTCACTTCAAATGAATCAACAAAGTTATTTGTTGAAGATGAAGATGATGAATTATTTGTTTGTGCTTCATCAAAACTTACATCAATTACATTTTGAATATCATTTGCATTATTTATGTTATTGTGACCATTGCCGCGTTGAGTGATGATTGAAATCTCATTAAAATTTTCTGGGTCTATTGCATTCATTAATGCACCAAACAACATACTGCTATGAGAAACACCATCAAGCCTACTGTACATTCCACGAACATTAGATCCAATATACATGTTCCCTACATTAGGAAATCCAGAAAAAATTCTTGTTGTATGCATTCCATTATTATTAGAATTATTTATTGACGATGTAGTTGTTGTAGTGGTTATAGCTGAGTTATTGGTATTATTATTATTATTGGTATTATTATTATTATTATTATTATTATTATTATTATATTTTAAGTTATTTTGTATTTTGGCTTTAGCAATTTTACATTTGTTAGGTAAATGTTTTAAACCTCCAAGATAAACTTTGGTGACATTACATTCATCAAGAGCAGTAAGTTTGCATGAAACTGCTCTACTACCTACAATAACTTTTAAAGCTAATTGTGCTGAAATACCAGAAA
>Ga0209345_10005323_pt1 | contig 11985 bp, 12 predicted proteins | sample Cruoilmetagenom7_FD_187294 | JGI IMG/M metagenome (GOLD analysis project Ga0209345, IMG submission 187294) | Oil polluted marine microbial communities from Coal Oil Point, Santa Barbara, California, USA - Sample 7 (SPAdes) (version 2) | ecosystem: Environmental > Aquatic > Marine > Oil seeps ...
ATTTTGCAGGGAGAGGGGGTGAGTACGCCCCCCAAATTTCCTGAAATCGATGAATAAAAACTGGGTCATAAAATCGCCGGGCAATGAAGAGGAGATTTCTTCTTTGTCCAGTGAACTGGGTATTGAAAGGCCCCTTGCCCAGTTGCTGACTCAGCGCAATATCAAGACTTATAAGGAGGCCAGGGATTTTTTCCGCCCCGATCTTGCAAATCTTCACGATCCCTTCCTGATGAAGGATATGGACAAGGCCATTGAACGTATCCATGAAGCTATTCGGGCCGGAGAAAAAGTAATGATCTATGGAGATTATGATGTGGACGGGACCACCGCAGTCGCCCTGGTCTATTCCTGCTTCAAGGATCATTTCAAGGATATTGATTACTACATCCCGGATCGTTATGATGAGGGTTATGGCATCTCTATCAAGGGAATAGACTATGCCGCCCAGCATGATTTCAGCCTGGTAATCGCGCTGGACTGTGGTATTAAGGCGGTGGAGAAGATCGAATATGCCCGTAAAAAGGGGATAGAATTTATTATTTGTGATCACCATAATCCGGGCGAAAAGATCCCGGATGCTGTGGCTGTGCTGGACCCGAAACAAGAGGGTTGTCCCTATCCTTACAAGGAGCTGTCGGGCTGTGGTGTGGGATTAAAGCTTGTACAAGCCTATGGAATAAAAACTGGAAAGGACCCCAACAGGATTTATGATTATCTCGACTTGGTGGTAGTCAGTATTGCTTCCGATATCGTTCCCATTACAGGAGAAAACCGCATTATGGCCCATTTCGGACTGAGGAAATTGAATGATGGTCCGTCCATTGGCATGAAAGCAATCAAAGAAGTAGCGGGCATTGATAGAAAAGGAATAACCATTGAGGATATTGTGTTCAAGATAGGCCCGAGAATAAATGCTGCCGGAAGAATGGAATCGGGTAAGAAGTCAGTAGATCTTCTGGTAAGCGATAAAAGAACAGAGGCCCGTATTATAAGCAAGAAGATCAACAGTTTTAATCTGGACCGCAGGAACATCGATACCGAAATCACCCGGCAGGCCATTGAGATGATCCAGGGAGATGCCTCTCTGAAGGAGAAAAACTCCACGGTACTGTATAATCCAGAGTGGCACAAAGGAGTGATCGGGATCGTGGCCTCCAGGTTACTCGATCATTTTTATAAGCCCACAGTGATTCTTACCAGGTCCAATGGGCTGGTGACAGGATCCGCCCGGTCGGTAAATGGCTTTGACCTGTACCAGGCCATTGAATCATGCAGCGATCTGCTGGAAAATTTTGGGGGGCATAAGTATGCTGCCGGACTGACCATGAAGGTGCAAAATCTTCCGGTTTTCAGGGAACGCTTCGAGAATATTGTCAGTGAGACTATCGATCCGGAACAACTGATCCCTGTGGTGGAAATTGACACCGAATTGCAACTCACCGAGATTACTGAAAAATTCTTCAGGATATTAAAACAGTTTGAACCCTTTGGTCCCGAAAATGTAAGTCCCGTATTTCTGTCCGAAAATGTGGTTGACAACGGGTATGGCCGTACCGTGGGAACCCATGGAGAACACTTGAAGTTAACCCTGATCCAGGAAGAGAATCCCTTTCAGGTTTTCAACGCCATTGGATTTCACCAGGGGAGCCTCTTCGGGAAGATTAACAAAGGGGCCCCATTTGATATTTGTTACCAACTTATGGAAAATGAGTTCAGGGGCAGGGTCTCCCTGCAGATCAATATCCAGGATCTGAAATTTGATTAAAGCTTCAGTTGCAACTGAAGAGAAGCTTCCCATTTTCTACTGTCCATATTTGTAAGTCCGGATACTTTTAGCGAAAAATTAATGCGGGTCACGGGTTTCCATAAAAGCAAAATGGTGGTCTTCTGTCCTTTTCCATAGTATGCGGGAAAGCTGAAACTATAATAAAATCCTGGTTCATAGAGGTAGACCCTGTTTTCCCAATCGCTTATCCTGAATTGCACCCATTGAACTGTGGCTTTCAGTTTTGGGGACGGACAGAGACTTACCTGCTGCAAAAGAGCATAGCCGGGAAGCGTTTCCTCCTGCTTTGAGAAATAGGAGAGCACCACTCTGCTTTGCCATTTAAAGTGTTCCAGGGAATGATATTGCAGCAGGCCCTCTAACCTGCTTATCCTGGAATTTTGGAGGGGGCGGAGCTTGCTCGCGTCTGACAGGGGGGTTGATTGCCACTGCTTGCTTACCATCCGGAGTCTCCATTGAATTTGTTTATTTCCCGGATTTTGCAGGGAGAGATCCAGCCTGGTTCCAATGGAAGGAACCTCGGTCAGGTATCTGGGGGCCAGGTAACGGAATAGTGCACCGGTAAGCCCTACATTAACGAATTTGCCAGTCTCCACGTGCAAATGAAAAGCGGCCCCTTGCTCATTTTGGGTGGAGCTCCCCGAGCCATAGGAAGAGGGATAAGATCCCTGGTATTCGGTTCCATAATGATGCAGTAATACCCTGCCCTGTATAAAATCACTGAAATGGTAGCTTGTTCCAATAAGAGTGGCAAGGGAAGCATAGGCGCTAACAGCAATCTCTCCGAAAACCTGCAGTTTACTTTTTTGCCAGTTTCCCTGGATACTGGATTTGTGGTGTAGAACAGTACCAGGAGTTGTGTCCAGGTATTCCATTGCTTTTCTGGTGGGATAGAGCCATTCGCTTCCATTCATGATTCCCAGGCTTAGCCGATGGTGAACATAAAGGAGCTGGGCCCCTACATGAATCCGGGATGCCAATTCTCTGCCTTCCAATTCCCCCGGAGTTCTGTAGAGTCCAGAGGTTCGCTGAAAATCCAACCATTTATCAGCTTGCGGGTTATTCGTAAACGCCTGGGGAGAAAGGCTCAACGAACGGTAGGAGGCCCACAGGAGGAGCTTGATTTTACTCAGCGCCAAGCGGCAAGCAATTCCCTGCTCAAAATTGGATTCAGTTTTGGAGGCATAGGGCCTGAGTCTGGAGAGGGACTGAGGGCTGACACGCAGATTCTTCACCTGATGGAAAAAACCATCACCATTTACCAGTCCCACTCCCTGGTTCAATTTGTAACAGCCAAGTACCACCTGTCTGCAAGGGCCTTTACCCTCGAAGGAGAGGTAACCCGAAAGAAACTGTGGCCTGTTATTGTAGAGTAAAGATTCCCCGTCATCTTTCTCGTAAGTGAGAGCCAGTGAGAGATTCCTGCTCAGTCTGGATTTGATCCGGAGGCAGGTGCGCAGAGGAGATCCGGCATAGATGTTTTTATTTCCCGACTGGGAATTCGCCTGAGAATCTTCCTTGCTTGGAAAGGATCTTCCCAGGTTAAGCAGAATCCTATGTTGAGCCTTTGTTTTACTTCTTGACTGCTTCACTGGACACAGGAAGACATAGGATGAGATCTCCTTTACTTTGCTTTGCCGGAAGCCAGGGATCACCGCCAGTTCATGGATGGAGAATATTTCTCCATATTCCTCCCGGTATTTAAGCAGATTGTGGAGCTGATACGGGCTAAACAATCCGGATGTTTCCAGTTCTTCCGGCGAGGCATTGTTCAGGTCAAGAAATGCTTCTCCGGCTTCAATCAACTCTATAGTATTAGACTCTGGAAGGATGGCAGATTCACTCCTGTAGAGCAGATCTTCCATCTCCATGGAGCTTGCAGGAAGCTGGGCCTCCAGAAGTCCGGGGATCCATATCAGGATAAGTGCCAGGCAAGAGATTAAATTACCATGCATGTGTCAGAGAGGTATAGGGAGACAGGCCTGAATCGGTCCGGTACAGGAATGCAAAATCTGCAATCCACCTGGTGAAATTTATGGAGATCCCCCAGGAAAAGAGGAAGGGCTTGGTGCTGATCCCGGTTCTCAGGAGGGTGTGCTGTGAGAGATTCCATTCAAGTCCGCCGCACATTACGATACCCTCTGCAGGCCTGGCATGCAGTTCCGTGTAAAAAATACCAGCCTGGAGAAAGGAGAAGGAGCAGCCTGCTGCCAGGACCATTTGTTTCCGGAAAGGCAGGTCCGGGTGGGCGCTCCATCCGGCAGGATGGAACAGCCGGGCCCCAAGTTTCCATTGATCATTGAGGCTGATCTTAAGACCCAGGGCAAAACTACAACCCGGGGCGTAGAACAACTGCTCCGGGAGAGATGAGGACCAGAGATGGATTCCCGCACCTGCGCTGATCCCTGAATGGAGCTTCATGCCATAGGAGAACCACAGAGAGCTCTGTCTGAAACTCCTGAGACCCTGAGTAGACATTGCAATCCCAATGGCACCTGTTCCGGTAGTGAACTGTCCGGAGATCGAGGAGGATCCTAATTCTTTTATCATGTAGGGTCTGCTGTGTTGTATGCTAATGCTGGATTGCTCAATAAGACCCAGTCCTCCCGGATTTTGATTGGCACAGGAGTACCCCTGTATGGTAAGGAAACAGCCTCCAAGAGCGGCGGAAGCGGCCTCCTGCCACAGAACCTGGCCCAAACCCTTTGCATGGACCAGGGCCAAAAAAAAGACCGGGATAAATATTCCCGGTCTTTTCAATATCCACTTTCGTGGAGATATCATAGTGCGATCAATTGGTTTTAAATCTAAATTTCACCCCTTTTAACTCCTCGTTGGCCTTTACTATTTTGGAGGCCAGGCTCTCTTTGAACTTCAGCATTTTCTCCAAAACTTCCGGTTCGCCGGTGCCCAGAATTTGTGCAGCCAGTATTCCGGCATTCCGGGCTCCGTCCATACCAACAGTTGCTACCGGTATTCCTGGTGGCATCTGAAGGATACTCAGAATGGAATCCCAGCCATCGATGGAGATGGACGCTTTAATGGGAACTCCGATCACCGGCAGGGGCGTAAGTGCTGCCACTACCCCGGGAAGGTGTGCGGCTCCGCCTGCACCGGCGATAATTACCCGGATCCCTCTATCGGCAGCATTTTTGGCAAAGTCCATGGCCTGGTCCGGTGTCCTGTGAGCCGAAAGTGCATTGATCTCAAAAGGGATCTCAAATTCGTCAAGCAGTTTAGCTGCTTGCTCCATAATGGGAAGGTCCGAAGTGCTTCCCATGATAATACTTACTTTAGGATTCATTTGTTTATGTAGTTTTGCAATGATTATCAGTTAACGAAATTACAATTATTTTCATTCCTGCATTTTGATGCCTACTTTAATATAAAATAATACATATGGATAGTAAGATTGTTCAGGTTCATGATAAGTTCTTTGTACCATTTATTGACGAAGCAGCGATTCAAAAAGAGGTAAGCCGGGTGGCACATGAGATGAACCGTGATCTGGCCACCAGGGATCCCATTTTTCTTGGTATACTAAATGGTGCATTTATGTTTGCCAGTGACCTTTATAAACAACTGGATTTTCCCTGTCAGATAACCTTTCTGAAACTGGCTTCTTATAGTGGCACAAAGTCTACCGGGAGTGTTAAACAGCTTATCGGGATTAATCGCGATCTGAAGGACCGGGTGGTTGTGGTGCTGGAGGATATTGTTGATACCGGGGTAACCCTGGAAACAATTATCAGGCAGTTATCGGGCTACGAACCTGCTGAGATCAGGGTGGCCACCTTTCTTCATAAACCGGAAGCCACAGTTAAAGAGGTAAAACTTGATTACGTTGGGATGGAGATTCCAAACAACTTTATACTGGGCTATGGCCTGGATTATGACGGCTACGGTAGAAACTTCAGGGAAATCTACCAATTGGTGAATGAATGAGGCAACTATTTACTATTTTTGGGCTCGTCAAAAAAACTGAAAAACATGCTGAATATTGTATTATTTGGTCCTCCGGGATCGGGAAAAGGAACGCAGTCGGAAAAGGTAATTGCTGAGTATGGATTGAAACATATTTCAACCGGCGATTTGCTGAGAGAAGAGGTAGCCGCTAAGACCGAACTGGGATTGCAGGCCAAAGAGATTATGGAAAAGGGAGAGTTGGTCTCGGATAAGATCGTGATTGGAATGATCAGGAATAAGATTGAAGAGCACCAGGACGGATCCGGGTTTATCTTTGATGGATTTCCAAGGACTGTGGAGCAGGCCAGGGACTTACGCAAGGCCCTGACCGATTATGACGAGCGCATAAGCGTAATGATCTCCCTGGAAGTACCCCGTGAAGAGCTGATTAAAAGGCTCCTGAAGAGGGGAGAGGAGACCGGACGGGCAGATGATAACCTGGAGACCATCAACAACCGTATAGACGTTTATAACCGCCAGACCATACCGGTAACCTACTACTATGATAAAATGCGCAAGCATGCCGCGGTGGAAGGAACAGGAACTGTAGATAAGATCTTTGAGCGTATCCAGGAGGTAATTGCCAAAGTGAAGGTCTAAAAGCCTATTATTGCTTTGACTCATGTCCAACGCCAATTTTGTAGATTATGTAAAGATCTTTTGCCGATCAGGCAATGGAGGCGCTGGTTCGGCCCATCTTCACCGGGATAAAATAACCCGGAAAGGTGGACCGGATGGTGGTGATGGAGGGCGAGGCGGACATGTTATCGTCAAAGGAAATAATCAACTTTGGACCCTGCTGCATCTGAAATATAAAAGGCATGTGTTTGCCACTCATGGACTAGCCGGTGGATCGGACCTGAAAACAGGAGCCAGTGGTGAGGATGCCTATATTGAGGTTCCTCTGGGAACGGTGGCCAGGGATGTGGAGACCAATGAAGTGCTTTTCGAAGTAACTTCCCACGAGGAGAAGAAGATACTGATGAAGGGTGGAAGAGGAGGTCAGGGCAATGATCATTTTAAGTCAGCCACCCACCAGACACCCAGATTTGCACAGCCAGGCGAACCTGGAGAAGAGGCCAGGTTTATTCTTGAGTTAAAACTGCTGGCCGACGTGGGCCTGGTTGGTAAACCAAATGCAGGAAAATCAACACTACTGGCTGCCATCTCGGCAGCGAAGCCCAAAATTGCCGACTATCCCTTCACTACCCTGGTACCCAACCTGGGGATCGTGAAGTACAGAGATGATCGCTCATTTGTAATGGCCGATATTCCAGGCATCATTGAGGGTGCCAGCGAAGGTAAGGGGCTTGGACACAGGTTTCTCAGACATATTGAGCGGAACTCCATGCTGATGTTTCTGGTTCCTTCCGACAGCAAGGATATTGTAGAGGAATATCGGGTTTTGCTTAAAGAGCTGGAGGAGTATAATCCTGAATTATTGGATAAGCAACGTTTACTGGTGATTACCAAATCGGACCTGCTGGATGATGAACTGACCGAAGAGATAAAGCAAGAGTTACCAGATGTCAAATATCACTTTATTTCGGCTGTGGCCAACCTGGGGCTGGTAAGTCTCAATGATACCATCTGGACCATGTTGAACACCTGATCACCACCATGGATTGGATATTACAGCTTGACACAGACATTTTCCTGGGCATCAATGGATGGCACAATGAGCTGTGGGATGGAATCATGTGGTGGATTAGCGGAAAGACTACCTGGTGGCCCTTCTATCTTCTTTTGCTGGCCTTTATGGGCAGGCAGAAAAAATGGCAGTTGCTCCCCATGCTACTCTTTATCATCCTGGTGCTTACTATGGCCGACCAAAGCTCGGTTCACCTGTTCAAAAATGTCTTTCAGAGACTCCGGCCCTGTCATGAACCTGCCCTTGAAGGTCTGGTTCATATCGTCAACAACAAATGTGGGGGACAGTTCGGTTTTATCTCCTCTCATGCAGCGAACACCTTTGGAGTGGCCTTGCTTGCCCTCTTATGGATCCGAAAGGGCTGGTTTACGGCTATCATGTTGTTTTGGGCACTACTTGTTGCATATAGCCGTATTTACCTGGGGGTGCATTACCCGGGTGATGTACTTGCAGGTGGAATTTGGGGAGCAGGATGCGGCTGGTTACTGTTTCTGCTGTTCAAATGGACCCTCGCAAAAGTACCACAAAGTTGGTGGATCGTTTCCAGATCCGGCACTACTGAAACCTGATAGCTTAAGCTATGCTCTGCATCAATAGTCCAAATACCAATCCTTACTTTAACCTGGCCTCAGAGGAGTACCTGCTTAAGTGTTTTCAGGAAGATATATTTCTTCTGTACAGGAACATCCCATCGATTGTGGTAGGTAAGCATCAGAACACCCTGGCGGAGATCAATTTACGCTATGTACAGGAGAAAGAGATTCTTGTGGCCAGGAGAATATCCGGGGGTGGTACGGTCTTCCACGATCTGGGAAACCTCAATTTTGCTTTTTTCACCAGTGGGAGAGAAGGAGAACTGGTGGATTACAAGAAAGCTACCAGGCCCATAATTAATGCGCTGAAAGTAATGGGGCTGGATGCAAAGCTGGGTAAGCGCAACGAACTCCTGCTTCATGGACTTAAGATTTCTGGTACTGCCAGTCATGTATACAAGCAAAGGGTGCTCCATCATGGAACCCTCCTGTTTTCATCGGAGATGGAAGACCTGAGTGCTGCCCTGAATACTTCGCAGGAGCGCTTTACCGACAGGGCTGTGAAATCGGTTCGGTCCAGAGTGACCAATATCAGGGAGCATCTTTCAGAGAATTTGGATATGGATCAGTTTCAGGAGAGCATCCTGAACCACATGCTTCTGGCCTATGAGGAAACGAAGGCTTACCAGTATAGTGCTGCCGATACCAGGGAGATTACGGAACGGCGCGACTCGAAATTCTCCACCTGGGAATGGAATTTTGGGTACTCCCCCAAGTATCAGTTCTTCAAGAATGTCACCTTTATATCAGGCCATCTCGATCTCCATATGAATGTTGAAAAAGGGGTAATACGGGAGCTTAAGATCCAGGGGAGCTTTAATTCACAAAAGGACATTGGCCTCCTGGAACAGAAATTGGTAGGATGCATACACGATCCTGAAACCATTCGGATCCTTTTGTCCGATCTGGAATTGTCGGAGTATATTTCCGGCCTGGAGAGTGAAGAGCTGCTCGCCGGGATGTTTTAAGAAAGGCGCCCCTGCGGACGCCTTCCTGAATAAGGATACTAATTATCAAGAATACTCTTCAACTGCCTGGCTTCACTCTCAGTGAATTTTCCACTGATCATACATTTACCGTCCTTGATTTCTTCTCGAACTCTTGGTGCCGAAAGTACCGTGCCGTTGAACAGAATGGCCATGTCCCTGCCTAAGCTCGAACGCGTTATAGAGGCCAATTTTTTTGTACCCGACTCAGAAAAGCTGAGAAAGAGCCCATAGTTCTCTTCATGACCGTCTTTTCTGATGCTTACCTCAGCCAGATCCTGCTTTGAAGGGAAAGCCTCCTTCGCTGTGCTTTTCCGGATCGCGTACAGGGGAATCATTTGATCTTCCATTTCAACTCCTGCAGCGATGAACAGGTCTTCCGGGACTTTACTTAGAAAGGCTTCTCCCTGGATGTAGTTCCAGAGAAGTTTAAAATCGACTTCCGTACAGGTGCCGATCTTTGAACTTCCCGGATCTGTCTCTTCCATCTGTATCCACTTGAAAAAGCTATCCTCAGTACTAAGTCTTGATACAAGCTCCTGCTGAGTATAGGTTTCGCAGAAGATCACCCCCTCTGACTGCCTGGTATTCTTTCCGGAGGGGGAGAAGGAGAAGCTGCTGAATATAAGGGAGGAGAGAATCACTCCCAGAATGATATATTTTAATGTTTTCATTTGACTATTGATTTTGTGTTATTAATGATATGTTGAACGGGCTGGTATCATTATTGGAAACCAGACCATTGCCTTTTAAGAATTGTTGGAGGGTATATCTCAGGAAACAGGTGGGTCATCGCAGTGAGTACGATGGTGAATATTTAGGCCTGATTGCTTACTTATCAGAGGTTTTAGTCCCAGATGAATCTGTATCTGCTTCTTAATCCGAACCTGATTTGCACCTGGATATAAATCTGCAGGCTGATGGTGCTTATCTGAAAAGGACCAGCCTGGAATACCAGGATGTAGCCTGTAGCTGATACGTGGAGATACATTAGAATGGATGGAACAGAGCTCTGCCTGAAGTTCCATAAGTTCCATAGCAGGGGCTTGAACCGCCAATTTTGCTGCTTCAGGTCCCCGACCGTTAAACAGGATAAGTGATCCCAGCAGGAGGGCGGTGGCAAACATCATATGGAACAGGTGTTTCACACTCTAAAGATAGGGAATCTGATCAGGAATCCTGCAATAACCTGGCCAGCGCTTCTGTTTGCAGGTTAATACCGTCCACAATGTGTGTGGCCCGTTTATAGAATACCTCTCTTTTCAGGAGAAGAGTGCTTATGAATTCCAGAAGTTCCGATTCCGATTTTCCTTTGATCAGAGGCCTTTCGGTCCTGGACCGAATCAGCCTGTCTCTCAGGGATTCAGGAGATAACTTGATGTAAAGGGTGATTCCATGTGCATTCATCAGATCCATCAAATGTGAATGACAGGGGGCACCTCCTCCGGTAGCGATTACCAGTTTATCCCGGAGGAAGAGTTCCTGCAGGATATCATGTTCCCATTTCCTGAAGACCTCCTCACCATGTTCATTAAATATGGAGGGGATAGACATTTCAGCCGTCTCTGCAATCAACTGATCCATGTCCACATACCGATAACCAATCCGGCGCGCCAGTTTTGCTCCCTGGGTAGACTTACCTGAGCCCATAAATCCAATCAGAAATATCCGGGCTTCCATCTTACCACTCTAAGGTAAATTGACCACCTGGGTCTTTTTTATCGTCATCTGCCGAACTCTTTTTTTCCTCTTTCGGTTTAATCACTTCCATAGGAACTTCATCCGGATCCTGTTTGACAGGTGCGGGTTTTTTAGGTGCAGACTTACTAGACAGGGACTTCTTCGCAGCCTTTTTTTGTGTAGTTTTTTTCCCGACGGATTTTTTCCCTACAGCGGTATCTGCAGCTGGGGGGGCGCCGGGAGTCTCCGTTTTTGGGGCTTCCGTTTTTGAGGCTTCCGTTTTTGGGGCCTTCGCTTTAGGAACCTTTTCTTTTGGGGACTTTGTTTTTGCAATCTTCTCTTCCGGTGCAGGTGCAACTTCTGCTTTAGGAGCCTTTTCTTTTGGGGGCTTTGTTCTTGCAATCTCCTCTGCCGGTTCTGGTACCGCTTCCGATTCGCTTTCTGGCAGTAGCTCCTGGATCACCTTGACTTCGTAATTGGAAAGTCGTTTCCCCCTGGCTTTGTAACTCTTGATTCCAATGAATTCGGCTACCTCAATGATTTCTGGATTGCGATCCTTATTTTTTCCGCCAAATTTCAGCTCCAGGCGGGGATACTCCACCTCGGTGATCCGGATAAGTTTCGATTCGGGATGCTCTCCGATAAACCTCGTTTGTTTAGCCCCGGGTTCAATTAGAAAACGTTTCAGGTAGTAGTAGTTTTGTTCGGCATCAAAATAGGCCGCCGACCAGATCTTTCCCTCCCGGTATTTCTCTATGATCTGCACATCGTCTTCAAAATGGCTGCTGAGATCGAAATTGGTGGTGCGGAAGTTCCCTGATTTGGTAATCACCAGGATCTGATCCTCCCCGGAGAATTCACCCAGGAATATCCCTCTTGCATCCGCATTCAGCCTCATCACATCTTCATCAAACCAGATTTTCCTTCCTCCCAGGGTCGATACGCCTTTCTCTTTGATAACAATTTTCTGGATCGAGAATTTGGTCAGGATATTACCGTAGGCACCTCTTCCTTTGACAGCCAGTTCGGCAAAATCAAATTCGAAAATCGGGTTTTTCAGCCTGGGCCGCGGCCTTAGGTATACCTTGACAACTTCTGCTTCACCATTGGGATTGGCACTGAAGTAGAGAACCTTAGTATGCTGGTGCTCTTTGCCAATATTGTACTGTTTATCTCGTGTTATCCCGGTTACCGGGGCACGTTTCATCATTACATTTCCTGAATTGCCGTCGAAATATACTACGTTATATATGGTGCGGCTGTCGTTTTTCTTAAAGACCGCAGCATGGATGATGTCTTTACCAGCGAAATGTTTGTCGGCTA
>Ga0209345_10005324_pt1 | contig 11985 bp, 15 predicted proteins | sample Cruoilmetagenom7_FD_187294 | JGI IMG/M metagenome (GOLD analysis project Ga0209345, IMG submission 187294) | Oil polluted marine microbial communities from Coal Oil Point, Santa Barbara, California, USA - Sample 7 (SPAdes) (version 2) | ecosystem: Environmental > Aquatic > Marine > Oil seeps ...
TATTTAAACAAAAGGTTGATTATATGAATTTAAGTCAAGATATAAAACCAATTAGCTATCTCAAAGCAAAAACTGCCGATGTTATAAATAATGTCAATGAAACACAAAGAACAGTTATAATAACACAAAATGGTGAAGCAAAAGCAGTTGTTCAAGATATAAAAAGTTTTGAAAATTTACAAAATTCTTTGAATTTGTTAAAACTAATTGTACAAAGTGAAAATGATATAGAAAACAATAATATTATTGAACAAGACGATATGTTTACAAATCTAGAAAAAAAATTATTCAACTAAGAACATATGAAAAAGTTTAAAGTTTTATGGACAAAAAGTGCTCAGTTTGATTTAGAAGCTATTATTGAATATATTAAAATGGATAGTATAGATATAGCAAAAAATATTTTTTTTGAAATAAAACAAGAGTGTGACAATCTATATTATTTTCCAGAACGAAAAAGAGTTGTACCAGAACTACAACAAATAGGAATTTTGAAATACAGAGAAATTATCCATAAAAGATGGCGAATAATTTATAAAATCGATAATACAAAAATCTACATTTTACTAGTTGTAGATTCAAGTAGAAATTTAGAAGATATCTTATTTCAAAGATTAATCAATAATAAGTAATAATATGAACATAATAAACTTCAAAAACATCAATGTGGGCTATGATGATAAAATCATCTTACAAAATCTTAACTTAACTATAAAACAAGGGGAGCATTGGGCGATACTTGGGGAGAATGGTTCTGGAAAATCTACCTTGATGAAACTCATCCAATCCCAAATCCATCCGCGATTTAACAAAAACTCTACAAAAGAGATATTTGGTAAGTCACGATATTCGCTCTTTGAACTTAGAGAAAAAATAGGTGTAATTACCAATGATTTGCATAATTACTTCTTAGATAAAGTTCCTTTTTTAACTGGCTATAAGGTGGTACAAAGTGGATTTTATAGTAGTTTTGGTATCTTTGAACATCAAGATTTCACAGAACAGCAACACCAAAAAGTTCGTGAAACATTGGAATTTTTAGAGATAAATCACTTGAAAGAAAAAAGAGTAAGTACTATGTCCACAGGGGAGTTACGAAAGTGTATCATTGCACGAGCACTTATCCATAATCCACAAGCATTTATCCTAGATGAACCAACAGTTGGTCTTGATATAAAAGCACAAATAAACTTTCTAAAGATGTTACAAAAGCTAGCACTGCAAAGCTCTATTATCTTAGTGACACATCATTTAGAGGAGATATTTGAAGATATTACCAATATAGCTTTGATTTATGATAATACTATCTATAAAAGTGGATTAAAAGAGGATATTCTTACAAGTGAAAATCTCTCAATTATCTTTGATACAAAACTAAAAATCAATGAAAAGAACCATAGATATTTCGTAGAGGAGATTTATGAGTAGTTACTATCTTTTAAACTTCTCATAAAACCAATAAAAAGCAAACATGAGCCCGGGAGTTTTTGCTTTTGATTCATCATAGATTAAAGCTTTTGAATCTTCTATTGATACAAACTCTTTTTCTATATATTCATCATTGACTCCACCACCCTCACCTATTTTCATAGATTCATTTATCTTGGCAAAATACAGATATTGTTTCGCTCCACTTACCCCTACATTTGTAAAAAAAGAAGATACTTTTTCTATAGAACTAACATCAACTTGATATCCACACTCCTCTTCAATTTCTTCTTTTGCTATCTCTGCTAGTGAGATATCTTTATCTACAATACCAGCACATAACTCATAAGTAAACCTATATTTATCATGATTCATAAAAACGGGTGCTCGAAATTGTTTCACTAAAAGAAAAGCATCTTTTGTAGTATGGTATAAAAGCACTGAAACACTATCATGAGACTTCACAGCTTCCCATGTCTTCTCTGATGCGTTTATATTATAATTTAGTCGTACAGGCTTTACAAAGGATGGATTTGTAAGTTTTGTTATCTCAAAGTTTTGTATATTTAAGTTAGTCATTGATTTCCTATTTAATTCTATTGTTGTATAATACCAAATCAAAACTTTTAAGGGAATATTTGACTTTAGAGCAAAAACTTCAAAACTTACCATCTCAACCAGGTATTTATCAATACTTTGATAAAAATGGAAAGCTCCTTTATATAGGAAAAGCAAAGGTTCTTAAAAACAGAGTCAAAAGCTACTTTAAATTTACACCCACATTAGCACCTTCAGATAGACTGGGTCCTCGTATTTATAAGATGATAACAGAAGTTGACAATATGCACTATATCGTCGTTGAGAGTGAAAATGATGCACTGATACTAGAAAACTCCCTTATTAAGCAACTTAAACCAAAATATAACATACTTCTAAGAGATGACAAAACATTTCCATATATCTATATAGACTACAATGATGAGTTTCCAAGACTAGATATCACAAGAAAAGTGCTAAGAGGAAAAAGTATCAAGTATTTTGGTCCTTTTAGTAGTGGTGCAAGAGATTTACTAGATACTATTTATGAGATAGTTCCTTTGGTGCAAAAAAAATCATGTGTCAAAGGTGGCAAAGCTTGTATGTTTTATCAAATACAAAAGTGTTTTGCACCTTGTGAGGGGAAAATCACCAAAGAGAAGTATCCAAAGCTCATAGAAGATGCCCTAGAGTACATCAACAACAAATCAAAGATCATTGAAGCACTTACTCAAAAAATGGAACTCTATAGTGAACAGTTTCGTTTTGAAGATGCTATGAAGATGAGAGATAGGATACAAACTATCTCAAAATCACAAATTAAATCAACACTAGACTTTGCAAACAATGAAGACCTCGATCTATTTGCAGTAGAACTTGGTGTAAACAAAGCAGTTGTGATAAAAATGTTTATACGAGGTGGTAAGCTTATCTCCACTATTCACAACTATGTAAATATCACAGAGATAACAACTATTGAGGAGATATATAAAACAGCTATTGTAAACTACTACAACGAAGAGTTACCAACTGTTCCCTCAACAATTTTAATCTCTGATACAATAGAAGATACAGAAGAATTAGAATCTTTCATTGCTCAAAGATACAATAAAAATATCTCAATAAATTTACCAAAAATAGGTATTAAAAAACAACTTATTGATGTAGCAAAAAATAACTGTGTAGAGCTATTAAAGCTAGATAAAACAAATACAAACAACATCATATACAAGCAACTACAAGAGCTATTTAACCTATACAAAACACCAACACGATTTGAATGCTATGACAACTCTCAAATGATGGGACAAGCAAAGGTTGGTGCTATGATTGTCTGGGATGAAGATAATTTTTACAAAGAGGATTATAGGCTATACAATCTAGATGCACTTGACGAGTATGGACAGATGAAAGAGATGTTAACTAGAAGAGTTGAAAGATTTAAAGAAAATCCTCCACCAGACCTTTGGGTATTAGATGGTGGACAGGCTTTGTTAAATCTAGCATACGACATCACACAAAGTGTTGGGGTAAATTTAGATATTGTGGCCATTGCCAAAGAGAAAATTGATGCTAAGGCTCATAGGGCAAAAGGAAACGCAAAAGATATTATCTATACAAAAGATGAAATTTTTAGACTAGAAACATCTGACAAAAGATTACAATTTTGCCAACGCTTGCGAGATGAAGCTCATAGAAGTGCTATCACTTTTCATAAGAAACAAAAACGAAAAGAGGATAAACAAATCTCACTTTTAAGTATTCATGGAATTGGGGAAGCAAAAGTAAAAAAACTTTTAGATTATTTTGGAACTTTTGAAGAAATCAATGAAGCAACTGAAGAACAATTATCTCTTGTTTTGAATCAAAAAGATGCAAAACTTATCCAAGAATACCTTAACAAAAGGGATTAAAGAAAATTTAATATTTTTCATAGTTATTCACACGCTATTCACATATACATTTAACCTTAAAAAACTATAAAATACAATATAAATTTAAAAAAAAATTATAAAATTTCATTAATAATTTTTTTTCATATAAAAAGTTATAACCTCTTAACCAAGGGCTTTGTAGCTATTTTAATTTTAATTTAATCTATTTTAAAGAAATGTTTAATAAAAATATAACAACTTTTTTTGTGAAAAAAATCCCTTTGTTAAGGGCTTTAAAGAAGATAGAAAAATCTTTCATGTGACAAACTTAAATTTAATATAATTTGTGTAAAATGTTATAAAATAATTGAAAAAAAGGATAAGTAATTTTACGAATAATTTTTTTGATAATTATAGTTTTTTTGACGAACTCTTTTTGCTCATATTTTGAAGATGCTACGAAAGCTTTTGAAGAAAAAAATATAGAAAAAGCACTCTATTTTTATAAAAAATCTGCCATATCTGGAAATGATGAAGCAATTTTTATTCTTGGAAAAATATACTACAATGGAAAATATGTCAAACAAGATTTAGAAAAATCTCTCTACTACTTTGAAAAAATATCACCCTATGGTCACAAAAAAGCAAAATACAACTCAGCTATTATCTATGCAAATACAAAATACAAAAAACATGATTATAGAAAAGCATATAATCTCTTTTTAGAATTAGCACAAGAGGGATATGCAAAAGCACAAAATAAAGTTGGTATATTCTTACTACATGGTATAGGTATCGATAAAGACTATAAAATGGCTCTAAAATGGTTTGAACAGGCATATTTTAAACAAAACTACAAGCCAGCAAGTTGTAATCTTGCAATAATGTTTATAAATGGCTACGGAGTGTTTCCAAACTTTGGAAGAGCTAGAAAATTAGCACAAGAAGGCTATGATGAAAAAATTCCTACTTGTGTGAAAGTTTATAAAGATTTTAAACTACACAAGTACCCAGAGGATACAGGATTTAAGACTGGGTATTATAAGAACTTTTAGAATAAAGACTTAATACTAAAGAAGCGATTGGAACTATTAAAAACCCAAACATATAAGACCAAATATGCAGATATCCATTGTTATTTAAGAAAAAGAAACAAATTATTAAAAAAATATATCCAGAGAGTCTATACAAAGATGCCATGCCACTAAAACCAGATTTAAAATTTGCAAAATAGTTTTGTTTAATTGGCTTCATAGCCTCTTTTATCTCCTCTTTAGAGTATTGCTCTTTTTGTTCTATTGTTTCAACCTCTGGAGAATAAAGATCATACTTATCATCCATTTTATCTAGTTCATCATAGTTGTCATCATCATTTACATGATCTTCTACTCGTGAATCTACATTTTTCTTATATCCATAGTATGAGCCTATAGTTACAAGAACAGAACTTATGAAAGCCAACTGTGTATTTAAAAGCCATTGAAACTGACCAAGTATCACACAAAAAAGTACAACAATTAAATCAACTATAAATAAAATCTTCAGAGTATTAAAATTCATTGTTACTTATCATCTTCATCTTTTTGATCATTGTAACCATATTTTTTAAGATGGGCATATTTTGGATCATCTGCTAGTTTATCTAAATCTTTTTTCGCTTTTTTATACGCTTTATAAACATTTAAAACTGCAGCACTAATACCATAAAATACACCAATCCAAAGTGTCCAAGTATATCCAGTCCAACTTTTAAGTAATAATCCTGCCCCTACCCCCAAAGCGATAGCAACAACAATAGAAATACCCAAAGACATATTGTCTAAGGCTTCTATTTTGTCTCTATGTTTTGGAACCTCTTTTTGTTCTATGTTTTCTTTATTTTCTTCCATCTTCATCCTAATTAATGTAAGTGCAACAATAATCAGTAATCTCTTTAACTTTTATGTCAAAGCTTGAGTTTGCAGGAACTTCAAAGAACTCACCAGCTTTTATAGTCTCACAATTTGTCTCTTCACCTTTAAGTTCTACTTCAACCTCGCCAGCTAAGATTTCCATATGTTCAGCAAGTTCTGTACCAAATGTATAGCTTCCTGGCATCATGATACCTAAAGTTTTTCTTGTACCATCACTATCGATAACTGTTCTACTTGTAACTTGCCCATCAAAATAGATATTTGCTTTTTTTGTTACTTTTGCATTGTTAAATTCACCCTCAACAGTTTTTGGTAATTCATAATCAACAACTTTAGAGATAGTTCCAAGTGATTTAATAAACTCTATTACTGGTAAGTGGTAAGGATGAGTTGCATAAGCATCTAAAGCTTCTTTGTCATCAACCATAACAGTTAAAGCCAAATCATACGCTCTATCTTCTTGTGCAAAATTTACACCAACCTCTAATGCTCTTATAAAGTTAATGTTGTCTTTTAAGCTATTGAGCTTTACTATCATATCATCTTTGTGTTTTAACCCTTCATCTGAAAGTTTTAAAAAAACTATATGTTTAATCATTCTGTTTTCCTCTATAATAATATTTTTGGGAGTATATCAAGTTATCACTTAAGATATAAAACCAAAGTTTCTTTAAAATTTTTGTGCTAGAATTATCTATCAAATTAAAAGGAGTCAAAAATGTTCAAAAGATTATTACTAGCAACAACTCTTATCTCATACGCAACAGCAATAGAGGTAGCAAAAGTATGGGAATCAGAACCTGTATTAAAGGTGCCAGAAAGTGTCCTTCTTGACAATCAAAATAATCAACTATTTGTAGCAAATATCAACGGAAAACCAACCGATAAAGATGGAAATGGTTTTATAAGTATATTAAGTCTTGATGGGAAAGTAAAAACTCTAGAGTTTTCAAAAGGTTTTGATGCACCAAAAGGGATGGCTATCTATGATAATAAACTTTATGTAAGTGATATAGATACCCTAAGAGTAGTTGATTTAAAAGATGGAAAAATTATCAAAAACTATCATATAAAAGAAGCACAGTTTTTAAATGATGTGGTTGCTACAAAAGATGGAACTATCTATGTGTCTGATTATTCTCCTGAAAATAAAGCTATCTATAAACTTCAAAATGGAACTATCACAAAATGGATGAGTAGTGGAAACCTACTGGGTGAACGACCAAATGGTGTATGGATAAAAGATGATAAACTAATCATTGGGACAAAAGAGGGAACAATATTTACAGTGGATCAAAAAAGTAAAAAAATCTCTACTTTTAAAGACAATATTGGAGTAAATGGGATAGATGGTATTCTTACCTTTGATGACAATAGTTATATCACTTCAGATTGGGCTGGAAGAGTTTTTATCTCTGATAAAACTAAAAGTGAAAAAATTATAGATGGAAGTGCAGATAAAATAAACGCAGCTGATATTTGGTACGATATGAAAAGTAAAAAACTTTATATCCCTACATTTTTTGATAATAGAATTTTATGTTACGATATAAAAGAGTAGAAGAATCTACTCTTTAGGTAACAAGTTTGAACTTAAATTAATAATTATTGATGTAATATATTTTCAAAGGATTGTATATGAAATCGATAAATACCTATTACACTTCCCTTGATAGTCTAAGTAGTTTTATACAAGATAATAATATTCTTGATTCTTCAAAGCTTTTAGTCCAAGTGTTTAGTAGTCAAAATGACTATACTTTTATAAGTGATTTAACAAAATTCTTTTCAGAAAATTTTCCATTATCATCTTTAATAGGTTCAACTACTGATGGAGAGATAAAAGATGGTCAAGTATCCACAAACACAACAGTAATAAGTTTTACAATATTTGAAAAAGTAACTTTAAAAACATATATTTCAAATGAATTTGAAAACTATTTTCAAGCTGGTGTTGATTTAGCTACAAACATAATAGAAAAAGATAGTAAAGTGATAATATCTTTTATTGATGGTCTTTTAGGAAATGGAGAAGAATATCTCAATGGAATCAACTCAATTAATCAAGAGATAATAGTAGCTGGTGGACTTGCTGGGGATAATGGAACATTTACACAAACTTATGTTTTTACAAAAGATAATATATATGAAAAAGGAGTTGTAGGAGTATCATTAAATAGTTCTGACTTGAAAGTATTTACTGATTATGGTTTTGACTGGCTCCCTATTGGTCAAAAACTAAAGATTACAAAAGCAGATAAAAATAGGGTTTATACTATTGATGATAAAACTGCTGTAGAAACATACAGTTATTATTTGGGTAGTGATATAAGTGAACAGTTACCAAATATCGGTATTGAATTTCCGTTGATTTTAAAAAAAGATGGTATAGAGATTGCTCGAGCTGTAATTGGTAAAAATGATGATGGTTCTTTGGTTTTTGCTGGAAATCTTCAGGAGGGAGATGAAGTGCGATTTGGTTATGGAAATGCAGATAAAATACTTTCTAAAACACAACACCATATTGATAAACTTTACAATCAACCAATACAGAGTATATTTATCTATTCTTGTATGGCAAGAAGAAGATTTATGCCTGAAAAAATTGAAAATGAAACACTTATTTATAATCAGATATCCCCTACTAGTGGTTTTTTTACTTATGGTGAATTTTTTAGTACAGATAAAAGTAAAAAATTACTTAATGAAAGTATGACATTATTAGCATTAAGTGAGGAAGAGGAATCTAATACCAAAAAAATCACTGTAAGAGTTGAAAAGAATGTAAGTTCAACAATACAAGCATTATCACATCTTATCCATGTTTCAACAGAAGAGCTTCAACGAAAAGATGAGATTATGATAACACAATCACGAAATGCTGCTATGGGTGAAATGTTAAATATGATTGCACACCAATGGAGACAACCTTTAAATACAATTTCAATGACTGCGAATAATATTTTAATAGAGAAAGAACTAGAATGTTTAGATGATGAAAATTTAGTTGAATATATAAATTCTATTATAAAAGAATCATCTGAACTTTCAGAAATAATAGATAATTTTAGAAACTATTTTAGCCCTACAAAAGAGAAAGAAGAGATTGCAATTACGACTATTATAAAAGAGACAATCGGTATTATCAATTCAAACCTCAAAGATAATAATATAGAATTAATTATTCAAAACAAATCTGACTCTACTATCTACACTCACAAACAAGAGTTAATGCAAGTTTTACTCAACTTAATAAATAATTCAAAAGATGCTTTTATATCAAATGAAAAAGAGAAAAGAGTAATCATTATATCGACTAAAAATGAGAATGAAACTATCATAATAGATTTATGTGATAATGCAGGTGGTATAGATAGCAATATCATAAATGAAATTTTCAATCCATATTTTACTACAAAAAATGATTTAAATGGTACAGGACTTGGACTTTATATGTGTAAAATAGTTATTGAAAAATATATGAATGGAAAACTATCTGTTGAAAATATGAAAGATGGTGTATGTTTTACTATTGTTATTCCAAAATAGAAAATAAATAGACTAAGCAATCATAATAAAAAAGCTTTACTATGGTTGCAATTGTCCCTAAGCTTTTTTAACTACACCAATTATAGCTAACAAAATAACAGCACCCACAGTTGCCATAATTATAGAACCTAACAAACCACCGGTTATGATATTAAGTAACCCAAATAGAAAGCTACCCAATACAGCACCAACTATCCCTACAAGAATATTACCAAAGAGTCCAAATCCTCGCCCTTTCATAATTACCCCAGCTAACCAACCAGCAAGTGCGCCAATTATTATAAATATTATTAAGTCAGTAATAGTCATAATTTTTCCTATTTAATTTTTTCTAAAAAGAAACATACCGACAAAAAAACTGACAGCACCGCCAATATAATAAATCATCACTTTATCCGTATCTGCACCTGTAACTGCTTGTGTTACTTGTGAACCAACTGAACCTGATAATTGATATCCCCATATTGCAAGACCAACTCCTAAAACTACTAAGGCTATACCTATGATTTTCATTGTAACTCCTTTAATTTGTAATCCATTATATATGAATCAGATACAATAGTCAATCATCATTTCTTATTCTGACTACTATACTTTAGAAGAGTGTATTTTGAGTTTATTGTTTTGTTTGAATGATGGGTTTTTAGTATGTATTCTCAACTATTAAGTTGAGAACAAGGGAATTTATAGTTTAAAATAACTCCATTTTAAAACTTATCGTTTTCAAATGGCTCATTACTTGGAACTTGACTTAAAGCATTCATAAAATCTTCTTTTGATGCTTTGCTAGCTTTTTTTTCTATAATATCAACAGTTTGTAATGCTGATACTTTTTCACTTAAAGCATTTACTATAAATTGATTTAGTGATATTTTTTCTGCTCCACATACATCATTTGCTGCTAATTTTAAATAATCTGGCATTCTTAAACTCATTGTTTGCATTATATCTCTCCTATGTATTGTAAAAATTCTTTTGGTGTCATAACTTTTATATTAAATTCACTTGCTGGCTTAAAGTCTTTTCCATTTAGTGTAACTATTATGGAACTTGATGTAACAGCAAGTTCTAATAAAAAATCATCATCTGAATCTTTTAATTTTGGTCTCCAAAGATAAAAGATTTTATTCTTTTTACCAATGAGACAAATATAGTTTAAAATTGAATCAACATATTTTATTTCAAGGTTTGATTTCAACTTTAATATCTCTTCATATTCATAAATCAATGTTGTTGAAATATTAACTGTAAATTTATCACTATCAATTATTGACAATAATTTATAACTAGCACCTTTATTTGAATACATTGCTGACAATAATACATTTGTATCTATTACTGTATTCTGCATAATGGTATTATATACGGTATCATTTTAAAGTTAGTTTAAATTTTATATTTACAATTATAATGTTTAACTGGAAAGTTTATATTTGTGCTTGGTTGGAACGATGAGTTTTTAATATTTATTCCCAACTACCAGTTAGGAACGAGGGAAAAGTAGTATTTACTTTATAATAGTTTCAATATATAATAAATCTTGCTCTACTAAATTAACTTTTTCATATTTATTTTGGACTTGTCCAGAAGCATCAACAGCATCAATTAATACTTTATATAACTTGTTTTGAATTTCAATATTATCTATTTCTAATTGTTGTATTAAAAACTTTGCTTGTCTCTCTAACATATTTACATTCTCTTTTGTTGGTAAATACATTATTGCCTCTAATAGTTGTTTTATTTTTGTAAAGTCATCTTTTGTCATTTTTAATCCTTATATATACTTTCCATTATTATAGTATTTTTTATTTACTAATTAGCAATAAATGTCAAAATGCAATTAAATTCTTCTACCAATAAAAAAGCCCCATCAAAAAGATGAGGCTTTTAATAAATATGAAATCAAGATGTTTTTATAATATAGCCATCACTTCATCAGCAGCTTTAATAGTAGCATCAATATCCCCATCAGTCATACTATCACAGATAAATCCTGCTTCATATTGACTACAAGCAAAATAAAAACCTTTTTTTAACATCTCATTATGGAACTTTGCAAATCTAGGAAAATCACATTTCCCTACCTCTTTCATATTTGTTGGTACCTCTTCACAGAAGAAAAATCCAAACATACTACCTCTTGTATCTACTTGAAGTGGGATATTATGTTTAGAAGCCACTTCTTTAAGTCCAGTTGTTAATCTAACAGCTTTTGCATTTAATCTTGTGTAGATATCTTTATCTGCTTTTAGTTTCTTTAAGCTTGTTAAACCTGCTGCCATAGCTACTGGATTTCCACTTAATGTTCCTGCTTGGTATATTTTTCCTTCTGGGCTTAGTTGTGACATAATCTCAGCTCTTGAAGCAAATGCTCCAACAGGCATACCAGCACCGATAACTTTACCAAATGTTACGATATCTGGAATTGTAGAAACTATCCCTTGAGCACCTTTTAAAGAAGCTCTAAATCCACTCATAACTTCATCAAAGATAAGTAGTGCACCATTTGCATCACAAAGTTCTCTACATTTTGCTAAAAACTCAGGAGATGCAGGAATAAGTCCCATATTTCCAGCGATTGGTTCTATAATGATACACGATATGTCGCTAGACTCTGCAAAACATTTTTCTAGTTGTGCAATATTATTGTATTCTGTTAGTAGTGTATGCTTTGTTAAATC
>Ga0209345_10005327_pt1 | contig 11981 bp, 9 predicted proteins | sample Cruoilmetagenom7_FD_187294 | JGI IMG/M metagenome (GOLD analysis project Ga0209345, IMG submission 187294) | Oil polluted marine microbial communities from Coal Oil Point, Santa Barbara, California, USA - Sample 7 (SPAdes) (version 2) | ecosystem: Environmental > Aquatic > Marine > Oil seeps ...
GTGGATGTGATCTCATCACCGGCCTTGACCAGCACTTCGATCACATCCACGTCCGATGCACCGGACAGGTCAGGCACCAGCACCTGCTCAACACGACTGCCTGAATCAGCGGCAGCCACCGGTGCATCCGCTTTGGGCTCAGCCGCCGGCGCAGGCTCTTCCGCCTTCGCCGCTGCAGACTGATCAGAAGTCGCTGACTCAGCGCCTCTCTCCGCGTCCGTTTCCAGCTCCAGAATAGCGTCCCCCTCGTTACAGGTACCGCCCTCTGAAACAACAATTTTCTTCACTACACCCGCGTGGGTGGAGGGCACTTCCATGGAGGCCTTGTCGGTCTCCAGTACGATCAGAGAATCACCCTCGGCGATGGTATCGCCTTCTTTGACACATACTTCGATGATATCGACGTTTTCGCTACCGCCGATATCAGGCACTTTGATGGTAGTGGTAGTCACAATAATTCCTCTCGCTTAACCAGTCAGATGTTCACTCGCCTGCCACTTACAGTGTCCAGGGGGCCGGCTTTTCCGGGTTGATGTTGAACTTCTGAATGGCCTTGGCGACAACCGAAGCCTCCAGCTTGCCCTCTTCCTGCAGTGCTTTCAGCGCCGCAACAGTGACGTAGTAGCGGTTAACCTCAAAGAACTCGCGCAGTTTGCCACGGGTGTCGGAGCGACCGAAACCATCGGTACCCAACACCTTATAACGACGCGGGATGTACTCACGCAGCTGGTCGGCGTACAGACGGATGTAGTCGGTAGAAGCAACGACCGGACCGTCACGCCCTTCCAGACACGCTTCCACATAGGACTTGCGTGCTTCCTCTTCAGGATGCAGCAGATTCCAGCGACTGGCCGCCTGAGCATCGCGGCGCAGTTCATTGATGGAGGTTGTGCTCCATACGTCCGCCTCGACACCAAACTCTTCGCGCAGAATCACGGCCGCCTCGCGCACTTCGCGCAGAATCGAGCCACATCCCATCAGCTGTACCTTGAGATCGGAATCCTTGCCTTCTTCAAGCAGGTACATGCCCTTGATAATGCCCTCTTCGGCACCCTGCGGCATCTCAGGATGCTGATAGTTTTCGTTCAGCGTAGTGATGTAATAGAACCGGTTTTCCTGTTCCTGATACATGCGGCGCAGGCCATCCTGAACGATTACCGCCATCTCATAGCCGTAGGTCGGATCATAGGAGACACAGTTCGGTATCATCTGAGCCATAAGATGACTGTGGCCATCCTGGTGCTGCAGCCCCTCACCATTCAGGGTTGTACGACCGGAGGTGGCGCCAATCAGGAAACCACGCGCCTGAGAATCACCCGCTGCCCAGGCCAGATCCATGATGCGCTGGAAACCGAACATGGAGTAGAAAATGTAGAACGGCACCATGGTGCAGTTGTTGTTGGCGTAGGAGGTGGCCGCCGCAATCCAGGCCGACATGGCACCTGCCTCGTTGATCCCTTCCTGCAGGATCTGACCGCTCTTGGACTCCTTGTAGTACATGATCTGGTCGGAGTCGTGCGGAACGTAGCGCTGACCTTCAGAAGAATAGATCCCGAGCTGACGGAACATGCCTTCCATACCAAAGGTGCGAGCTTCGTCCGGAACGATCGGTACCACACGCTGACCCATGTTCTTGTCCTTGACCAGCGTACTGAGTACACGGTTCAGCGCCATCTGGGTCGACAGGGTTCGCTCTCCGCTGGATTTGAGCTGCCCGGAGAAGACATCAAGCCCGGGAATTTCCAGCTGCTCAAACTCGGTACGACGCGCCGGATAGAAACCGCCAAGCTGCTTGCGGCGCTCCAGCATGTACTTCATTTCAGGCGAGTCAGGCGACGGACGGTAATATGGCACTTCCTTCAGCTGATCATCCGACAGCGGAATATTGAAGTTGTCACGGAACGCCTTGAGATCTTCCAACGCCACTTTTTTCAGTGAGTGGGTATCATTCTTGGCCTGGCCGGACTGGCCTGTGCCGTAACCCTTGACGGTCTGAGCCAGAATAACGGTAGGCTGACCCTTGTTGTTCATCGCTTCATGATAGGCTGCATACACCTTGTAGGGGTCATGGCCACCACGGTTCAGCTTCATGATCTCGTCATCGGACATGTCCTTCACCAGCTCAAGCAGCTCCGGGTACTTGCCGAAGAAATGCTCGCGAGTGTAGGCACCGCCGTTGGCCTTGTAGTTCTGCAGCTCACCGTCGCAGACTTCATTCATGCGCTTGGTCAGCAGACCGGTGGTATCGCGCTCAAACAGCGGATCCCAGTGGCGTCCCCACAGGACCTTGATCACGTTCCAGCCCGCACCCTTGAATACGCCTTCAAGCTCCTGCACGATCTTGCCGTTACCGCGTACCGGACCGTCCAGACGCTGCAGGTTACAGTTGATCACGAATACCAGGTTTTCCAGCTGCTCGCGCCCTGCCAGTGAAATGGCGCCCAGAGTTTCCGGCTCATCACACTCACCATCACCCAGGAATGCCCACACCTTGCGGTTGCCGCGCTTGACCAGATCACGGGCAGACAGGTAGCGCATGACGTGCGCCTGATAGATCGCCTGAATCGGGCCGAGCCCCATGGAAACGGTCGGGAACTGCCAGAAATCCGGCATCAGCCAGGGGTGCGGGTAGGAGGACAGACCATTGCCATCCACTTCACGGCGGAAGTTGTCCAGCTGCTCTTCTGTCAGACGGCCTTCAAGGTAGGCACGCGCATAGATACCCGGTGATATGTGTCCCTGGAAGAACACCATGTCGGATTCGCGATCGCCTTCAGGGCCATGGAAAAAGTAGTTAAAACCGATGTCGTAGAGTGTTGCTGAGGAGGAGAAGCTGGAGATATGACCGCCGAGTGCGTCTTCATTGTCGTTGGCGCGCATGACCATCGCCATTGCGTTCCAACGAATAAAAGAGCGGATGCGTCGCTCCATGAACAGATCACCCGGCATGCGCACTTCATCGCGGGGTGAAATGGTGTTGACGTATGGGGTGTTAAGCGTGGTGGCATCCTGGACGCCGAGCGCTGAAGCTCTGGAACCGAGTTCGCGCATCAGGTAACGCGCACGTTCGTCACCGTCGTTTTTGGCGACGGATTCGAGAGCATCCATCCATTCCTGGGTTTCGATTGGATCGATATCTTCAATCATGTCTCGCACTTTGCCTTCTCCGATCACTTGTAAGCGTGGATGTGCCAAGACCAGCCTGATACTGGCGTGGATTACACGCCGGAGTACCCCGGGCTGTCCCGGTTATTATGATTTTGTGTGTAGTAATACTACAATTACTCCCAGGCACTGTCCAGATAGCGCATTTTCCTAGGCATTAACCCGTATTTCGAGTGGGCTTGATGTAGTATTTTGACAATGTCAAGTTGCATCCTCATGACTTAGATTAGCGCGTCTGAGCGCTCTTTCCAGTCGAGTCTGCTCCCGCCCCCGCTCCAGCAGCACTTCTTCAACATAAGCCAGATGATCATGCGCTGCCTGACGAGCCGCTTCAGGCTCCCCTCCCAGTATCGCCTGCAGCAGCAGGTAGTGCTGGTCATGGATCCGCCCGCGCATGTCATGTTTGGGATAGATCTGCTCAAGGTTGTCCCAGATGTGCTGACGCAACAGGGTAAACAGGGCTCGCATCATGTGCAGCAGCACCACGTTATGCGTCGCGGCGGCAATCGCCAGATGAAACTCGACATCAGCGGCCACTTCTCGGTCAAAAGATTTCTGCTCGTGGAACTGTTGCAACTCGTCAAAGCGGGCCTGAATTTCCAGCTTGTCCGCAGCCGTTGAGCGAAGCGCTGCATAGTAGGCACTGACACCCTCCAGTGCATGACGAAACTCCAGCAGGTCATACTGTGACTCGGGATGGGTTCGAAACAGCTCCAGCAGAGGATCGGACAGGCTGCCGCCAATCTCTTCCGAAACATAAGTGCCTCCACCCTGACGACTGTTCAACAGCCCACGCGCAGCCAGTTTCTGCATCGCCTCGCGCAGCGAAGGGCGAGACACATCGAACTGTTTGGCCAGCTCTCGTTCCGGTGGCAGGCGCTGCCCCGGCTTGAGCGTACCTTCAAGAATCATCGTTTCGAGCTGCTGCATGATGACATCTGAAATTTTCGGCTGTTTGACTCGCTGATACGACATGACGCGTGGTTAACCCAGTAGATAAGTTTATCACCCAACATAAATTGGCTTGACCAATTATTCAAGCCACCTGTTTTTCACACTGCCTGTTTAATGAGCAATTGACAGCCAACCAGGATCACAATAAAGTCTGAAAAATCACTATGGATAATTGGTCTTACCAATTTGAGGCACTTGAACATGCAGGCTCGCTATCAGGCTCTTTTTGACCAGCTCAAAACCTTTATTCCGGAGCAGCGGCTGATCAGCGATCCACTGCGGACCTTGGCCTATGGCACTGATGCCAGTTTCTATCGCCTGATTCCACAGCTGGTTGTACGCGTGGAAAATGAACAGGAAGTCGTCAAACTGATCAGTCTGGCCAATGCCCACGCCCTGCCGCTAACCTTCAGAGCTGCCGGCACCAGCCTGTCAGGCCAGGCCGTGACCGATTCCATTCTGGTTCAGCTGGGTGATGGCTGGAGTGGACACAGGATCAACGCCGACGCCAGCGAAATACGCCTGCAACCCGGTGTCATCGGCGCCCATGCCAACCGCTATCTGGCACCCTTCCAGCGCAAAATCGGACCAGACCCGGCTTCCATCAACGCCGCCAAAATTGGCGGAATTGCGGCCAATAACGCCAGCGGCATGTGTTGCGGTACGGCGCAGAACAGTTACCGAACGCTGGCCAGTATGCGCATGATTCTGTCCGATGGCAGCATCCTCGATACCGGAAACCCCGAGTCCGTCGAGCAGTTCCGCCAGCAACACCGCTGCATGCTCAACGCGCTTGGATCACTGGCTGAACTGACTCGCTCCAACACATCGCTGCGCCAGAAGATCGAACACAAGTATCGACTCAAGAACACGACCGGCTACTCGCTCAATGCATTGATCGACTTTGGCGATCCGGTCGATATCCTGCAGCACTTGATGATCGGATCCGAGGGAACGCTGGGATTCATTTCCGAGATCACCTACAAAACCGTACCCGAACATCCCTTCAAGGCTTCGGCGCTGGTGTTCTTCAATGATGTGCGCACCACATGCGAGGCCGTTGCACTGCTCAAGGCAACACCGGTCGCCGCCGTCGAGCTGATGGATCGTGCCGGTCTGCGCTCGGTCGAAAACAAGCCCGGCATGCCGGACTTCATGCGCGAGCTGCCCGATGATGCCGCTGCACTGCTGATTGAAACCCGCGCTGAAACCGCTGCAGTGCTGCAACAGCAAATTGATGTTATCTGCGCCAGCCTGATCCATCTTGAAACTCTGAGACCGGTTGAATTCAGTACAGACCCGGAGGAATGTGCGCGTTACTGGGCGATCCGCAAGGGGCTGTTCCCTGCCGTTGGCGCGGTGCGTGAAACCGGCACTACCGTCATCATTGAGGATGTCGCTTTCCCGGTTGAGCGCCTCGCCGATGCCGTTGCCGATCTGCACAGGCTGTTCCAACGTTGGGAGTATCCCGAAGCCTTGATTTTTGGTCATGCGCTGGAGGGCAACCTGCACTTTGTGTTCACTCAATCCTTCGACACTCAGGAAGCCCTGACACGGTATGAGGGGCTGATGGATGATGTAGCAAGGCTGGTAGTCGAAGTTTATGGCGGCTCACTCAAGGCAGAACACGGAACCGGGCGCAACATGGCACCCTATGTCGAGCTGGAGTGGGGCAAGGATGCCTACGAACTGATGTGGGAGCTTAAACAGCTGCTTGATCCCACCGGCATTCTCAATCCCGGTGTCATTCTCAACCGCGACCGGCAGATTCACCTGAAAAACCTTAAACCCCTGCCCGCCGCCAACCCGCTGGTAGACAAGTGCATTGAGTGTGGTTTTTGTGAACCGGTTTGCCCCTCGCGTGACCTGACCCTGACACCGCGCCAGCGTATCGCGGTCTGGCGTGAAATTCAGCGGCTTGAGCGCAGCGGTGATGATGCAGAGCGCCTGCGTCAGCTGAAAAAGGACTACGACTATCAGGGCGACACTACCTGTGCCGCCTGTGGTCTGTGCTCAACCAGCTGTCCGGTTGGTATCAATACCGGTGACCTGACCCGTGAAATCCGTCATTTTCACAATGAATCCCATGAAAATACCGCTGCCTGGATTGCCAGCCACTATGGCGGCGCCATGCGTCTTGGAAAGGCCGCGTTCCGCATCGCCGATACCACCCACCGATTGATCGGCACTTCAGCCATGAGCGGTCTGACGCGCGGTCTGCGCAAGATCAGTGGTAACCGGGTACAGCAATGGACCCCCGCCATGCCGACCGCGGCCCCCGCTCTCTCCGCTACCCGCGGCAACCAGAGTACCGGTACCACAGGACAGGTCGTCTATCTGCCCAGCTGCGCCAGCCGCACCATGGGGCCCATGCGTGGCGCCGGTGACCCAACCTCACTCGCCGACAAGACCATCGCCCTGCTGGAAAAAGCCGGTTTTGAGGTCATCCTTCCAACTCAGGCTGACGGACTCTGCTGCGGCATGCCCTTTCAATCCAAGGGCATGTTTGAGGCGGCCGAACAGAAGCGCAGCGAACTCAACCGTGTTCTGATGAACCTGACCCGACAGGGCACCATTGCGGTCTACTCCGACACCAGTCCCTGCACATTGCGGCTGCAGGAAGGACTTGATCCGGCCCTGCAGCTGTTTGACAGCATCGAGTTTCTGGACCGTTTTGTACTGCCGCAGCTGATTATTGAGCCGATAGAAGGGCCCGTTGCGCTGCATGTCACCTGCAGCACCACACGGATGGGACTGGCAGAGCCGTTGAAACGCGTTCTGTCGGCCTGTTGCCGCAATCTGGTGATTCCCGACCAGATAACCTGCTGTGGCTTTGCCGGTGACAAGGGTTTCACAACACCTGAATTGAATGCTTCGGCACTGCGCACCCTGAAAGATTCGGTGGCTCACTGCAGCGAAGGTTACTCCACCAGTCGCACCTGTGAAATTGGCCTCAGCCACCACAGCGGTATCGAGTATCGCTCGCCGGTATATCTTCTGGACCAGTGTTCAAGGCCAAGGCATACCTGAGTACGCGCGCTGCATCGATGATGGCAAATCCTGTACACTGTGCGGCTCGATCGGGCCGCCTGATCGGTCTCTTGTGTCTGCAGGATTAAGGAAAGGATATGGAGAGTACGGTTTTCACACTGCTGGAGCGGATCTTTCAGACCGTATTCCCGTTGGTTGCCATTGTCAGCGTGGGTTATTTCTATGCTCGCTGGCGCAATACCGACATGTCGATCGCCAACCGGGTCAATATCGATGTTTTTTGCCCCGCGCTGATCTTTTCGGTCATGTCGGCAAAATCCTTTGACCTTCCGACCTACTCCATGCTGGCCATAGGCGCCGCCGTGGTTGTGCTGGGCTCAGGGCTTCTGCTCCTGCCTGTGTGCCGCCTGCTGGGCGTCAAGGGCAAGACCTTTCTGCCCCCCATGATGTTCAACAACAGCGGCAATCTTGGTATACCGCTGCTGGTACTGGCTTTCGGTGAGCAGGCCCTGCCCGCCGCTGTCGTACTCTTTCTGGTGGAAAACCTGCTTCACTTCACGGTAGGTACCTACATGCTGGATCATCGCACCAACCCGCTGAACGTGCTGCGCATGCCGATGATCATCGCCACCATTGCGGGTCTGATGGTCAGCAGTTTCGATATCACTCTGCCCACTACGGCACAGGTACCCATAGACATGCTGGGCCAGATCGCGATTCCACTGATGCTGTTTGCACTTGGAGTACGCATGACCAGCGTGGACTTTACCCACTGGAAAGCTGGGGTATGGGGAGCCGTACTCGCACCACTGAGCGGCATTATCGTGGCCCTGATGCTATATCCGATACTGAATCTGCCAGCCGAATACTTTGCCTATCTGCTGATCTTCGGCGCCTTGCCACCTGCGGTACTGAACTACATGATCGCGGAGCGCTACAATCAGGAGCCACATCTGGTTGCATCCATTGTACTGATTGGCAATATCGGCAGCCTTGTCACGATTCCGGTGGTTCTGGCATTCGTGCTTTAACAGGGTGGAGCGGCAGGCTGTTACGCCTGCCCAGGCTTATTGGTCAGGGAGTGATGGCAAGGTTTCAGCGAGGTTCGATGATAATCTGGGTGCGGTTTTTCTCGATCGTAGCCGCGCCAATGCCTTTTACGTCGGTCAGCTGATCAACGCTGACGAACGGACCATTGGCTTCACGGTAGTCAACAATCGCTTGAGCCTTGGCAGGCCCAACACCGTTAAGAGAGGTTGCTATTTCAGCGGCCGTAGCCACATTGATATCGACCGGTTCAGCGGCCATGGACAGTGGTGAGAACAGGAGCGCACCGGCAAGAGCGGCGGCAGACAGCAGGCGTTTGATCATGACTTTCTCCTTGTCATATGGAAGCCAGTCACTCCCTGACCGGCCCTGATACTCTAAGTCCATAACACTGTAATTTCCAACCCTTACAGACGATCCATTGATCCGGGTCAGGATTGAAATATCAGCGTAATGCCGTCAAAACCTCTTCACGAATCTTGGCAGCAACAGATGAGGGCTCTTGCGCCTGAGTGATCGGTCGGCCAATCACAAGGTAATTACTGCCTGCACCGATCGCCTGTGCCGGTGTCATAATCCGACGCTGATCTCCCTGCTCTGATGCAGCGGGACGAATGCCCGGTGTCACCAGCGCAAAATCACCCGCTACAGCAGCCCGAATTGCAGCAACCTCCTGCGCCGAGCAAACAACACCGTCCAGACCACTGCTGTGCGTCAGTTTCGCCAGCCGCACCACCTGCTCCAGTGGATCAATATCCAGACCAATCTCGGCCAGATCCCCCTGCTCCATGCTGGTCAGAACGGTTACTGCAATCAGCAGAGTATTGGCCCCGTTGACCCTATCCAGTGCCTCACGCGAGGCTTCCATCATACGCCGGCCACCCGAAGCATGTACGTTAACCATCCACACCCCCAGTTCGGCTGCCGCCTGTACGGCACGCGCCGTTGTATTGGGGATATCGTGAAACTTCAGATCAAGAAACACATCAAAGCCAAGCTGCTGCAACGCTTCCACAATGGACGGACCGCAACGCGTGAACAGCTCCTTGCCCACCTTGACGCGGCATAGTGCCGGATCAAGCTGTTGCGCCATCTGCAGCGCAGCCGCTCGGTCGGGATAATCAAAGGCAACGATGATTCTATTGGTATCGAGGGTCATGCTCTTCTCTCTTATTCGCCTTCCAGTCCCTGGATCGGCCGCGTGCTACTCCACTGCTTGCAGGAAGGACACTGCCAATGCAGTGTACGACCGGCAAAACCGCAGTGATTACATTGATAAACGGGTTTGCTCTGTTCCAGCTGACCGGTCAGACCGCGCAATACTGTCAAACTCTGTCGTGCACTGCTGGAACCGTACTCAATATGCATATCGATCAGGCGGTTGAAGCCCTTTATCGATGGACGCTTTTTCAGCTCTTCTGTCAGAAAGACGCCAGCCGCAAACACGTCTTTCTGGCTGCTAATACGATCGGCCAATGCAATGATGACACTCGCAGAAGGTGCCTTGCTGAGACAGGCACGCAGATAGCCTTCAAACTCTGCCTGCGAACCCAGCTCGCTATAGCAGCGCTGCAACAACGGTATTGTCTCCGAGACCAGCAAGACATCCTGCTCAAGCACCTGCTTGAGACTCTTGATCGCATGTCGCCAGCGCCCTGCCTCAATTTGAAGCTTCGCGCGGATAAGACTGGCTCTGGCACAGTTCGGGTCATACAGCAGGGCTTGACGCAGGAAGCGTTCAGCGTCACCTTGCGGTGACACGCGCTGAGCCAGCTCACAACAGTAATGCGCCAGCTCATGCCGAATTTCACGCAACTCCTGAGTCTGAAGCTGGCTAGCGGTATCCAATGCCTGTTGCCATTCACCCTCTTTTTCGTACAGCTTGATCAAAAGCGTTTGCGCCTTGCGCCGCATCTCTTGACCGCCAGCCTGGCGGATAATATCCGACAGCAGGTTTTCGGCCCGATCAAGCAGACCTATGGCGTCGTAGTCGCGCGCCAGCGCCATCTGGATACGTAAAAAGTCCTGCTGACTCAGGTCGGGACGCGCCAGGAGCTTTTGATGAATGCCTATAGCACGTTCAACATCGCCCTTGCGCCGAAACAGTTTCGCCAGGGTCAGGTGTGCCGGAATGGTATCTGAGTTGATTTCAAGCGCACGAATGAAGCTCTCGATCGCCTCATCGGTTTTTTCATTGATTAGATAATCCAGGCCGATGAAGTACTCACGACTCAGATTAACCTTGCGTTCCTGCTCAAGCTTCGCTGAACGGCTTTGGGACCGTCCCAGCCACCAGCCCGCCCCCACTGCCAGAAACAGGGGAACAATAAGCAGATAATCCGCACTCATTTCAGGTACTGTCTTTCAGACCAGCCGTACGCAACTGATCGAGTTCCTTACGGAAGGCAACCACCTTGCGTTGGGAAGAGTGAAGCCGCGTTTTAAGGGACAGGATAGTAAGAATGCTCAGCAGAATACCGCACAGCGCCCCCAGCACAAAGGTCGCAATCAGCCAGAGCGACAAACTTGCTTGTGGCAACTGGAAGAACACAAGATCAATTGTCACCTGATCGGTGTTGTGAATGGTGAACAGAATGCCGACACCGATAACGATCAGCCCCAGCACAATGGTAATCAGGTTTTTAAGCCAGTTCACTCGTAATTCCTCTGCGTTGTACCGCCCCGGTACAAGAGATCAATAGCCGGTCTTGAGTCCTTCATTAACCTGATCTCTCAGCTCCTTGCCAGGCTTGAAATGGGGAACATGTTTGGCGGGCAAGGGTACCGCTTCACCGGTTTTCGGGTTCCGCCCCATTCGCGGTGCCCGGTAGTGTAACGAGAAGCTGCCAAAACCGCGAATTTCGATGCGCTCCCCGGTCGAGAGTGCATCGGTCATGTGATCCAGCATGGTTTTCACTGCCAGTTCCACATCTTTCACGGACAACTCAGGATGCGCGTCTATCAATCGCTCGATCAACTCAGACTTGGTCATAACACCTCCGGTTGAGACCAGGTTCCGCACCCGGCCCCGGGTGCGGAGTCGAACTTGAGCCGCTGGCTCAGGAGTCCTGTTTTTTCATCTGTTCCTTGATCAGGTCGCCGATGGTCTTCGGACCTGTGTCCTCAACCGGTTGCTCCTGAACGGACTTCATCGCCTGACGGGTCTGTTCCTGTTCCAACTGACGTACCGACAGGTTCAGTGTGCGGTTACGGCGATCGACACTCTGAACCGCCGCTTCAAGCTGATCGCCGGGCTTGAGCTCGGTGGTCAGGTCAGCGATATGGTCATGCGACAGCTCAGCGACTTTAAGCACACCTTCAACGCCTTCGGCCAGCTCAACCACGGCCTGACGCAGCGTTACCTCACGAATGGTGCCGCTGACACGGCTGCCTTTCGGGTGCTGATCGGCATACTCGGTGAAAGGATCGGAGTCGAGTTGCTTGATGCCAAGCGCGATACGCTCACGCTCCGGATCAACGGACAGCACAACGGCTTCCACTTCATCACCCTTGTTGTATGCCTTCATCGCTTCTTCGCCCGGCAGATCCCAGGACAGATCGGAGAGATGCACCAGACCGTCAATACCGCCATCCAGTCCGATGAAAACACCAAAATCAGTGATGGAACGCACTCGTCCCTTGAGACGGTCACCCTTGGCAAACTGACTGGAGAATGCCTCCCAGGGATTCGGCTGGCACTGCTTCATGCCCAGCGATATGCGTCGGCGCTGCTGATCGATATCGAGGATCATCACCTCGATCTCTTCTCCTACCTGAACCGCCTTGGAGGGATGGATATTCTTGTTGGTCCAGTCCATTTCAGA
>Ga0209345_10005328_pt1 | contig 11980 bp, 4 predicted proteins | sample Cruoilmetagenom7_FD_187294 | JGI IMG/M metagenome (GOLD analysis project Ga0209345, IMG submission 187294) | Oil polluted marine microbial communities from Coal Oil Point, Santa Barbara, California, USA - Sample 7 (SPAdes) (version 2) | ecosystem: Environmental > Aquatic > Marine > Oil seeps ...
AACACCCTGATGGAAGGATTACAGGACCTGGATTGTTCGCCACAAGTTCAAAACACAAGCCCAAGTTCGGTAAAGATATTGCACAAAATCTGATGCTTCAGCTTGCCCTGAATTTTCGGTTGAATGGAACTGTATCAAGCAAGGATAAACTTCTGCTGCTGCTCGATTATATGTATGACCAGGGCTGGGCAGAAGGCAGTGCTATTGAATCTATCGACCACTTGAAATTGAGGCTCGTCGGATGGGTGTATGCCGTATATATCCTACAGGAAGAACTGCAAAACGAAGCATGGAAGGATGGAAAAAGCAAGCTGGACAGGGAAATGGAAACTATGAGATGGTTCATTGCCCTGAATGCCATTTTTGCCCCGGATGATGAACTTATGGCTGTGAACGTAGATGATTTCAGAAGCACAACATTGTTCAGATTGATCTACATCTTGATGATGGATAATGACGATCCGCATAAGGTGCAATATTTTAAACACTATCAGGCCTGGCTTGACAGAAACCTAAGGATATATGGGGGATGGAGCGATGGAATCAAGCCGGATGGCATGGGATATCATCATAAGGGGCCGTATATGAATGCATATTCCAATAACGGGATTCATGTTATGTGTCAAATTGCATATATACTCAGATTTTCTTCTTATGATATCAGCGAGGAATCCAAGCAGAATCTTAAGTATTATTTAATGAATTACAGGATCACCAACCATTATTTTGACGTTCCCAGGGGTGTTTCGGGAAGAATAAGCGGGATTGACCATGCAAACTCTATGGTTTCTCCCTATGCATACCTCGCAAAATGTATTTTACCTGATTCAACCGATACAGAACTTGCCGGGGCAATGATGCGTTTATGGATGCCTGGTTGCGAAGCACTATCATCATATATACAGAAATATTCATCCAGTATACATGTGCTGAGTACACCCGGGGAGATGGAAGCAATGCTGCAAATTGTTGATGAAGGTATTAATGCAGAAAATGCCCCTGCGGGATTCTGGATCAAACCCTTTGCAGCCATGGCCGTTTTCAGGAATGATCATTGGTTCCTCAGTGTGAAGGGATCGAGTTCATACATTTTTGATACTGAAAGCGGCAGTAATGAAAACCTTTATGGCCGGTATGACAGCCATGGGCAGATTGAAATTATCGATAATAATTCAGGCTGTCCCGGTTTTCAAAACAGCGGATACGATTATTTCAATGGGTGGGACTGGTGCCGGGTTCCGGGCACCACCTCTGTAAACACCTCGTTATCAGAGCTTGTGACAAATGACCAGCGAAATTTTTCACCAAACACATTTGTTGGAGGAGTAAACCATCTGGGGAAAAGCGGTTTATGGGCCATGGAGCACGATGATATTCATTATGGGACCGGACTGAGGTTCAATAAGTCGGTTTTCTTTTTCGGGAAGAATCTTTTGGTTTGCCTTGGATCCGATATTTCGTCCAGTTCACCGGCCAATACTGAATCTACTATCTTTCAACATGTTCTTTCTTCTTCTTCAGGACAATTCCAAATAAACGGAGATGTGATTTCTTCCAGTAATTATACCTATCTGCCCCAGGGTAAAAGTGCAACCATAATTGATAATTTCGCGAAAGGCATATTCATCCCGGATGATCAAAATCTGCATGTCAGGCGTTCATCCCTGGTTTCGAAAACAATGTCTGGTGAGAATAGCAGTGGAGATGTGATTGCCGGTTGGTTTAATCATCAGGGAAAAAGTAGTTATGAGTATGCCGTATTAATGAATACCACGCAGTCTAAACTTAACCAGTTTGCTGCAGGTCCTGATTATGCTGTTATCCATAAAAGTTCAGATTTGCACATGGTCAAATACCATCCCGGAAATCAGACCGGCTATGCCATATTCAATGCAAGCTCCGTAATTGAGAGGGATATTTTGAGGAAAAGTTCGGTGCCCATTATGGCTATGGTCACCGATAGCCTGAACGGTACAGTCATTCTGAGTATATGTGATCCGGATTTTTACAGGCCCAAATTCGGGGATATCAGTGGACCAAGAACATTTAGTGAATTGCGCGGACCGTATCCGGAAGAGAAGGTTATTTTAGAATTGAATGGCAGTCTTGATCTGGATGGGAATTACGAGTTTGTTAAGATACTTAATCAGACGTCAATAAAAACTACACTCGAGTTCAGTTGCCCCGAAGCTCGAACCTGTGAGGTAAAACTTTCGAAAAATAACTATTCTGCAGTTCCTGTCTCCGGATCATCAAATGGAATAACTGCCTATCCAAATCCCACAGATGGTCATGTATATCTTTCTGAACAGGCTGATATCAAGATCTTCAATGGATCGGGGAAATTGGTAAAATCTGCAAAGGATATACGATATATGGACCTGTCATCATTCAGAAACGGATTCTATATACTTCGCGCAAAATGCAAAGGGAGAACCTCCTCGGTAAAAATTATTAAAACGCCTGATTCTTCCTGATGAAAAAACAAAATGAATACTATCAAATCAAGAGTCATAGAGTCCAGCTACCCGTCGTTCTCATTCCAATCTTATCAGTTCTTCGATGATTGATTATCTTTTGTAATGCTGATATACCTGAGAAGGCCCTCCACAAAATAATAGTCCGCATAAATCAGCGTACCATCAATCTCGCTGTTTTTGAGGAAATTACCTGTAGCATGCTTGATCAAAAAATTTCCGTTTGTACCGGGCTCAGCCAGGTATTCTTCTGAAGCGAGGCTTTTCAGTATTTTAGCTCCCGCGGAAAAATAATCATCCCCTTTTTCTGATTGTGTACTCAATTCCATCAATGCCGAAGCCATTATAGCTGCAGCAGAAGCATCCCGCACAGTAGAAATTTTTGATCCTGAATAATCCCAGTACGGAACCATATCTTCAGGCATATCAGGATGATTTATCAGGAAATCAGCAATGTTCTCAGCAAATTCCAGGTATTGCTTATCACCGGTTTCCCGGTACATCATCGTAAATCCGTACAAACCCCAGCTCTGGCCTCTGCTCCACACAGCATTTTGAGGATCGTCGTTGCCATTATTCCAATCCCATTTCCGGAATTCCCCTGATACAGGATCATAATCGCTGACATGGGGGCATGAGAAGTTTTCCCTGTAATGATACTTCATGGTCGTCCGGGCATGAGTAACAGCAATGTCTGCAAGCCTTTCATCACCGGATAGTTTTGCCGCCTCCAGCAGTAATTCCAGGTTCATCATATTATCTACGATTACCGGAAATTCCCAATCCCTCTTTGGCCGTACGCTCCAGGACTGCAGGGTTCCCGTCTTTTCATTAAATCTTGTTGCCAGGGAATTAGCCGCCTGTATGATAACTTTTCTATAATCAACGTTATTGGTTAAGATCCACCCGTTGCCATAACTGCAATATATCCTGAACCCAACATCATGGTCATTCGTATTATACTGTTCTTTCTCCAGAAGTGGTGTGATTTTTTCAGCCTGTTCTTTCCAGAAATCCTCCTGGGTGTAGCTGTACAAATACCATAAAATGCCTGGAAAAAATCCGCTGGTCCAGTCTCTGGCAGGACGAAATCCCTTATCAATGGACCGTGGTGTTTTCAAAGAATCCAACGCATGGGGAAGCATCTCTTCTGCATGCGCGGCAGCAATTTCTAATGCATCATGTGCCCATTTTGTTTCTCCGGAAACAATATTGTTTTTCCCTGAACAACCTGCCAGACTCAACGCTATAAAGCAGACATACACATATGCCACTAACTTCTGCATAGCTACTATTTGTTTGTTAACCTAATTTAGCTTCAAACCATAAAGCTAATTAATAATAATTTGACCCGATGGACTGATGAATTTGTTTTTCAGTCACCGGGTATTGAATTATGTTAAGCTTGACAAACTTGAAACCTGTCAGAAATCAACAATGATTTCATGTGGTGTGTAGAGAGTTCTTATAGTTATGGAGGATTTCAGCGTAAATCATCAGATTAGTTTGGTATTTTTAACATAAATCCACCTATGGCAAATCTTAATATAAGAAGAATGAAAAATCAAGGTATTTATAAAATGGTAATTACCCTGTTATTTGTTGTTTGTTTTTTTTCGAACGGATTGGCGGCCCAACATATCCTCTCCAAAACACAAACTTTTGACAAAACTGATTCCAGGACATTTGATCTTGTATTGAAGGATTACTGGCGCAGTAACATTATTCTGGATGATAACTTAATCACAGGCCGAAAAAAGGCAATGGCCAGTCATGTTCCCGGACTCATAGAATACAACGTCAACTTTAAAACCGGGGGAGAGTATGAACTTCAGGCTAAATATAATAACCAGGAATCTTCAAAAACTTATCTGAATATTGAAGGAGAGAATTTAAATGAAGTATTTGCTGAAGCAGGGAACTTTAGAGACAAATGGAATTCCCTGGGTAAGTTTAAGGTCGCTCCGGGCTTCCAACACATTCGTTTTACTTCGGAATTTGTTGAAACAAAATTTCCTGAAATCAGGGGACTGAGACTGGTTTATAAGAACAGCCGGCAGCCAGCCACCAAACCCAATCCCGTTCAAAGAGATCTGACCAGACAGATACCTGAAGACTGGTATAAAGGAATCAGCCGGAAGATACATTGTGATTTTCACACAGGAGGATTTGTAAAGGGCATAGGCAAGAATTTTGATCCCGAAGTCTATGCAAAAACATTGAAAGAAAACGGTTTAAACTCAATCACACTTTTTGCCAAGGGGCACCACGGCTATGCCTATTACGATACGAAAGTAGGTACCATTCATCCGGGATTGGATTTTGACCTGATGCAAGCCCAGATAGAAGCCTGCCATAAGTATGGTATCATTGTGTGGGTATATTTCTCCATCAATATTGATGAAATGTACGGGACTACTGTTGAAGGAGCAGGAGATATTAATAATAAGTACCAGAATGTCGATTCACATCCCTCCACTCAATACGTGAAAGATTATACATGGCCCATGATTGTTGAATGTGTACGTGATTATGATATCGACGGTTTCTGGTTTGATTTTCCTGGTAATGATGAATTTGTCTATGAAACAATCGACCTTATCAGAAAGCATCGCTCTGATATTATTATTGCCAACAATCACCAGTTTTATAAACCACATGATGAGCTTGCAAAACAAGATGTCCTCGAGATAGAGGCCTGGATGCACAAACAATCATTATATCGGCTTCCTTATATCGCAAGGTATGCATATGGTACAATTCCCATGACCGCGATGACTACACGTTTCTGGACAGGCTGGGGTGATTTTGGCGGTTTTGCTGATGAGTCCCTTTTGTATTACGAAACGGCTGTATGTCTGGCCAATGGTTGCGGAATAACTATCGGTGACCAGCTGCATCCATATGGAACATTTAATCAGGAAGCCTATAAGTCAATGAGCAAAGCCATGTTTATGGCAGAGAGGGTTGAACCCTATGTGTTTGATGCGAAGCTGAAACCTTATGTCGCCTTTTTGCGCCCATATACTGATGTATCATCCGTCAGGGCGAATGAAGCACTGGAAGCAAATGAAAAGGCGAGTTCAATATTAACAGACGCAGGAATACATTTTACAGTTATTGACATGAATAGTGATCTCGAACCGTTCAGGGTTGTGATTGTACAGAATCCTGAAAACCTTCCGGAACCATATATTCAAAAGCTGGAGAAATATGTTAATAATGGAGGGAAACTAATTGTTGAAGGAATCCCCGGGGATAAGTTTCAGGAAATGATAGGGATAAAGATGAATGAGCGTATAAAACCACAACCTGCCTTTATACACATTGATCCGGAAGTATTACCTGACCCTATCCCTACAGATATTTATTCACGTGAAGATGTACAATTTGTAAAATTACTCGATAATACAAATACTTTTGCGTCACTGGTACTGCCAATGAATTTTGGCACAAATCACAAGATATCACATCGTCAAAGCCCACCTATGGATAAGGTGTCTGAATTTCCGGCAATCACGATAAGGAGTGTAGGCAAAGGAGAGATAGTTTATTTCGCTTACCCGGTTTTTACCGATTATGCTACCTCTGGAAATGCTCAGAACCGTAAAATTTTTAAAAGCACCATTAATCGACTCATTGAACGGAAGGATAGACTTGTTGAAGTGAAAGCTCCGGTTAATTTGGAGGTTTCTGTATTTGAGCAGCCAGACAGAATGATGGTTCACCTGGTACATGGACCGCAAAGCCGAAGGTCCAGCAATTTTGAAGAGCCGATAATGGATGAATATCCCATAGTAAAAGGAGCGAGCATCACCATACCGGAAAAACTGGTAATAGGAAAATCAATACATTTTGCGGAAAGGGATGGTTTCATTACTGACATAAATTACCGCGATGGAATCGCCGAAATTCAAATACCTGAATTTAGTATTTATACAGTGTTGGTAATAGAGTAAAAATCAGCCATTTGAGTTAAATATATGCCATGATTTTCATCACCCATTCCCAATCATAATCTGTCTGTAAAAAATTGCCAAACCGAACTCAACTTAATTATTATGAAAACTGGAAAAGCCATAATTTTGTCACTCATTCTTATGTTTATTTATTCAAGCGTTTTTTCAGAAGAAAACAATATACCAAAACTCGACAATCCAATTTCGGTAGCGTATCTGAAAAAAAACCTTCGGAAATCTCAACCAAGGTTGGTCTATAATCCAGCAATAGAAAAGAATCTCAAGAAGAAGTTGAATACCGATCGGGTCCTTCAGAGTATATATCAATCTATAAAACATAATGCAGGAATGGTTCTGGAAAAGGACTTGATTACTGTAAAAGTTCCTGATAATCCAAGATCGCAGAGAAACCAGCTTGGTATTTCCAGGGATTTTTTATGGAGGATAAATATGCTCGGCACGGTTTACCGCATTGAGAAAGATCCAGAGATATTGAAAAGAATAAACGATGAAGTGGTGGCTGCCTGTAATTTCCCAACCTGGTATCCTAGGCATTTTCTTGATGTTGGCGAAATGTCACTGGCCATTGCCTTTGCCCTTGACTGGACGGCTGGTGATCTTCCGGAATCAACTGTCAATCTGGCAATGAAGGCATTGATTGAAAAAGGGATAAAACAAAGCTGGCCGGAAAGCGGTAAAACTCCGGGTTGGGTTTACAACGATAATAACTGGAACCAGGTCTGTAATGCTGGTATGATAGCTGCTTCTATTGTAGTTGCTGAAATGGAGCCCGACCTGGCAGCTAAAACTATTTATCGTTCCATTGATGGGTTGAACAACGCCCTGCGATCTTATGCTCCTGATGGAGTTTACCCAGAAGGTGCAGTGTACTGGGGATACGGAACCCAGTTTACGGTGGTCACTGCTGCCATTCTTGAGAGTGCATTCGGTACGGATTTTGGGATTGCAAATTTTCCAGCATTTAAAGAAAGTGCCGTCTACAGGGTGCTGTCAACAGCTCCCTCAGGAAAACTATTCAATTATGCCGACTGCGCCGAGAAACCTGAAAGGTATACTGATTTTACCTTAAGCTGGTTCGCCGTTAAAACTGGCAACAGGGCATTCCTTAATGAAGAAGTATTTATGCTTCCGCCTGAGGAGCGTGGCAGAATTTCGCGATTGGGGGGTGCCGGATTAGTCTGGACATCCCAGTTTGAGGAGAAACCCAATAAGGATCTCCCCACTGCCTGGAAGGGAGAGGGGCCAAATCCCATTGTTGTTTTTACCGGTGCGAAAGATGATCCCCGAGGCTACTACTTCGGAGGAAAGGGAGGCCGGGGAACTGTAAATCATGGAAATATGGATGCCGGTTCCTTTATTTTTGAATTGGATGGAGTACGCTGGGTTATTGACCCAGGGAACCAGGGTTACGGTGTGCTGGAACGCGCAGGATTTAATCTATGGAGCCGTAACCAGGAATCTGACAGATGGAAATTGATTACCAAAAGTAATTTCGGGCACAGCACCATTTCAGTAAATAACCAGCTTCATAATGTAGATGGCTTAGCAACTCTTACGGAATTCAGGGAGCATGAAAATCCTGAAGCCACATTCGATATGTCTGATGCCCTGGGAGATGGGGTAAGTACTGCTTCCAGAAAGTTTGTAAAAGACAGTCCAATATCAATCCTGATTGAAGACGAAATTGAAAAATCTGATAAAACAAAATTTATCACATGGCAATTAATGACAACTGCAGATGTTGAGATTGTTAAAGGCGGTGCCATATTAAGACAGGACGGGAAAGAACTGAGGGTTAAGAATCTGACCTATCCTGGAACGAATTTTTCTGTCATATCTCTTTTCCCGGCTCCGCTGGAACTTGATAAACAAATAGAAGGTTTAAAACGGCTGGAGTTAAGAATTCCGGCCTGGACAATTGAAGGTGACAAAACCAAAATCAAAATTAAGTTATCAGGAAATTAATGTCTATAAGTAGTTTCCCTCACGCCGACAAAATTTTATAATATGAGAAGTAGAATAATTATGGGTGTTTTATTGATGGCTACATTCCATAGTTCTATGCAATTGCCTGCTGTTAGCAATCATAGTGATAAAGATGTAACAAAAGGTGATACGTTGAAGGTTCCTTCACAATTTTCCACAATTGCTGAGGCTGTAGAAAAATCGTCCGATGGGGATATAATTGTTATTGCCCCGGGTAAATACATGGAGAAGAATATTATACTGAATAAGGTTATCACGATTACTTCCGAATGGAAATTAACCGGGGATGAAAGTACCATTTACAAAACCATAATTGATTCTGATGGGGAAAAATTGTTTCTAATTAAAACAGACGGGATAGAAATTAGTGGATTGAAAATTATCAATGGTGACCATACATTGGAAGTAGCTGCGAGCGTAAAAATTATCCATAACCATTTCTCAGATAACCTGGATGCCATAAGTATGGAAGCTGGAGCCGGAGGCTATGTTGCCTATAACATCACGGAAAACGACATCGATGATGGCTTGGATATTGATATTGGAGATGATGGAAAAGAAATGATAGGAAGTGATGTTATCATTGAATACAATACCATCCTTAACAGCCATGACGATGGTATAGAGATTCGGTTGTTCTCCAGGCCCGATCAAAACGTGAAGTATATAATTCGGAGAAATACCATAATTGGAAGCGGGAATGCTGGTGTTCAATTAATATCATATGATTTGCCAACAGGGAAGATATTCTATATAAGCGACAATATTTTCAAAGATTGTAAAACTGCCCTGGGATGCATGGAAGGTGCAAAAACCGGAGAAAATCTGGAAGGAGCAACAAAAATGGATGAACCGGTATTTTTTTATAATAATACTATTATAAGTAACCGGTTGGGGGCAACCGGAGGAAATGCTGTTTATGCATTTAACAACCTGGTTGTTAACAACGCTGAAGGAGGCTTCAAACGTTTTGGTAATAAATCAATTGCTCAACATAATCTGTTTTATAATAATGGTGGTCCCAATTTCATTGAAATATCCCTGGAGGCAAGGATAAATGATAATTTATTAGATTCTGATCCTCAAATTAATATAAAAGATTTTAGCCTTGCTCAGGGCAGCCCGGCAATTAATGCTGGACTTAGAGAACTAATGGTTAATGGAAAGACAGTTTTCACTATTCCTGCATTTAACATCTCAGGACCAGCTCCTGATTTGGGTGCAATCGCAACAGGATGGAATGGACAATCAGCTCCAATTGTGATTCCGGTTCTTGCCAGTGCAGGAAAAGATATTATTACGCAAGATAAAAAAGTTGAGCTGTCAGGGAGTTTGCGGGGAAATACTGAGAATACTGAAATTCTATGGATTAAAGAAGCGGGACCGGGGAATGTGAAATTCTATGGAACAGAAAAGCTCACCACAATGGCTAAAATTAATCAACATGGAATTTACAGGTTGGCCCTGACTGCCAAAAAAGGAAACTTGACTGCTAAAGACCAAATTACGGTACGTTATATTCATTCTGGTTCAGGTGTAGAATATTTTGCAAAGACCAGTGAAGCTTTTGAAATTGAAGCAGAAAACTATGCGTATTCTTATGGACAAATAGACCAGGTTGCTGACAATTTAAAAACTGGAAATTCAATAGTAGCAATGAGCAGCAACCCTGAAAAATTTTCTATGCTTGAATTTTCGGTCGGCATGGAAAATATTGACTTCTATACGTTGTGGATAAAATGCAAAAGCTCAGGTGCAAACAATATCACCGTACATTTTAATGGCCGAGAGATTACTCAACTAAGCGCTCCATCTGCCGAGACTGGTACTTGGATAATGGCCGGTCAGACAATCCGTGCTACTGGAGGAAAGAGGCAGCTACTTATTAAATTAGAATCGGGAACTGTTGAAATTGATAAATTAATCCTTACTCCAGACAAAAAATTTATACCTCAATAAAGCATAATTGAAAACCATCATTAACATTAGCCTGCATGAAGCTAAACTTATGGATGGTAATAAAAAGGTAAATAACTTAACTTACGACTGATCTTCAATCATTTTCAACATATTGGATAATTCCTCGACGACCTCTGTATATGCTTCCCCTTCTGCTAAATTAATATTCTCTTCCGGGTCTTTCTGAACATCGTAGAGCATTCTTGCCACTATCCTGCCATCATGATCTGAATACTCTGTATAGCTGTATTGTTCCGTCCTGACGGTATGTCCATGCAGGGGATTGCCTTCCTGGTAACGGCTAAAAACGGCTGTTTTACCTGGCCATTCAGGATGATTCATCAGCGGAACCAGGCTCATTCCCTGAAGGGTTGAGGGACGGCTGATACCTGTCAACTCACACAGGGTAGGGTAGATGTCGATGAATTCATTTAATCCATTTGCTGTTTTACCACCTTTAATCCACGGGATACTATATAGTAAGGGCGAGTGAAGGCTATGTTTGTAATTGGTATGTTTATCCCATAGGCCGTGCTCGCCTAATTGAAAACCATGGTCTCCCCAGAGGACAACAATCGTATTTTTATCAAGGTCCAGTTTTTTAAGCTCGGATAATAATTTGCCAACCTGGGCATCAACAAATGAGGTTGAGGCATAATAGCCATGAATCATTGTTAAGGCTTCCTCATCCGGCATTGGACCTGTGTCCGGGACAGTTGAGTAGTATCTTGTTTCCTTCCAGGTATGAATTGATTCAGGCGGAGCATATTCAGGAGGGAAAGGATTGGGAGCTATTTTAATCTCATCCTCGGAATATAAATCCCAGTACTTTTTTGGAGCCTGGAAAGGCAGGTGTGGTTTTACATAGCCCACTCCCAGGAAAAAGGGTTGTTCTCTCTCCGCAGACTCCTGAAGTTTTAACAATGCCCATTGTGTCAGTTTCCCGTCTGAATAGATCTCATCGGGTGCATCCGGACTTTCATAAGCTGGTCCGGTATTCTGCTCTTTAAGCATTATGCGGTTTTCTTCAAGGGCATAATCCCTCCAGTGCCCACCGTTTTTTTCAGGAATGATCGGGTCTTCACTCCAGGCGTGGTAACTGTCCTTATTTGAATGGAATATCTTACCTCCCGACATGGTATAATATCCATTGTTCTTAAGGTGTTCAGGTAAGGTGACAGCAAAGGGTGTCTCCCTCTGGGCACTGGCCCGGGTTAATGAAAAGCGGTCTTTCTTTGGCCGGATACCGGTCAGGAGGCTTGCCCTTGAAGCACCACACGTCGGAACCTGGCAATAGGTTTGGCTGAACACAATGCCCTCCTCTGCCAGGGCATCAATATGCGGTGTCTTCATCTGGGGATTCCCGTAACAACCAAGTTGTGGACGCAGGTCGTCTACTGATATAAATAGAATATTGGGCTTTTCTACACGAGGAAAGGTACCGGTATGCTTGGTGGCGGGAGTATTACCAGAGCAGCCTAAGAATGTCATAGTCAAACCAAGTAAAACTTTTCCCGATATTTGATGGATCAATAAAAGCATTGCTTTCATAGTGCCGGTTGTTACTGTATTAAACCC